>Ga0315914_1003403_pt1 | contig 24156 bp, 16 predicted proteins | sample MpolenodulesMG_FD_203920 | JGI IMG/M metagenome (GOLD analysis project Ga0315914, IMG submission 203920) | Medicago polymorpha root nodule microbial communities from Los Angeles, California, United States - elongated nodules | ecosystem: Host-associated > Plants > Roots > Nodule | place: USA... | reverse complement strand
ATATCTTCATATAATCATATAAAGCTATTCACGAAAGATTTATAAGGTAATCGGCTTTAAAGAACCATTTTCGACAAAGTTCGTTTCTCATTTTACAACTTGAAAATAATTGAAACAATTGGACTAAAACCAAGTAAAAAAACTCTAGGGCCTCGACTATGCATACACTTAGATCACATATGAGTGTAGTTGAATATACATATGCGTTTCACCAGCCGACTACGACAAAATCATCAAAATTACAAAGTTACGACAAGTTCGTATCATTTCTCCGATATTGCAAAACCAATTCATTTTCAAAACAAAAGTTAGATCCATCACAACATACGTTAAATACTCTTAAACACCTTAATTGAACCCCTTAACACTCAAGTTTTGAAGTTTGGAAACAAACTATAAGTTTCGGGTTGACTTGGAAATAGTTATGCTAAGTTTCCTTAAAATTTCTCCAAGACCTACTTGGAGTATTTTCATCATAACTCAAAATATAAAAATCATTTTCAAGTAAAATCAAAGCCACTGGAAAGATAACACAATTATCTAAAACTTTCATGTTTACACTGAAAGCCAATTCAAAACAGAAATGTGTGAAAAAGGCGTAAGAACACGAAACAGGGCATGTTGTCAAAGAGCAACTCGCCCCAGCGAGTAAATTCACTCGCCATGGCGAGTTATGACAGATAGCTCTCGGAAAAACTTCATTTTTCACCCCAAAATTCCAATTTTGAATCCCCTAAGCTCAAATTTGATCCCAAAGGTTGTCTAAACATTTATACGCATCAAAAGAGACTCAAAACCATATAAAACTTGAACAAAACATCATCTCAACAAAAATCACCATTTGACCTATTTTTTCATAAAATGTTCTCAAGAACAACACAAGTTCACTTCAAGCTCTATGGTTAAGATTACCCAAGGTTTGAATCATCAACAACATCTCATAACAACAACAACAACAATCAAAAATGAATTCATCAACAATTCATCAACAACAACATTATACTTCACCAATTTTGAGCAAAAACACAAGTATACATATATACATAACTTGAGCATGTAAATTCGTCATCAACAACTTAATTAACATCATATTCAGATACCCAAACATTGCATAAAAACATAAGTACGGATTTCACCAATTAAATCCACAATAATCACTTTATACAAATAAGCACTTAGGGTAGAAGTAGAAAAGAAATTATACAAAGAGATTATGAATGAAATCTAACCCCCTTACCCCAATAAGCAACAATCCTAGCAAAAGTTTCAATTAAGCTCCTAGAATCTCTAACTCCTCTTGGTTCTTCAAGTTTTTCACTACAACCCTCTTCTCTTCCTCTTACCCCTTTCTCTTGCTCTTTCTCTCTCTACTTCTTCTCAAAATTTTGTAAAATAATTGTGAACCCTAATTTTCTTAAAGACTAAGGCTTAAATAGTGTCCACACTATTGGCTTAACCCTTAATGTCTTAATGAGCTCAATTCACTAATTCACCAATTCAAAATGTTTCTACTCACTTACCGGTAAAAAATAATAATAACGTTCACTTACCGGTTATAAAATAAATCACTGCAACTCACTAGTAAATTAGTAAAATAATAATGGTTCTCACTAAGCACTAAAAATAATCATCATCATGAAATTACTAATTTACCATTACTCGTAAAAATGACTAAAATACACTTCTAACACGAAAACCCATTAAAACACACACACAAGTAATTAATCACATACGAACATAATTAAACACACATAAAAACAATTAAAATTAAATCTAGTGAAAATCGGGTTGTTACATATGGTACAAAATGATGGCGAAATTGAAGGAGATATAAATCATAAGATTCAAGCTGATTGGTTGGAATGAATGAATGTCTCTGGTGTTTTATGTGATTTGAAAGTATCGCTCAAGTCGAACGATAATTTTTATAAGGTAACAATAAGACCAGCGTGTTGTACGAGACGAAGTGTTGGAAGGTAAAGAACAAGCACGAAAATAAATTAAGTGTGGAGGAGATGAGGATGTTGCATTGGATGTGTAGTAAGATAAGACAAGATAGAAGAGAGAGAGAGAGAGAGAGAGAGAGAGAGAGAGAGAGAGAGAGAGAGTTGGGGTAGAACCTACAATGGAAAAGATGGTAGAAACTAGACTTAGGTGGTTTGGGTATGTAGAGAGAAGACATGTGAATTATGTAGCAAGAAGAGTACATCAGATGTAGGTGAGTCAAATCACTTGAGGTATGAGAAGATCTAGAAAAACTATAAGAGAAACTATTAAGAAAGATCTATAGATAAATGAGTTGAAGAAAGACATGGTTTTTTATAGAACATTATAGTATCGTTTGATTCATGTACCCGAACTTAATGAGATAAAACTTGATTGTTGTTGAAAGAAATATTAATGATCATTTAACAATTATCTCCCTTAATTGACTAGATTTATGTCTATTGAGATTACAATGTTAAACCCCTACCAATAACACATAATATTTTTTTTTGTAGTGATGAAATAGGAATGCGAAGATTATAGTCAAGCTCTAACTCTATGAATTCATTTTCATAGTATCATAATATTTTAGAAAAATGGAGGTTTTGATCATCCATTGGTAAACCAAAAAAGAGATTTTGTTTTACCATAGACACTAGAGAAGGTTTTGGCTCAAAATTATTATCCTCTATTGTCAGACGCATAATGCTAGAATGCGATTTCGTGTTATTGGAGGAGGCATGATATTTCAAAGTTCTATTTTTAGCCATTGTAAAATTTCTTTTGTTCTCTTCGTCTCCTATGAAGAAGTTTTTCTATCTCAAGACTTCAGACTCTTGTTATTCAAACTAAGAGAACAATCACTAACAAGAAAAATAAGATTGTAGTCTAATCAATACATTAAAAGTGAATCAATATGAAATAAAAGTTTCCGACAACACTAAAAACATGATAATCTGCAAGTGCACAATTATATCGAGTAATAAAAAACTATAACCACGAGGATTTTGTAATGAGTACTGATTTCTTTTACTATTGTCTTTAGCTAAAAGAATAACTGTTTGAAGGATGGTTTTAGATGAAAAATGCCTTAGGTCTATTGTTTTTCACAACGATAAATTATGGTAGTTTTTTGACTGGATTTATTTTGGGATGTAAATAGGTTCATGGGCATGAATAGTATGATATTCGTACTAGCTCAATTAGATAAGTATTGTAATGCCTGAAGCTGGCGATGGCAGTGAGTGGTTGCCGGTGCACAAGGCATGACATCGAGCGGCTCCTGACAGCTTTTAGGCAAACCGAATCCACATCAAAATTAGAGGGATTCGGTCGTGCAGGTATGAGACTGTATGGTTGAAGGAATGATTATAAGAACTGTTTGTTGCTATTTATACCAACAAGATGCATCTTCTCTTTGGTAGCTCTTTCCATAAGAACTCCACAGTTAAGTAGCTCTTTCTATAAGAACTCCACAGTTAAGCGTGCTTGACTTGGAGAAATTATGAGAGTGGTGACCATTTAGGAACTTTCCCGAAAAGCTTGATGATATCGATGTTCTATACATATTAAGGTATCCTCATGTATTCATGGATATCCATGGATAACATCTTTTTTAGATGGATTTTTGTAAAAAAATAAAAAAAAAAAATATTTTTTCTTAATTACCTACAATTTAAGAACAAAAGTTCTTCTTGTTTTTTTTTAATGAATCAAGAGCAAAGAGAGGCATCAAGGGGAAGATTGACATCCAACTAGGTTGGCACCCGAAATCAATCCCCATGCAATATTACTTTGCTCGCAAGTTTTATTGATTAAGTGAAAAACTTTACAGAGCGGGGTCAACCAAAACCCTTAAAAAAAATCAAAACAGAAAAAAAAAAAAAAAAAAAAAGCGGCCTAAGAAAGTAAGGAGGACCGTGACTATCTATCGAAAAAACCCACCATAAGGAACACGGGTAAAGTGAGTACTCCCACCAAAAGTTTCTTTCTCAAATCAAAGAAGAGGAGGAGAGGGAACATCCTTAGAACGGGTTCTGTAAGCTTCTCTGTTAAGTTTTTCTTCTATTTCTTTGTTAAACAATGTGTGAAAGGCACATTAGGATCACTTGTTTCTTTCACCAAGAAATGACGAATCAAGTCAAGGTCTCTTTGGAGTAATGGGCAACTTGCATCAATATCGTGTTGTGGTAAATAACTTGCACCAAAACAAATCAAGGTCTTATAGCTGATGGATGATATCTAATACCTTATAGATGAAGGCTATTGACCGATAACTGATAAGTTAGATAAAGTGTTTGGTAAAATTAGCGGTTCAATTAGCCAATAAATATAAATTGACATAAAATAACATTTTTTTTTCATAATACTTTTTTGGAGTGGTCATAAATATTTAAGATATTTAGTCATTTAAATTTATTATTCTAATCAATATATATTTTTGATTAAAATTATTATTTTTTATTTATTCAGTTTGTATATTTTATGAATGAACAAAGTATTAAATTTTATTTTATAGAAAAAGTAAAAAATAATCTATCACTAGGATTAAAATGATAAAACAAAAAAGTGTTAAAAGGATAGCAACAAAAAGATTAAATACGTAATCTATTTTTTTTTTACGGGAAAATACTTAATCTATATATATGCCTATAAAAATCGTAGGTCACTATTTTTTTTAGGAATATCATATGTCACTGCATCAATGTTGTTGCACTGAACGTGTTAAAGAGAAGCGTACGCTTTCAAGTAGCAATTTCTAAATGATAAAGGGTAAATATGTTTAGTTAAAATAATAAAGGTAAAAATGAAACAAAAGATAATAAGTTATAAGCTATAAACTCAAAAGTTACTTTAAATAGCGTATGAAAAATAAACTATAAACTTGTAAAATAAGTTATAAGTTCGTTATAAAAAGATTGTTGTCAAATAAAACTTTTTTTGGTCACACAAGCTTATAAGTTATTCGTTATTTACTATAAGCTAACTTCTTGGTCTTACCAAATAAACTCAAAGTTTAACTTGACCTAACTCGTTTAGGAAATAGGGTTGAGTCATGCTTGACCACCGTACTTTTTTTCTTTTTCTTTTTCTTTTTATCCCTAAAGTTATCACCGTAGGTTGTCAATTCGGTGAACCTACCGAGTTACGACATGGATTAATTGAGTTATGAAGAGGTTATTCTTGTTTCTTTTATCTGTGCACTAAATACTTGAAAATTCAAACTTTGCTAGTGACACAATGTGAAAGTAAAAATAAGAAACCGATTATTTATCTTTGAACTTTAAATATGCTTTGGACGGAGCAATATGTTTGGTGAAAGGTATTAGTTGGTGTACTATATTTTATACGCAAGTCAAATTTACTCTTCTTTTTTTTTGTTGACAATCAAATTTACTCTCCGGTCATGCTAACTTGTGCCATTATGGAACATGTTAAGGATTTCATAAATAGTAAATATTTATTACAAAACATTAATTTTTAATTTCTAGATGAATAAACTGACATGATTTTTTAGACAAAAATTTCACTTTAGGTTCCTTAACATGTGTCATAAGAACACAAGTTAACATTTTCAAAAAATCAATCAAATTTACTCTCCTAGCATCCGGTAAAATTCTAGGGACATAATAATAATAGGATTATATGTAATCAAAATTTATGTATATGCATTCATAAAATCTATTTAAACTCGGCTCCTGAAATAAGATATGTTAATTGAGTTTGAGCTTTGTTGATAACAAAAATATGATTCGAAGGAAAGACTCTACTAAAATGTCAATCAGACTATTAACAGAGATTAATTATCGATAAAGACGATAAATAATTCATATGTGATCCTGTATAGAGGATGGGTTTTTCTGATCATTATTATAAACAATTATTTTTTTTCCAGATTTATTGAATAAATAACATATATATATATATATATACTGTACTATATTATAAATAATATACATCAAATATTAATAAAGCTAAAAAATAAATATTAATTTATTTATAATAGTAATCAGACGAAGCAGTTAGTTATAAAAAATATAGTCTATTTTGGTTTGCGAGGTTAATCAAATATTTTGCTATGGAAATGAAAAAGTTATGGCCGTTTTTTCGGTTCTATTTCTAGTAATTCTTTTCAAAAAGTTGGTTAATAAAATTATTATTATATTAGAAAAGGTCACAATCGTGAAATTTAATATTTGCTAGAAACTTTGACATGCATGTACGGTCGTCCTGTTTTTGTCCTCAAGGGTTAATATACAATGTTTCTTAAAAAAATGGTCTATGTTCACACACACACTGGTAAACAAATTGACCAAATTCAGTTAGTGATGACAAAAGACTGAAACAGAGAATTATGTGAAAAACAGAACTAGTTGATGCTGGATAGCTAGCTATTCTTGATTGTTAAATTACATTTAAGTTTAAGATACTCATTTCCATGTGCAAGTGGCAAAGACAGTTTTTGCTTGCATAAATTATAAATATAGAAAATAAAAGAGAAATGTAAGTATCCATGAGTTTAGCTCAGTTGGTAGGGATATTGCATATTATATGTAGGGGGCGGGTTTGAACCCCGTACACCCCACTTTTTCACATTTAAAATGTGTGAGCTCTAGCCACTAGAATACTTAACGAAAAAAAAAGAGAAATGGAAGTAAATAGGTGTAATAATTCAAGTTAATCCGTTTGTAAAAAAATAAAAATATTCCAAGCTACTCCAAACTACTATTATTGATGTTTTTTTTTGTGTTAGGGTTTAAACTGAATCAATTAAACTCGAATATTGTTGGTTTATTTAATTTAATGATTCATTGATGCAGATCAAGGATACAAGTCCTATATTTTTACAGATTTATGACAAATTTTACACAAAAACAGGTCGGAAATCTCTAAAAACCAGACTTGTATCCATGATTTATACTAGTGATTTTATGTCATCAAAATCAATCTCTCGAGAATCATATCAAACCATTATATTTTATCATTATTTTTTTATAGGACAAATGCAAAGTGGATGCGAAAATTTTCAAGGAACAAAGTTGTTATGGCATAGCAAAGTGTCGCATAGGAGATGATGCGAGTTCATAATAGGAAAAATAACATGATTCTAAGGATTACCACAACCTCGTAAAGTGAAACTTGTGGCTTAAAGGCTGCGATAGTTTGAATTGTTATTAAACTTGATAGTAAACAAGTGTTTGTCATGTATAATATATGGAAAGTTCAGGTTTCAAACTCCGACTACCACAAAAAATATAAGTGTTTGTCAAGATGTTTAATAAATGGGAAATGTTAACTTGTGCCCTTAGGACACATGTTAAGGATTCCACTAAAAGAAATTTTGTATCAGAAATTGTGTTAATTTATTACATAAAAAATTTAATATTAATTTTTTTGCAATTAATACTTATCATTAGTGGCAAGAATTTAATGTTTACTATGTGCCCTAAGGGCACAAGTTAACATGACCCAATATAAATTTAGTATCAATTATGAATTTGAAGTTGAGTTTTATTAGGAATTGGATCCCACGCTGTAACTGCGTTAATGTAGTAACGGTTTGGGCCGTCTGATAAAAATTAAAAGTTATGATCAAAACTGTGTGAAACTGTTTACGTAAATCTGAACTGTTAGATCATATTTTTATAGTCAAGATTGTGTACTACATGAAACTGTGTGGAGCAGTTACAGCAGAAAATCCAGGTCCATTTTATTATGAGATAAGTAAATAATGTTGCTCACTTATTAGCAAATGCGTCATTGTCGAATGTTAGTTCTTAAGTTCATTACCTACATATCAATGATATTATTAATGAAATGTGTTGATTTAACATACGTAAAAAAGAAAAACTCTACAAAAATACAATCGTGAATATAGAATGTCTACACGTGTCAATCTCTTAGCAAATTTACAAGAGAAAAATAATAATAAAAAGCACATGGTTTACGAGTAGCATTTTGTGCTTTGCATAAAATACGAAATTGCCGAACTTGGCGGTATTGGGTCCCCACACTTCACACATGTGTCACTTCTTTTGTTATAACGTTGGTTTATTAAGCAACAATACTCTTTGTTCCCTCACATATTTGGATTCTCTGTTATGACCTCGGTCATGCAATTATTAATTTCAATCGTTCGATTTTAAATCAATAGTTGAGATCATTTAAAATTAATTTATTAACGGTATAATTTAAACCGTATGATCTTAAATCAACGACTGAAATCGTCTCTAACACGTAACCGTGTGAAGCTAATACCATAGACTGACCAAGTCTCTCTCCCCCAACATTCATCTATTTATTCCCCACATTCTTTTCTTCTTTTCCTCACAACTCATATTTTCTTTGCCTCTCAATTGAGGTATTGATTCAATTAACACTAGAATTTTTCTCAACACTCACCAGTTTCTTTACCAAAAAGATGGCTCTTTTGGGGGTTTTCTTTGTTGGATTACTCTCTCTAGGATCAAATGTCTTTGCATCCAATGATGGTTGGATTAATGCTCATGCTACTTTCTATGGAGGAGGTGATGCCTCTGGCACAATGGGTGAGTAATTAACATTTCACAATTATGCAACATAATTAATGTATATGCTTAAATAGCCAAACCAATTTTGTTAGGAATTTTTTTTTTCCACACCAAAATTGGTCTCCTTTTTATGAATTGAAATGATCTATAATATTTTAATTTCTAGTCTCTAATTAGGCCCAAATTATAAATTAAAACAGCACTTAAATTGTGCATATAGACTAAAATCAACATATTATGGATTGTATTCCAATAAAATTATATTTATTTCTAAGCTTAATATGGAACAACATTAATGGATATCAATTACTTCCTCTAGTCTCATTTACAAGAAACAACTAACTTTTTAAATTCATTGAATAATTGATGTATGTTGTCTATATTCTAGACTGAGTACATAAATTATTTAATAAACCTAAAAATTCAATTGTTTCGTGTAAATAGGATCGGAGGAAGTATAATATAAAACCGTTTTTTTTTATAGGGAATTATAATATAAAACCTTAAATATTTTATATTTTATAATTTTGTGATCATTGTTTATTGTAGGTGGAGCATGTGGATATGGGAACTTGTATAGCCAGGGGTATGGGACTAACACAGCTGCTTTAAGCACTGCTCTATTCAACGGTGGATTAAGCTGTGGAGCATGTTTTGAGATAAAATGTGTTAATGACCAAAAATGGTGTCTTCCAAAATCAATTGTGGTCACTGCAACAAATTTTTGTCCACCAAACAATGCACTTCCAAATAATGCAGGTGGTTGGTGTAACCCTCCTCTTCATCATTTTGATCTCTCTCAACCTGTTTTCCAACAAATTGCTCAATACAAAGCTGGAATTGTACCTGTTGCTTATAAAAGGTATTTTAATTTTTCCTATTGTTTTTCTTTTATTTTCAAGGTGGTTTTGGAATATTTTAGTAGGAAATTGTCAACACCGCTTAATTTTACCAAATGTTTAATTTCTTCTGTTTGTAATTGTGGTTACTAATCTATCTTAAAATTAAAAAATAAAACTATATATGATTTAAACAGTGAGAGTTGTCGATGTTAGTTTTGAAAGATAAGTTGTTTTTATGAATTCTTTTAAATAGTCTCACAAAACTTATGTCAATAGATAAACTTAAATCGGTCAACTTAAAGAAACCCTAAATCTTTTCTTTTATTTTCAATTTCAAATTATAAAAGTTTTAATGCATTATTTTGTACGTGTCTCAACTTTTAAGATTTAATAATTTTCTATATAAAATAAAATATTGTATGTGTAATTATATAAAGAAGTAAAAGAAATTAAAATCCTTTTCTCACACCGCTAGAGGATTCTCAAATTCCATTTTTATCCCCCAAAATTTCCTTGATTATATTATATTTATATTAAAAGATTACATATATTTCTATTTTTTAAAAGAAGACAAAATATATTTAACATGTTCTCATTCTAGGAATATATTCCACTGGCATGGTGACTGCACTCCTTAACTTGTTATACCCCAAAATAAATCTTGTTTATATTTACATTTATAAAATAAAATGATATGAGTAATTATATAAAAAAATTGTGAATTCTTAAATTCCATTTTTATTTTCAAAAAAATCTTGTTTATATTTATATTAAAAGATAGCATATATTTCTATTTTTTACAAGAAAACAAGATATATTTAACATGTTCTTATTCTAGGAATATATTCCACTAGCATGGTGACGGCACTCCTTAACTTGCCATACCTTATTTTGCCACTTTATTTGATTCTTTTTAAGTTTCTCTTTTAATTAATTGTTGATAACGTATAGGGTCCCTTGCCAAAAGAAAGGAGGCATTAGATTCACAATCAATGGTCATTCATACTTCAACCTTGTACTAATTACCAACGTTGGAGGAGCTGGTGATGTTACCGCAGTTTCCATCAAAGGTTCAAAAACTAACTGGCAACCAATGTCTAGAAATTGGGGTCAAAATTGGCAAAGCAACTCTCAACTCGATGGACAAAGTCTCTCCTTCAAAGTCACGTCTAGCGACGGTCGCACCGTAATCGCTAATAACGTTGTACCTGCCGGATGGTCCTTTGGTCAAACCTTCTCCGGCCTTCAATTCTAATCGGATCCAACCCAGTGCATTAGTGCTGGTATATTTGCACTTGAGGATATATATTTAGTTAGAATATTATAAACAAATAATAATTTTCTCATTAGGTGTGGTGGGTAGTTAAAATTTATGGAATCACTATATAGTTGTTATACTTAGTAGTATAGTATGATACAATTGGGGTATATAATAGAAAAATATCAAATAATAATATTGATATATAGGAGTGAGTCATTAGTGATGAGTTTTAGATGCAAATGAGAAGGGCTTATTTTAAGATGCCCCTGTCATTTGAATTGTGGTATGAGGCATTATATGTTTTGCTCTCAATTAGGGAAATGGAAGAGACAGTTTAGATTGCAGAGGTGGATGTTTGCTTACAATTTACCACCCGCAAGTTTATTTTATTTTATTGTATGGTTTGTATTATGTATCAACCCCATATTAAAAATAATAAAAGTATTATTTACTACGATAGCACAAGTGATTATAATCGAATGTTTAATTTTTGTTTTTAGTCTATCAAATATTATTTATATAATTTTTGTCTCTACTTTTGAACTGTACAATTTGGTACCCAACTTCGGACCACCAGAAAAATTATATTTTACTACCGTTCATATTCTAGGAGAATGAATGCATCCCTTGGTTAAAGGAAATCAGTACCGGAGACTCCTCCGATATAGACAGGCTCTTTAGGTCAAACCATCAGGTCTAGTTCCGAACATTGCGGCCGGTAAAATTGTTGTAGAAGAGGATCCTCTTCTTATTAATATAATAAGGTTCAAGGAGATGGCGGTTACTGGTTATGTAAGAGATATCTTTAATCAAGAGATAGACATATCTCCTATCGTTGTTAATGCACTTTATGTGCAACAAACGCAAGTGGAAGACAACTTAGCTTAGACTGAGAAACAAACGGAGGATCGTCAAAGTAAAAAATTTCTTGACATGTGCATCAATGACTCTTGAAATGATGCAATGACATATTTGGATTTATCTGAGAAGATGGCTGAAATCTCAACGTCGCTCATGACTTGAAGATTATGCGGCCGTATTGTAAGAGCAAAGATGTCGATGCTAGTGTGCATCAGGTTTATACCGACGAGGAAGAGAGAGCATCAGCTATAAATTATTTAATGAATCATTCTGCTGCTATGGAAGAGCCTTTCAATGAGGTAGTGTCCAAGAAAAACAAGAAGCAAAAGGGTTTTCCGGTTCATTTCACCCCTCTAGGAGCAAACATCTAGATTGATTCGCCCTCTCCTTTTTGTTATGTTTCTTTTATCGTAGCTTGAATTTTTTCTTTTTCTTTCTTCTTAGCTTTTATCGTTTGAGAAGGTTTTGGTTTGCGTCCTTCTTCTTCTTTTGTTTCATCTCTTTAGTAAATTTTATTCTTTCCCTTTGGTAAGGTAAAATAGATATGGTTGTTCGTATGTAGAACTACTAAGGTAAGAGAAGGTATGTGATGAACTTTTAAGATTCATAGACGAAGTTGTATCATTTAAATGACAATTTAGGAATACCAATTCTTTTATGTTTCAAATACCCCTGAGAGAGTGAGACCCCACTCTAATACTCCGTGTGTAGGCATATTGGACCATTTAGGATTTACAACCCTACACTAGAAGGACATACTGCCCCACAAACTCATCACTTAAATATAACCTTTATCTAATAACTAAACGATTACTTGTCTTTTAATCCAACAAGGAAATAGTGGGGATTCGAAGAATCCTAACCAGCTCTAACATTCGGCAATCAAACCAGGTTACTAACTCACTACTAGTTCTCGTGTGCCTAAAAGAACAGAAAAACAGTCATTTGCAAACATCAAATGAGAAACCACCGACGCAGTTCAGCAAATACGAACACCTTGAAGCTTAATGCATTTCATTTAAAGGAATAGTTTCAATACATGTTGGAATGTTATAGAAAATACAGAAACTAGCTTCAGACGGAGCCTCCCTAGTTAAACTATGAGCCATTTTATTTGCTTGTCTCCTAATGAACTTTACATAAGTGTTTGTTAGATCTGTGCACAATAGACGAGAACATTCATTGATGATTGCGCTGAAATCCGACACACCCATCTTTTTTCCATATATGTTATCTACTACCATTTTGGAGTCCACCTCAAAATCCATGTTCCATAGTCGGAGATCCTTGACCCACCTCAAAATCCGAGTCCACCTCAAAATCCATGTTCCATAGTGGAGATCCTCGACCCACCTCAAAGCAGTTAGGAGTGAGACATTATGTGCGAGGAAATAAAAAGGCCCGTCGTTCATCCCTAATGCATATGTCTATTCCTACTTTGTTAAGGAATTTAGAGAAAAAAGCATCAACGTTGCATTTGTACCAACTCGGTGATGGTTTACTCCATCTTGAAACTTCACGAGGACTTACAACCGAGTTTAGGCAATTTTAGCATTCGTCCAACTAGTAAGCAGAGTTGAGGCTCTATCACAGACAGATTGACAAGTTTCGGTAGTATCGTTCCAAACTTTATTATTTTTGTGCTTCGAGATGCTCCACATTAATATGATGAGATCTAAAAAGATTTGGCGATCTAAAAAGATTTGATCAATGATCATAAAAAGTAATTTCAACAATTTATTTGAGTAAAATAAAAAAAAAAAGAATTGATTTGATTGATTGAAATTGTAAAAAAAATAAAAAATTGTACTATTAGATCTTTTTTGGGCAAATATCAATTAAAACTTTAACTTTTATTCAATTAGAAATTGATTTGATTGGAATACCTTGTCTCCAATATGGATGAGCTCTCTGAATTCTTTGTTTTTAGGAAAATCAATTAAGTATTTATTTTTTATTCAATTAGAAATTGATTTGATTTGATCACTAGACAAAAAAAAGTTGATTTGATTTGAATACCTTTTCTCGAATTGGAATGAGCTCTCTGAAATCTTTATTTTAGGCAAATATCAATTAATTCTTCAAGTTTTATTCAATTAGAAATTGATTTCATTTGATTGCCTTGTCTTGAATATGGAATGAGCTCTCAAATGTGCAATTTTCTTTGAAGGTATACATTAATTCTCATCTTATTGGTGAAAATTAGAAGCTTTTATTCAGTTTTTAAATATTGTTTTGGCGTTTTGTCCCTCACTGCCTCTCTCTCTTCCTAGTGAGTGCTTACTAGTCTCTTCTCTTTAATTCTTTGTTTTTGATTGCCTAGTCTCTTCAACTATTTTGAAAATCATATATGATGTATAAGTCTTTTGCTTATGTTAGTTTTTACTTCAAATGCCGTTTGTTTTTTATTGATCGTGTATTTTATGAGTCATATTAAGATTTGATTCATCAGTTTGAAAACAGTTCTTCTGATTCATGATTCGAAAACCTAGGCTGCGCCCAATTCTCATTATCTGAATAGACAAAAGAAGATATGAGTCGATCGTTATTCAATCCCAAGAAACGTGACGATAAAAATTCTCTTGTGCGTTGAATTTTTTCAAGAATGTGATTTTACTTGCTTAAGTATATTTCATTAGGTTTGTTGTTTAAAAATATCAAGGTTTATTGTTTTACTATTTTTTTAATGTATCAGGTGCTAGATTTCTACGAAAATCAAATGCATCGTACTAAATTTTGGCTTACACCCAAGAATCAAGCTGAGGACCTAACAGGTTCAAGTTTTCCTAATAATCAACAAAGAAGTCTTTCCGATCACATGCATGTTTCTTCTTCTTCTTCATCTGCTTCTTCATCTTCTTCTTCAGATGATGAAAATAACCTCTCTAATGATGACACATCTAAGAAGTTAGTCCTTTTTGACCCTGTGACAAATGGAGACAATACAAATAAACTTGCCTCCGATCCTCTTCGGTGTAGACCTCCACGACCTTCGCGAAGCAAACCTCCAAATTCAGCTCCCAGAGTTTTGCCAGTAGTTGGTGCGTTCACTGTTCAATGTAATTCCTGTTATAAATGGAGGTTGATTCCAACAAAGAAAAAATATGAAGAAATACGTGAACATAACCTTCAACATCCTTTTGTTTGTGAAAAAGCTCGTGAGTGGCGACCCGATATATCTTGTGATGATCCAGTGGATGTTTCTCAGGATAACAGTATGATTTGGGCTATTGATAAGCCAGAAATTCCACAGACTCCGGATGGATGGCAGCGACTGCTACGAATCAGAGGTGAAGGAAGCAGCCAATTTGGAGATATGTATGTATCCATTATTTTAATAGTCATTCTTTTATCTTCTGTTGTTAGAAAAGAAACAAAACCGCCTTAGCAATACCATTACTATTATTAATTTTGTCACTGTTCTGATTTTTTAATATTTCAGATACTATAAAGCACCATCAGGCAAGAAATTGCGCTCAATGCCTGAGGTCGAGAAGTATGTTTGTTGTGCTTCTGTTTTACTATCTCTGCAATGTGACCTTGAAAGCTACCTTGTCTTAATTGAATTACTGTCATCATCATTTTTTAAAATCGACTTTCAATCTTTCTTACATTTCGCTCCTGGTTCTTGTGTTTTAAGGTTCTTGGCGGATCATCCAGAATACATGACAGATGGCGTAACTCTTGCACGATTCTCATTTCAAATGCCTAAGCCCTTGCAAGAGAACTATGTGAAGAAGAAGCGCTCTCATGCTAAATCTGTTGAACCTAAGCAAGGTACATAAAATTTTAACTAAATCACAAGGGCTCAAATGCATGATTTTAACTTGATGCAAGTTTTCACCCTTACACGTTTTAACTTCAAGTTTTCCAGTACATCCAATTATGTTATATTTTTATTGATCTTCACTCGAGCCATTAAAAAGTATTATATTATTATTATCTGCCGTGTCCAATGGCAAAATATGGTTTTTACACTGCTATGCTAATGACCTGAAAGAGATGAAACTCTCATCTGATGCATGTAGTGTATACAAAAGTAAATGATAATCTAGCACCCTTTTTTTGAACGAAATGTTGGCACTGATGATTTTTGTGCATGGTGATACGTGTGATGCTGATGCAGTGAGTCCTTTAGCTTGGGCAAGTCCAGAAGACGATACTAATTCGAAAGAGGGAAGACATGTTTCTGACCCTGTTAGACGTCCTGCACAGAAGCCATCAACTCAGTTTCATCCATAAAGATGCAGTTTAGATGTTGCTTTTGGTGCAAGATTGCATCTTACTCTTTAATATGTTTTGCAAATAGAGAAATGTGTGATTTTTGGGATTAGTAAACAAAGTATTTAAAATGTACTACTACATTGGATTAAATGTATATCGGTTCATTCCTTTGAGCAGAATTATAACAAGGAAACATAAAATATTTGCATCAACAATTTAAAACAGAATTTCATTACTTTGAGCACAGTTACTTATCAAATTTTTAAAAACCATTCTATGTCACATCAGTTTCAAATTCTTAGTTGCGTTGTTACTAAACAAAGATATCTATCCAAAATGGCTTACTCTTTTACTACTAGCAACCATTTTTTATACAAGAAAGTGTTCTTGAATGGTAAAGTCAAGTAAGCACTCTTCCTATAGTTTAACCACCACACTAGTTTGAAACTAGAATTTCACTGTGCAAAGAAGAATTAAAACAGCTTATGGATGCAAATATAAATTTATGCTCTGAAAAATCAAACCAAACCAAATTGAAAAAGAATATGATCTTGTCATGTTCGGTCCAAAATCAAACCGGACAAACCTAAACCAACCTAGCATGGGTCGGTTACTGATTCTTGATTTTGAGATCCAAGAACTGATTAACCGAACCAACGTTAATCCCACCCACCCTCTATTTTACTAATATCATCCCATGAGACGAAGTTTCTTTAAAATAATCTGGAATTTGATTCTAGATTGCATTTGTGATTGATTAAGGCTTGCCAGACTATACAAATAGTGTGTTGTCGATCATACCTAAAATTGGGTCGTGACAATAATGAAGTTATGCATGTTGTTTTAAGTATGGAACCTTGAAAATGATCAATCCTAGATAGGTTCCTTGTGGATTTTTATCAAAATTCATGGAATATTGTGGGTACCATTGATACATGAAATTTGGTTAGAGTGGTGTGAATGGATTCAAGTATTCTAAAGATTATCAATTTCAGTGCTTGCTTGATCCCAAAGATAAATAATTCAGAATTTGTGAATCAATTTTGACCTATTTCAATGTGGAATACTCTATAAAATCACTAGCAAGGTTATAGTGATAGAATTAAAGATAGTATGGCGAGTTTTTTCTTTCTTTTCTTTCATACAAATTTTGTACCGGGACGGAGCATACATGAAAACAAGTTCATCTTTGCTCAATTTAGCTTTTCTCCATTTACTTTGTTCAATTTATAGATGTGTGGCATGTGGCAAAAACAAATCCAATGATTGAGATGAAAAGGATAAAAATAAAAGTTTATTTAGTTATGATTATTGGCACTGCCAAAAACCTGAAATTGATTTCAATTTCTACTTTGAAACTTAGAACAAGAACAAACCAGAGTTTGTAATTTTCGATGGAAAAACTTAGATCTAAGAGAAATCACTACTATGGTATGAGTTTTGATTATGGAGCCTTAGCAAAAACAAGGCCACACTATAACCATGACTCCAAAAGCAACTCTGACTGTTATTGCAAGTTGGAGGTGGCGTCGACCGTGGCAAGAGCAAGAGGATAGACAGTGATGGATATGATGAGATGAAAGGATGAAATTGCGTAGATGAGAGGGGAATGAAGAGGGTGGAGGAGAAAGTGATCAGGTGTGTGAGAGTAAAGAAAGCATGTGTCGAGGCTTTTTTTATCTCAGCTATTAGATTTAATATTTTCCCACCTATCACATATCTATGCATAAAAAAAGAAGTAAATGGAGCAAACCTAAATGAAGCAAAATTGAACTTCATGAAAACATTGCACTTGTGAATAATAGGCGTCATCATTGATTGTATGATATGTGAAACCAAATTGCTTAAAGAGTAAGTTAAAGATGTATAATATAACAATTAAGTTCAATGAAATAATCTATGTTTAGTTTATGATTCTCATATTACAAACAACCTTGAATAATCTATGATTATTGAAGGTCCGTAGAAGTTATGAGTTGTAATGTCATGAACGAAATGATTGAAAGTCGCTGATTTCAAGTTACATTATGCTCTTACTATGTGACATTGGTGTTCAAAGTAGTTTAATTTTGTAATGGTTAAACATCTAAAACAAGTAACTTTTTATGAAAAAAATTGTGTAATCATTACTTTATCTAAAGTAACATCTTATATTTTCAAAATGAAATTTCTATTTTTACATTTCATAACCATTGCTTTGAGGGCATCGGTTAGCAAGACTTTTTTGTAATTAGGGATATTTTGTATTACGTGATGCCTTTGTAGATTGAATTATTGGAAGTAATTATAAATTCGTTATTTTAACAAATTTTTACAATTTAAACATTATTTCCGCAACTAAGGGCAAATGGTGTCACAAAACACATATACTTCTATATTTTTTTTTTTAAGAAAACATTCTATTTTAAATTGATGGAACCACCTCATTCATCTGAATGAAAGGCTAGTTTGCCAATTTGTTTGATCATTTTTGTATTTTAAATCGATTGATTGAATTAAATTAACAATTGTTGGTTCAATCGTATTTTTTGTTACATATTTTTTCCTTCATATTGTTTCCTCTACTTATTTATTCGTCATTCAATTAATACAACTATGATTGAATGAATTGAATAATGACTCGAATATCTTATCAGCTCGATTTTCAATTAGATGTTTTTTAAGGATCTTCAATTAGATTATTAAAACATTAAGGTTTTACTTGCGAGTTTGAAGGGAAACAAAGGGGAAGATTTGAGTAAAAAGAAATGAACAAGTGGAAGAAAGAGTAATATGGCAGGGGAGGACTTTGGGGAGTTAATTTGTTTCCATAACACAAAGCTCTTCTCTTTTGAGGGAATATAAAAAATTGTATTAAACGAGGATTTGTATGAATTTTTTAAATTTAATCTATGTTGTTATAATATTTTTAAAATAAAAAATATAGTAACCAGATGCATTAATTTATCTTTTTCTAAAAAACTACCATTTTAAAAAATTTGAAAGTTTTTTTTATTTCCTCTCCTATTTTCCATCCCTTCCAAGCAAAACTTAAGAAGAATCAAACAACTTTCAAAAATAAAAAAGATTGTAAATATGGTTGAACTTAATATATATTAGATATATCAGAATCGAAAAAAATGTTAGCCAGCCACATGTCCACCAATAATTGGATGACTATGATATTTCAATCTTTCCCAAAAATCATCCATCGTTACATTTCATGTCCCCACAGAATCTTTTCCTAGCCAACAACAATGAACAAATTAAGATAAAAGGATAAGCCAATTCACAAGCCAACCGTTCGATCACAAATATCCCCTAATCCAACGGTTGATCATAAACAGATCACAACAGCCACAAGAGTGGTTCTAAACCGAAATACATATGAAACATGCAATGCTGAAAACAAAAACAGCCTACAACATTTCCATCTTCATTTTCAACCTTTATTTTTTCTTTGTCACTGCCACCACTACTACTACTATTATCACTAGTAGTTGAACATGGCCACTGTTACTACACAGGCTTCTGCAGCCATTTTCCGGCCATGTGGTTTGAAATCAAGGTTCCTTACTGGTTCTTCTGGTAAGTTGAACAGAGAAGTGTCTATTAGGCCAATGGGTTGTTCACCTTCTGCTTCTTTTAAGGTTGAAGCTAAGAAAGGAGAGTGGTTGCCTGGTTTGGCTTCCCCAGGTTACCTAACTGGCAGGTATGTCAATCAAATCTAATATTAGTATACTATTTTGTCGTACGATGAAGCACTGACACAGACATAAACATCTAACAGAGACACCTAGAGACACGTAGACATTAGTTATAAATTATAATTAAGTTGAAGTGTTATATCGATGTAGGACACTAACACATGTCAGAGTCAGACACTAGACTGATCTTCAATATGATATCTCCATGATACATATCAATATTCAATCCTGCTTGAGCTTATGTCAAGTAGTAATATTTTAAATTGCTAGCACATGTTCAAAGAGCCCTATCAAATTTTTAAATTGCTGTTATAATATTATTATAATCCTTAACGTCGAGGTCACAATTACTATTGTTGACTCGAATTATTTTTGAGAACCCAGATCTGCCAGAAATATCTATGTTAGAGGAATCATCACTAACTATAGGCACCTCCCAAAGCATGAATTCGTAGAGGTTTTTGACTAACCTCTTCGGCTAGACTCAATTAGAGGTGGTTATTGCAGACCGCAAATTGAAACACGATTCCAACACAAGCTATAAATTATCAATATAGTCTTGCTATCATTTTTTTCAAATCAAACATGTTTAAACAATTGTTAAGGATACACACTTGATGAATTCTGAAACTGAAAATGAATGTATTTTTTACAGTTAGACTAACTTGTTAATATGTTTGTTTTGGCTATTAGTCTTCCCGGAGACAATGGATTCGATCCATTGGGACTCGCAGAAGATCCAGAGAACTTGAAATGGTTTGTTCAAGCTGAGCTTGTGAATGGACGTTGGGCTATGTTAGGTGTTGCAGGGATGTTACTCCCTGAAGTCTTCACCAACATTGGAATCATCAATGTTCCAAAATGGTATGATGCAGGGAAAGAAGAATACTTTGCTTCATCTTCAACACTTTTTGTGATCGAGTTCATTTTGTTCCATTATGTCGAGATTAGAAGATGGCAAGACATTAAGAACCCTGGTAGTGTTAACCAAGATCCTATCTTCAAGCAATACAGCTTGCCGAAGGGTGAGGTTGGTTACCCCGGTGGAATTTTTAACCCTTTGAACTTTGCACCAACTTTGGAGGCTAAAGAGAAGGAAATTGCTAATGGTAAATTCTTTGTTATCTCTAGCTATGCCTGAAATACTGCATTAAAGTCTTTGCTTAAATGGAACCTGGGTTAGCCTGGTGGTATTGACTTGGGACCTGGGACTGGGAGTGTGCTCCTTCTTAAGGTCTCAGGTTCGATGCTCCCTGGTGCCAATTTAGGTGGACTAACTTAGCTTCTTCAAAAATATAAAAGTCTTTGCTTATATATATTTTAGACCACATCTAATTAACAAATCAATTTCATAAGGATTAAAATTATATTTAATCTGTATTTTTTTATTATGAAACTATGAAATTAAACTTGTGTATTTCAAATGTTTGCAGGGAGATTGGCAATGTTGGCATTCTTGGGATTTATCATTCAGCACAATGTGACAGGAAAAGGACCATTTGATAACCTCTTGCAGCACCTTTCCGACCCATGGCACAACACCATTGTTCAAACACTGGGTGGCGGCAACTAAAATGCTTGTTGTATCCAATGACATGAAAGCCTATGTTATTCTAATGTAATCCTGAATGGATGAATTTTGAAAGACAGCTGGGCATGATTGTTAAGATCCTTAATCTATTTCCATGTACAGAGAGGAACTAAGTGGTTTTATATTGTTCTTTATATTCTCAAGCATAATAAATAGAAACTAAACTTCTATTACAATTCTTAGAATTTGGGTTGAATCTAGCTTAACCCTTTCGAAAGTTCTCTATTGTTAGGGACACCTCTCACTTAGAAAGTCATTTTCAGAACGTATCTCAATTAACGAGACTTCGAACTGAACATTTGAACCATGACTTTGACTGTGGCTTGGAAACGAGTATCTCAATAGATTCTGATCTAGTTCTAATACTATTTGAGAATTTAGGTTGGACGAAACTCACTCAAAAATTCATTTTCATATTATATCACATTCAATACGGGACTCTCGATAACAACAACATTCCGAATTATTTAAATTTACATCCATTTTCTACAAGATTAAATTACCAACTTGGTTCATAGGATCAAATTTCATAAATTGTATCATCAACCAACACATCTTGATCGAAGTATGGAGAAACCTAGTTTCCCTTAAAAAGGTTTGTGTCTTGAGTATTGCCAAAGGAAAAAATAGAAGTGAAGGGGGACTTGTCCCTTATATAGGTTTACTTAGATCGACTTAATGCGCTTATAATATAAACTAGCATTTTAGTATCTTTTTTATAACAAGATAAAATAAAGTCAAATTATTTTCTTTTAAGACATAAGCTATTATCACAAACTAATCTAAAAAGAGTTTATAAAAACAAATTGACAACGTATGACAAGTCCATAAGTTGCTCCTTAAGATCAAATAAATAAATAATTTCAAACAGACCCATCGGGGTCCAATATGACTTCCAGAGGGTTTAGAAATAAGGAAGGCCTTTAATTAATGAAAAATTGCAGCAAATTCAATATCTATAATGAGATTATGAACTAACTAAATTCAAATGTAATATATGTATGCCTATCCTATGGTAGCCATTCTCATTTTGATTTCCAAAATAATGAAATCACTTTAGAACCAAAAGTTGTTACTCTTAACCAAGAATTGTAACTCTTCATGGGAACCATTCATATACATTGGAACATTATTATTTATTGATAGATAATGAACCATGACATTGATTCAAGTGTGTATGGTTATAACATTTGGGAAAAGGGTGCTTAATGAACCATAACATTGATTCAAGTGTATATAATAATAACCTTTGGCAAAGAGGTACTTAATGAACCATAGCATTGGTTCAAGTTAAGGGGTGATTTCTTTCATGTGAAGGGTCATATAATATACTATAAATGCTTGACATTTGGGCATTAATTTGGACACACAACAAGAAAACAAAAACCAGAATTTTGTTGCATTAACAACATAATCCTCCATCATTCTCTTACTCTAAATCGTCCATCAATTCTCTAATGCATGAGTGAATTGCTAGAACCATAAATCTGTAAAATACTGTTAGGAGATACGCTTGGTGTGGTTGTGCAATACACGTCAAAGAACTCATAGTGTCCTAAAGAGGATTCGCCGGTCATTCCTTATTGGTGGGGGCGAATCGAACCTAAAGGTTAGTATGACAATCACATGCGCTTTGAGTTTTACATGCATAACCATTAAACTTTTCAGGTTTCAAGTGCAGTAGCATCTTCCCAACAATCAAGATATACAACAATCTTTGGAATTTATGTGCACACTTCGTCATGTTCATCTTCATCATCTTCTTGGTCAAGTTATTGCAGCAGACCCCCAACACAAGATCCAACAGCGACATCAAGCAAAAATTTTAATGGAAAGAAAGGTCTGGTTTCGAAAATAGATACAAGTGAGTAATGTTTGGTATAATGAAACAAATGTTTATCACAGCAAAGAAAATAGCTTGTTAAATAGAGGAACAGTTTCGATGGAAATCTTGTAATTAAACTTTTGTTAGCACAATGCCTTGCAAAATTGAGAATGCAAATTTCACAGTAGCAGTCACAGATTTAAATAAAGGTCTACAACTATAATCCAAACTGCAACGTAACAGTTTTAATTTTTTTAGAACGTCAAAGCTAGAGCTGTCAAAGCGGGCCGGATCGGGCCAAAAACTCCCGAAAAATGAAGGGCTTGGACATAAAAAATTTGGCCCGTTTAAAACCGGGCCTTTTAGCCCGAGCCCGTTGCGGGCTGGCCCGATTGGGCCAAGGGTAGCAGGTTTATTTTATAATAATTTTTTAACATTAAATTTTCTACAGCCCAGCCCAGCCCACCGTTGAGGAAAAAAATTGATGTTTGGCTAAGCCCAACCCGAAATCCCAAACTCACTTCACATTTCACTCCCAAATCCAATTCAATTCACTCACTCACTTCATTCTCTTCTCTCTGCCGCCACATTCACAAAGAAAAGAAAACACTGAGTCTCTAAACCCTAGATCTTCCACACCACCGCCGCACATCACTCCTCCACCACCCACTCTGACTGAACCGTAGATTTGCTGTCGCGCCACCATCATCAACCACCACACCACATCACAAGCTTCATCATCTTCAATTCTTTTCTTTGGTGAGCCATCTTACTTTTCTTTTTTGTGAACTTTGAATTTTGATGATAGACAATTTTACAGATATTGATAAAGCAATGTATGCAACAACTTAGATTCAACTATGCATCTTTTAGTCTACCCAGTTTATCAAAAGAAACGTGCTTTTAGCCTATTGTATATATGGATCTTGTGAATGATTTTATTTGACTTTTGTTGTTATAACAGGTTGGAGAATTTGAGATGCATATGAAGAGAAACATTGGATTATCAGCCACTTCTGTGTCCAACATTTCCCTAACTACACTACTGCCTGCTCCTATGGTTGATTCTGCATCTTTAAGGTAATTTTATGAGATACCAAGATAATGTAGTTTTACCATTTTATCTGAGAGATGGAAAGCCCCAAGAATGTGGTTTTTTTTCCCATGTGCAGCATTTATAAGATTTGGAAAAACTAATATTGTCACTCACCAATATAGAAGTTACTGACACAGGTCATAGATCCCAGCTAGATTATTAGAATTTTATTCTGCTATGCAACTGTCTGAGTGTGTCTTCATACATTGGTGGTTTGAATGTTTGACTCTTGTATGGAAAAAAATTATGAGGCC
>Ga0315914_1003401_pt1 | contig 24166 bp, 7 predicted proteins | sample MpolenodulesMG_FD_203920 | JGI IMG/M metagenome (GOLD analysis project Ga0315914, IMG submission 203920) | Medicago polymorpha root nodule microbial communities from Los Angeles, California, United States - elongated nodules | ecosystem: Host-associated > Plants > Roots > Nodule | place: USA... | reverse complement strand
TAAATACATCTTTTTTTATTTTAATTAGTTACCATATTTATCACTTTAATTAAAGTAAAATAAGTGGAATCTGTTCATTTATTGCTCCTTAACCAGTGCCCCGGGGGCACCGGTTAGCAACACCCTTAAAAAATTAATAGCTACCAAATACTCAATTCAATTGAATGTGACGAGTATGTATTTAGACGCACATTTGCTGCTTGATTATCGCGTTTTGAGGCACTTTGGCCGTGAAAATGTAGAAGCCACAATATGTAGCTTCTTGGTAGACGCAAGTTTGGAGCAAATGTGCCGTGGTTCCAAACAAGCAACTAGTAGGTCACAACTTATTGTGATATAGCTCAGAGACACTAATGTTGTTTTATGTGATACAGTAGTAACTAGTAAGTAGGGTTTAACCCAATACAGAATAATCCATTTTAATAATATTTTTAATGAATAAATCAACAATTGATATCACACATCCATGATTACAAAAATATATGTTACTATGAACCCTTTTTTCTCATCAATGACTGAGATGCTTTACTTGCCAAATTAATTCCTAGTTAAGTAAAAGGGGTTTGAAAGTTACAAAGTATAGGCATGGAAGTAGGTTAGGTCGAGCAAAGTTCTTTTAACAACCTAATGGATAGTAATCAGCTCAATTCTCTTCCGAATGAGAGTTGATGTGATAAGCAAGGCTCACAAAAGGCAATAGATTTTGTTATAAACTGATGCTCCCTGATCAGCTAGCATCAACTTGAAGAAGATGGGTTACTAAATAAATCTCATTCATTTTATACAGACGATTTTTATTTGATTTGATTTGCGATAAATCCAAGTTTTGTATATTAAAATACAAAATCGGATATTGCATAAGTACGGAATTTGAATAATATTTGCAACTCTCACAAGCAAAACACTATGTATCTTGTTGTTATAATTGGGAAGTTGTAGATACTACCTAGTTCATTTGTTTTCTGCACTAGAGTTGATATGAACTCCAGCATCTTGGCCTAGGAGTCAATTTAAATCCGTGTATTGAATGAAAAATACAATCAGAATCCAAGAAACCATTAAAATGTATTAATTCTTATCTTAACCAAGATCTGCATGAACAACTAAATTTGCAGCCTCCAGAAGTTTTCATGTTCAAGTACACTGCAACTGTGTATTCAATGCAACTTTGTATTCCTCACCACAAGCACATTTTATAACTTGATTGATCTCCTGTAAAATCAGAAGCATATATCCATGATTGCAGGGGAAAACTAAAACATGTGTTCGGCTTTTACATAGGATAGAAAATAATAGTTAAATATTGCGACTTGATTGTTTCTATTTGTTATCTGCATTTACATACATGTTATACCTATTTTGTTGATGATTTACTTTAAGTAACTTGTAAAATTTTCCATTGGACTAAACCTATTTTACCTTGAGTTTCCCTACTTGTTTCTCCATAGACTGCAAGTATTCAGTTTCTCCAGCTTTGTCAGACAAAAGAGCATTATACTCCTCTTCAAGAGCGGTTATATCAGCTGCTTTTAGCTCAGGCTAGACCATTCATTTGGAACAATGAATTAAATAAGTTAAGAGAAAATCTAAATCACTTAATAAAAGCCACAAAATTACTGATTGTTTCCAGTTAAGAGAAAAGCTAAATCAATATATAGAAATATCTGTGTTTTTTTTTGTGTGTGTATGTGTGTGTGTGTGTGTGTGTGTGAGAGAGAGAGAGAAAGAGAGATGAAAATGTATTCTCCATCTCTCTATATATGTGCATGATAGTCACACAATTCTAAAATTGCTGCAGAACTAGTGAATTACAAACCTTAAACTCATTTTCTCTGCACTTGACATCCTCAATAGCAAGTTTTATCTAGAATGAAAAAGAAACAAAATTAAGATGCAAGGAAAGCATAAAGACCAAAAACAACAATATTAACATAATATATAAATCAAATTCAAAGTTCCCCATTCTGAAGACAATTATTTTAGATGCTCAAAATATTCTGCTTTCACTTTAAATGCAGTGTTCAACCTTGATCATGGTAAATAGGATGCCCAATGCACACATTCCAGCATGTAATACAGAAAATACGGATGAAATGGGAAAAAATATTGTAGAAGTTGTAAAAGAAAATAGGAAAAAGTAAAGAGAAGAAGGAAGGGATATATGAAACAAAGTTTCAAATGCTTTGCCATATGGTATAAAAAAAATGATACACAGGACCAAAACTTAGTACATAAGCCACCAATAACTAGAGTACTGAATAGCAACCAATAACTTGAGTTATGAATAATTGACAGTCTAAAAAGGATGCAATTAAGTACCTTGTTAATGTCCATGAGAACCTTGGATTTCATAACAAGAATCTCATCAAGCCTTGCTTTAGCTGAATCCAAGTCAGTGCTTAAGTTGTTCTTTGCATCACTCCCCTGTCAGACAAAGATAAATTACCAGATTCCAACTTTGTGAAGCGCAGATTGATGAAAAAGGTAAAATACCAGGTTATCTGTGGCACGGTTACCATCAGCAGTAGTCCTCCCTGCAAGTTAAGTTCATTATACGAATGTTTGGACATTCATAAAACGGCTTTGAAATATAAAAAACTTGTAAGTTGTAACCAGAAGATTAATATCAAAAAAACAAAAATGTGGACTTTCAATTCAGTGTTTAGCCATGCCTTCAGCTTCACTTCTTTGCTCATCAACTTTATCGTTGACCTGCATAAATTCAACATATAACTAGCAGTGACTTGTCAGTAAAGATGGTAAATAAGATCTGACAATTGGAGGAGATTTTCTTTTTCTTTATTTTATCTTGGTCAATAACTTATCAGATTTATTGTATTTGGATTCTCTCATGTGTGGACTTCACTTGATGTCCTTATGTGGGAGATCTAACCGCTTAAAGTCCACTCGATATTTTTTAGGTGTTGGAGCCAATAGATTTTAATGGTGATCAATTCAACTCAGTTTCTCTCTCAGCATACCCGAAAGAATCAATTGAAACAGATCCTGTACTTGCTGAAGCATTGGGGATTAGATGGGGATTGCAGATGGTTAAAACTCTAAATTGGAACACTGTCACTATTCTTTCATGTCATTCTAAATCAGTTGTGGCTTCTATTGATCATATCATTAAATACTGCAAGGAGCTTATGTCAGAGCTGGACATAACAAATATTGTCTTTGTTAAGCATGGTTTAAATTCTGTTTCTTATAGCCTAATTAGTTTGTCAAAACATGTTGGTTGTAGGCTGACACTAATGCTGCTGTAACTCTGATTTCTATTTCCTAACAAGGATCTCAATATATTTGTATGAATAAGGAAAAGGCATACAAACTCATGCTCTTTCAGTTCCATGCTAATCTTCTTAGTTCTGATCCATTCCTGCCAAAGATTTCTATTAGTTGCAACGAACCCAGTGAAAGAACAAATTAAAACATTGAGGGTCTTAATCATTAATGTTGACTATCTTGAGTGAAAAACAGTGAAACCAACTTTCCATGCTGACCATGTATTTCAAATGGTATTATTTCCCTGATAAATTCACCTTTTGATGTCAACATTTGTTTCCAGGTGTCTATTATGTCATGCATCGAGCCTGCCACTCCAAAAGTAACGAACTATGCACCATTCATATCAAATCCAATAATAAGAGCAAACCTGTTGCTTTTGGAATTTGGCCCTCATGTCCTCTGCAACCTTGCTATAGGAGGCTCTGAAAATGAAAATCAATTTAGATGGATAACCATAAAGTGTACAAGACACTCACTAAGTATCCTCATTTACCTCCTCTCTGATAGTTTAGCAGATAATCCAACTTTCTCTTGCCGAATAAGCTCCATAGTCTATGGGAAGAAATATTCATGGACAGCATCAGAAATGCATAACAAGCCATCAGAATTTTTTTCCTCTCCTGGCTTTTCTTTTCTTTTTATTTCATCATTATCAAGGCATATATCAAAACAAGAAATAAGCTCCAAATTCTTCATAATCAATCCCAAAGCCCCGTAAAGAGTTATAAAAAGTTTTTAGTACCAAATTGACTCCGAACTTAACACTTAATTCGAAAGTCAAATCAAAGACACAACAATTAATTAATTAATTTTTAAAAATATATTGTTACAGTCATAAATTTCTAGCTTTTACATGTTAGTGTGTACAAGTTGATGTGTGTAGTGTAATAGCACAGGACTTTACATGCAAGTTTATTTGCACTTATCTCTTAAGTCATAATATAAGTATTTGTGTAAATAGTTGGAAAAAAACATAAATTTTTTGCTTATACATATGCTCACAAGCTATTTTTAGTCTCAATACAACATATGGAAACAGTCAGGTCCTCTTTTCTTCACATCCACCGCAAATTCTATTTTTACATCAAGAATGTAACTAGTTCTTCGGTATGGAGAGCACAAATAACTTACCAAACCTAAGTGTTTATGATATAATAACTATTTATGTCTGATCAAATACCAAAACATTAACTGATGAAATCAAATATATCATGCATTCCACTAGAAAGGACCATTGATTACGCAATAAAAAACAAAAACAAAGTTAAGTTATAAAAATTAGATTCATCATAGCTTCAGTTTCACATTGCAAATGGAAATAACTAACAAGATCAAAGGACACAATCCTTTTTACCTGTGTAAGTCTGGATGTATCAGAATCCAACGAAGCAAGCTTTTTCTGGTTTTCAAATATCTTTGAGCAGATCTCAACCTTCGACTTATTCATCTTTTCCGTATCCTCAACCACTTGCGCAATTTCAGATTTTGCTGCATATATAATTAATTTTTTTTAACAGTACCAGATTGAAAATTTACAGATAATTACAATCTGAGGTTCCACTTCCATATATTAACAAAATTTTGATTGTTTCACTTCTTAGACTACAGACAGTGTTCAGATCCAAGACAATGACATTAAAACACAACATGAATCGGAACGAAAACTAAACAGTTGCATTTGATAATGAGGAATTTTGATGTATGAGATTCCAAATCTAAGAATACTATGTATGTGATTGTTTTGGCGTTTCACCACTCCCACCGTACGTTTGAGAGCCTTGAAACGTGATAATAGAGAAGCTACAAGTTGTAGGATCTCTCCAAACGCACGTTCAGAAGACATCCACCGCCAATACAAACATAGACTATAGCAATTTGATTATTTCAGTTCTTCGACTGTAGACTATGTTTGGATCAATGAAAATTACACTGAAACGCAAATGCAAATCCGAAGAAAAACTAAACCGCAGCATATGATAGTGAAAACATTTCATGTATGAGATTCCAAATCTACCAATGCTATAGAAATTTTGATTGTTTCACTTCTTACACTACAGACAGTTCGGATCGATGAAAATTACATTAAAACAACGCAATTATTAAGGAAAACTAAACCACTGCATATAATAGCGAGAAATTTCATAACATATATTAACAATTGTGTTTTTTCAGTTCTTAGACTATAGACAGTGTTTGGATCCGTGGAAATGACATTAAACACGGCGCGAATTTGAAGAAAAACTGAACCGCAACATATGATAGCAAGAGATTGTGATGTATGAGATTCAAAATCTACGAAATAACCACAAATTTTGATTGTTTCGTTTCTTAAACTATAAACACGAAAATTGAACGCAAATTTGAAACGAAACCTGAATCGATGTCGATTTCAAGAGTGCGAATGTTCGTCATCTGCATTTGTTCTTCAGCGGAAATCTTTGCGGCTTGATCCTCCGCATCTGAAATCAGTTTTCAGAATTCGAATTCAGATTTTGATGTAAAATTAGGTCTGAAGTGAAAAGGATTGAAGAATTGGAAGGTGCGTACCGTTCATGTGAGAGCGTAAAGTCTTCATGTATTGCAAATATTCTTCCATCTTCTTCGAAATCGTAGAATCGCTGATTCGTTTCGTTTCTGGTTCGGTTTGAAATGTTTATGTTAAAATGAAATTTTGGAGGGAAAGGGGTATATATAGATCCTCTCTTAGGTACCGTTTCAGGTTGGGGACTTGGGGTTACGTATGCTCTTTTATTTTTATTTTAAAATGGGTTGCATGCTTTTATCTCTTTCGAGAGTGAGGAGCGCTACATATACATGCACACTCTTATTTTTCTCACGGATTTTGTAGAATTTCATATACAAATTAGCTATCTTATTGCTTGTAGAGTTACATATAAACTCAGAATGAATCAAACTAAGTGACAATTGAGAGTGATCGACATGCACAAACTCAAAGAAGCAAATTAACAAGATTTAGTTTGCATCAACAAAAATGAATATGGAAATCAACAAAAATGTATATGGAATCAAAGTCATTACTTTGCCAAAACAAAGTAATGTTATAGTCTACTGTAGCGGTTTTTGCAAATAAAAAGTCAGAATAAACAACTTCAAAGAGGCCGGCAAAATTACAGGAAAAAGTGAAGTTTCTAATGATAAAATTATCATCTGGATCAGTCAAATTATCCACAATTTTAAAGATGCAACTTTAATATCATAAAACATTGTAAGCGTACACCAAAAAAAATGAAAAAAGAACTACTATCAATAAAGGTACCGCTAATAATAAAAAAATAACTGTTATGAGAGAGGAAACCGCTAGGGCGGTTGGGGATTTAAAAAAAAATGTTTTAGTCATGTATTTCATTTTTGGAAGCAACAATATTTCAATAAAAGTAGAAGTGGCATAGCAATTATAGTTGTAAAGTGAAAGCATATGGTACCTAGTGAAAGCATATGGTACCTGGTTCGATTCCTTGCAAACTTTTTTTTTTATAAAAAATACTCAGATCCACCGAAAAAGGCGGGATTAATTAGGGCAAACTTATCAGAACTTTTTCATAAAAAATACTCAAATCCACCAAAAAATGCGGAATTAATTAGGGCAAACTTATCAAGAACCGTTTACCATTTATATATATTAAGATTAAGATATACATGCATACTCTGATACACATTTTCTAAACTTGATTTATTTGATTAAATCAACATGAATCTTATCAAATTAGTCGATTATGAGTTGGATAGCAAGTTTTACAAATGAAAAGAGTATGATAAAAAAAATATTTTTTTTTTTTAACTGGAATTTGAACTTCAGACTTTGCATATATTATGTATTGTACCAACTGAGTTAAGTTCACGAGGACAAAAAGAAAATTAATGGATGTGATAATTTTTGAAACGGCAGATATTATTAACCACTAGCCCGTACAAGAAGTACTAATAAGCCAGGGACGGAACAAACAAACAGCCACCAACGGCAGGCACTACAAAGGAACCAAAAGGAGGCGAAAAGCACTAAAAATCCAGCCGCAAAAACAACCTTTTGGCAGCCAAGCAATCAAATAGCAAAAGCAAAAAATAGAAGAAAAAACCTGCAATATATTGCAGGAAAAAAACTACACGACTACTACTATACAACAATAGGCAACCATGTGATAAGATTTTTGACCGTGCTTCTCTCAAGTTCTGATATTCAAATCATATGGTAGGACACTTTTGATCCTTTTTTGAAAGAAAAAAAGAAAGCAAAAGTTCTCATGTTTGGATCTTCTCCATGTAAATAATCTATATGTTGGGTCAATTCATACATTGCTTTTAAGGGATTAGTCGATTGAGGGTCAAATACCAAGTTTTCAAGGCAATTTGATCCTCGTATATGTGTTTTGTCTTAGTGAGTTTGATCATTGAATCTATCTTATGTTTGTCGATTTGGTCCATACAATTACTAATACAAGACAAACACGTATAGTTTTCAAGCTTCGATTCAATCATAAACTATAATGATGTCACCTCACATTTTTAGGACTCAATAATTGAGACATATGTGATCCTCAATTGTGATTCTCTTTCTTCAAACGATTAACATTGAGAGGTGAACTTTTACCCCCAATTGTGGGTTCTCTAACTACTTTAGTCAAGCATTTGGTATAATTGATTTTTTAGTTTTTTAGCTACACTAATAAATGCATCAATAAAATCAGGAAAATAAAGAGGTAAATTGCAGAAAATAAGCTTGTTTGATTGATTGGATGTGTCAATTATAACGTATGAATGAAATATTTATAGTGAAATTGTTACCTATTAGCCAAACAATGTGGCTTATAGTGTGCAAACCTATTCGACTAATTTTTGCAAGTATGCATGATAACTCAAAAAGTTCTTGGATTATATAGATCGGTCTTAGTCTCCATAATAACAACAATATTTGGTTTTGGCATATTTATTATTGTTTACAATACCTATAAAAGGCTCCACTCACTTATCCATGACAATTCTAAATTAAAATCTTATTAATGTAACTCATCCATAGTACTATTGTAAGTATACCTTGTATCAAGCAATAGTATAAAAAGATTAAACTCACAGGGATTGAGGCGGTGTAGCTTTCTGAAGCTTTTAAATTTGTAAACTTCTTTGCAAAAAAATAAATTAAATCATTCAAAGTAACAACAGTTAACATAAAGTTAAAGACAATAAAAGTTGAGAAAACAACGAAATACTTAAAGGATCTCAAATGATAAAGTGTGGTTACTAGTTAAGAACAATGAATCAGTTGTGAAAATAGATTTACAAAGGTGTATAGAGTTGTAAATTCATATAGCTTATTGACGACCAAATAGCCTTTAGGGTTTTCCAACAAAACCATCATGGTTAACGTGTTTGTAATACTCTTCCGAGGTTCACAACTACCGGGATTAACCATGCAACGTTATTAAGGTTGAATCTCAAATATTTTCCTTAAAAAGATTTGAGTCTTTTTCCTATGATAAGAAATATACATTCAAACAACCTTTCAACATCTTTATATTTTTGAAGCATAAAAGCGTAACTCATATTAAACAAAGAGTTACATTCTCATCTTTTCTAAGCTAATTGAATTCAATAATAAAGTTAAAGGGATCAAGTTTTAGTTTAACAATTAGAGTTAATACAATCTGTTTAAAAGAGGCTTAAATGTGCAATGAACTAAACTTATGCAAATATTATCATAACTTATGCAAATATTAGCACAAAAGGGGTTTAGCTCATGATGAGATTAAACTCTAAAATATAGACAAGAGAAGAAAATAATGAAAATATAATTGTAGTAATTAATAGAAGAGTTTAGAGTTTACAAATAAAGATTAGAATTCGCGAAGGAGAGGAGTGAGATCTTTGCATTGCTCAATCAAAATGTTCTTAACACTTCAACTCTCTAAGAACTAGCTGTCATGTTCATCAATGGACTCGATGAGGTGTTGAAAGACCTCAAGTGGTTGTTAACCCTAGCTAAAAAAGGTCGCTCAATCTGGATGACAAATTTTAGACCCCTAACACAACATTGTCATTGGTCTTTTTATAATACAAGTCTTGTCCCTAGCCAAGTTTTGTCCTTTGGTAATTTTCCATGTGTAGCTCTCCTTGTCTTATCCATTAGGAATTAACATATTCCTTATCCTTTCTCGTACTACCAATCATAAATTTCAACTTCAAGATTCTCCATTGAAGGTCCCGCGTTCGTATAATTGTACTACACACACCAGGAGTCTTATAACGATGCATCTCTTGATCTCAGCGTTGCATCTTAGTACAACTTCATAACAATTACACAATCTGCTTATATTGAAGTAGATAAAATAGTCACGAGGAAGGGGGGTTTGAATTGTGACCCTTTAAAAATTAAACTTGTAACTTAAAAGTGATTCTCAAATTTTGGACTTGGAATAATCAAGTTAGTAAACTGACTTCAGAACGTTCTGAAGTAGTTGTGCAGAAACAGTTTAAATATATATAGGTATTTGTGTGTGTAGTGTATACTGAAAATAAAGAGTATATGGAAGAGAAGAAGAACACACAAAGATTTATAGTGGTTCACCCAATGGGGTTAGTCCACAGCTCACAATCTTATGAGAGTTTCCACTATGATGCTTGAGATAACCTCTCAAATCCTGCACCTTACAATCTTTGTTCACTTGAACAATTACAACACATGTATTCTCTAAGCCTCAGCAGGCTTGCACCTTCTTGCTAAGTTACCCACTTAGACTTTTATAATCTTTGCTCAAACTAACAGTTTAGTACCCCTAAAGCTAGATGAGATTTTGATTACAATTTGTATGGAGTTTGAATGATTGACATCAGACAAGAGAAGAATGGAGGGAGAAATTATCTTTAACAAGATAAGAGAGAATTGATTTACACTTCAAGAGACAACTTGAAATCTCAGTGATGATCAATTTAGATGATAAAACTTCAAAACAATCTTAAGTTGTTTTTCTTGTATGCTTTGCATTGGTGCAAGTAATGCTGAGCCTTTTATTTCTATTTATAGAGTTCTTGGGCTCATGTAACTGTTGGAGGATGACCAATGGTGTTATGCCATGTGTCATGGGACCCACTGACTTTTAATTGAAAATCTGGGTAAACATTTTGACCATCAGAATGTTGTTGCATTCTTCATCTGAATGTTGATGTTCATCTTGACATTCATCTGGGTTCATCATTTATGAGTGTATGATGAGTTTATGAGTTCATCCAATGCGTGCCTTATGATTTTATGGGCATTATTCATGTGTTATGACTTTTGCACAAACATCATAAAGTTTCTTGGATAAAGTAATTCCAAATCTGCATTGGATTGTGTGTAGGAGAGAGAATAGTGGTTCTGCATCTTCAGACCCATACTTTTGGGATATTTGCATGATACTGCACAGTATCAAATCTCATACGTGTCCATCTTTGATTGACTAGGGCAAGATCTTCACTTTTGCTTTGCTTTTCAACTTTTCACATATTGTACTATTCACAGTATAAAGCATGTGCAGAGCTGAACATTCTGACCATCAACATGTTCCATTTGTTTCACTTAGGATGATTTGTAAGATTTGTATCTGGTGTAATCAATCCTAATAGTGAAAACAGAACTGAAGTGCAGTGATTGCAACATCTAGGATGATATTCTCATTGGAATGTTCCTAGTACTTCAATGTTCATAGTCGTAAATAAACATTGAATATCCTTTTTGATATTAACTTTGTAAATGCCTCTATTGCTTGATTGATCTATGCAAATGTACTTTCCTGGACATTTATTTATGTCACATGTGACTTGCATGTTCTTGATAATGTTCTTGAGCTTCTTGGCTTGTATAAGAACAACCTTCTGAACTCTGCTTGAACATTCTGATCAACTCACTGAGCAACATTTTGAACTAACTTTATGACCTCAAAGTTAGTTCATAAAACCAAATGTCCTTTGATTTCTTGAATCTTGGTATAATTTAAACATTGTTCCTGTCTTAGTAAAACACTAAAGAGCACAAGTTAAATACCAAAAAATTAATCAAAGTTCATTAATTCCTTAATCATCAAGGTTTATTATCTTTAAAATTAATTAGGAATTTTGCCTCAACATATACGACCAACCATAACAAGCATCGATAGTTCCAAATGACTAAATAACAACTACAACTAAATAAATTTATAAGATCCTAAGTAGACACAAATTAGACGAGTTAGGTCATGCAATCACTCAATACATCGTTAAATTATGGGGATAATTCAAGGGTAATAACCAACATTTTTGTGGTTATCACTCATCATAAGAAATTAATTAATGGAAATTGACTCCTTTACAACTCCCTGGTCCTTCGTACCATGCGTCTCTTCTAGGGGTGAGCAAAGACTCGTCACCCGACCGTAAACTGATAAATCTGATGAAAACTGTGTAAATGGGTTTGTGTGGGTTTAGTCGGTCGGGCTCGGTTTTAAAAATTGCAACCCATCGAAGCCCATAACCGCCCGCACGTTAGCCTACTTGGCTGTCTTATTTTGACTTAGGTATAAATATCTTGTGATGTTCTCTCACCTGCTCTCTCACTCACCGCCGCTTCATGCCTTCACCTAAACTCACACACTTTATCAAACAACTCTCTTCTCTCTGATTCAATGCTTTCCATCCAAATCCAATCAGTTCAACTTTTATCTTTTTTCTCAGGTGCGATTGCATCTATCTGTTGCGAACCGAGCTCCATTCAACCACGTGTTGTGAACTAATCTCTCTCAAGTTGTAAAGATATGTTTCAAATGGCATGAACTATGTTTAAAACCCATCTTTGTTTTGATTGATCAGGATGTTGAAACAAACTTATTACTGGTCTGGGTTTTTATGCTACCTTAATTACTATTCTTTTGCTTTCTTTTCTTTATCCATATTTCTGTCTGTGGTTTCTATTCACAGATTGTTTATAGTGTTCTATGATTTGTTATTGGTTTAATCTTTGCGATGGATATTTTTTCCCTTGTTCTGGATTTTTTTTCTTTTCTTCTTTCACTACTTGCTTTATCTTGCACGTAACCGAACCAACCCACCTGACTAGATCGAGAACCGACTAGACCAAGAACCACCCAAACCGAACATGTCTGCAGGCGGAAATGGGTCTTGAAATGTGATGTTCGGTTTCATCTATCATGACAAATTCAAGCCTGAACTTGTCTGATGATCTACCCTAGTCTCTTCAACTTCCTCCATGTATGAATATCGTCCACTTGAAACATCCATAAACACCTTTGTCTCCCCATTATGGTCAGTACCGTTCACATTACATATAACATATGGAGAAGAGGGTGTATCACCAATCTACTGGCAGTCAAATTGATGTTGCTTTTCGGGTTGACCAATTTGTTTCATCCATATGTGCCATCATTTTGGTTAGGATTGAAAGATGTGTATAGCGTCACATCACCAGGATCTCCGTTATGCAATTGTCGTGTGATTTTTTTGTCTGTTAATATTTCATTTGGTAGTGGCTCATTACCATTATTATTACTTGCATATGTTTCTCATATAACCTTAATAATATTCTCTCCTTTGTTTGCTTCTTGGAGCCACCACTTGCTTTTCCCGAGCTATTCACATTCTTTCATTTATCTGACCTATGTAAATCTTCTTTATTAACAGACATGAATTTCATAATTAAAATCCCCCCACATCCGTATTTTTTTTTCTAGTTTTAACTACATTATTAGTCAAAACTCCTCCACGATTTGTGCAACATTTATGTCAGAAATATCATTACTCAATAAAGCAAATATCAAGCTCTAAAGTTTTGCTTTTTCGTTACCAATATTCCATGCCTTCACCTTGCTTCCATTGTTCCCTCAATCTTTTCTCTCCCTTATCCTCCTTGGCCTACACTAGTTTTAAACAGCTGTCCAAGGCCCATATGAAACACTTATATGTCTTTTTTTTTTCTTCTTCATTCTACGCGCTAAAGTTAGTGCCATCACCTCCTTCATTCTCGACACATTTCTCATTACACCCTTTCTTGTAATGACCAAATCTTCCACATGAAAGGCAAAACAAAGGAAATTTCTTACTCCACGCTTTTTTTTATAAGGACTCCACACAATGTTGGCGACCTTTGATTGTGAACAGAGCTAGAAGAGGTTTTTTCAAGTCAAATTCAACACACATCCTCACATATTTGGCTCGTTCATGCATAAGAAAACTCTTGTATACTTTAATGATTCTTTTGATTCTATCCCAATCAAACACACACCTTGGCAACCTAGTCTTCATTGCGAAGTATAGAAAATATCTTCTCAATGGTATCAGTAGAATTAAAATCAACACTCCATTCTCGCACGAGGAGATAATGATCGTAAATTAACCACAACCATCATCTAAGCATGATAGCGATCATCTTGGTGCATAAAGTATCATATAATAATCATTGCCAAGATCTATTATATTGATGACTCTTTTTCGAACCCACATCTGTTTCATCCTGTTTTTCTGCACCTTGAAACTAATTCTTCTACCCATCAATTTGACAATTAATCATTGTTTCAAAGGCCACAAAAGTCTCGCTTATTTTCTTTTTGAAAAGATAAAATTATGACATTCTAATCTTCCCAACATCTTCTCCTCAACCCCTATCCCTTCAAACATTTCAAAATCTTCATCGATAAGAGTAAGATCTCTTGCGACTTCATAGTTCGAAACACCCACTCTCCTTGTAACGTCACCGCTTAAGAAGCTATCACGACAGCTTCTTGTATTAATCATGTCTTATTCCATGACATCATCACACACATTACCGATTGAAAACAAATATGATCTCCTCCTTTGTTTTTTTTTGGTACTTCGCTCATTCTTATCTTCCTACTCTATGAGATTTTTTTGGTTCCTTCAGAAAATTCGAACATAGCACTCATGACTTTTTTGGTTTTGAATTAAAAAAAGATATTTACGTGTCTTCAAATTTTCTTGTTTTCATTTTTTTTTGAGGTATAATTATATCATTATTTTAACACTAATCAAAATTTCTGAATCTACTAATTGAAATTTATGAATCCATCCATGATAATCCAAAAAGATACACATTGATATGATTTTGGAATAAACACTCTTAATTTATTTGTTCGTGTATCTTTGATAGTAATTATTTTGATTCAACACGATATGATATACTAAGAGTGAAATTAGACTCTAAATTAAAAAAAGAAGTGAAATTAGATTAGAACTTAACAAAAAAAAAGTAAGAAATAAATTGGACTAAGGTGGCTCCTTGCAAATTGAAACCTAAAAAAAGAAGTGAAATTAGACTAGAGCTTAACAAAAAAAAGCAAGAAATAAATTGGACCAAGGTGGCTCCTTGCAAATTGAAACCTTGTTTCAAAACCAAAAAGTGGCTCCTTTGCAATTTGAAAATTAAGACGCGTTGCAACTTAACATCATTGTTGGGTATCTACAACGATTAACGAGTAAGACCAAACATTGGACGGTGAATTTAATTTTAATTCTAGAAAAAAATGAAAATAGCCGGTTACTAAAAAAATAAATAAACTCATAAAAAAAAAAACTAAAAGTGGTCTAATATACACAAACTTAATAGCTTCAAAGATAATATGCAAGGGTTAAAGTTTGAAATCCGAACTTTCTATCTCTATATTTAAACGTGTCGTCTCAGTTATTAAATTATTTAACAAATATTAAACTATTTGATAAAAAAACTAAAAATAAAAACTCAATTTAGTCCTTCACAATAAATCTAAATTAGTCCCTTGACAAATTAATCACTCTAACATAGTGAATGAGAGAAAATTTTCTCCTCCATATAAAACATGTTACTAATGTGATTTTTTTTTTGAAAGATTAAATTGACACAAGAGAAAATTGTGAGAGACTAAATTGAATGTTTATTAAAATTACAATTTACCATCAACAAATAAATTAAACTCAAAACATAATTAAACTAAGAATGAACAATTATCAATTATTAATTAATCATCAATTAAACTCATAAACTAAGCTGAAGAAACAAAATTAGATTCATCCAAAATAAAAATGACAAGACACAGCACTGAACTGAGATAAACGTTTCAAAAACGCTGAAAGCTCTCATAGAGATAGAAAGAGAGAGAGAACGAAGAAGCATAGAAATAGAGAGAGAAAGAGAGGTTACTTTTTTGAATTTTCCAAATCATCACAATATTCAAATCACTAGTTAGAACAAAACTCTTCCCAAGTCCACCATTTCTTAAATTTTTTAGAGCGAGAAACAAAACTAGAGAGAGAAACTCAGAGATCTGGTTTCTGTTTCAGATCGTACCTTTTCTGGTTTAGGGTTTCCGTTTCGATCGATCCCTATTTCAACGCTTTCTCTCTCTATAACCGTTTTTTGATCCATCGATTTTCTGATCTTCCATGGCGGCGATCGAAGAGTTATCGGAGCTTGCTGATTCCATGCGTCAAGCTTCGGCGCTTCTCGCCGATGAAGATATCGACGAAACTTCGAATTCTTCTAGAAGACCTTCCACTTTTCTCAACGTCGTCGCTCTCGGCAACGTCGTAAGCTTCCATAATCGATTTTGTTCAATTTTGCGGTTTTGATTTGAATATCGATTTTGATTTTGATTTGGATTTGGATTTGGATTTGGATTTGGTAGGGTTCTGGTAAATCAGCGGTGTTGAACAGTTTAATTGGACATCCAGTTTTGGTAAGTTAGGATTTGAAATTCTACGATCTCAATTTTGAAATTGAAGTGAAATTGAATGTGGAAGTGTGAAAAGTGACAGTGAAATTTTGATTTCTACAGCCTACTGGTGAAAATGGAGCTACGAGAGCTCCGATTGTGATTGATCTGCAACGAGACACATCGTTGAGTAGCAAATCGATTATATTGCAGATTGATAATAAAAATCAGCAAGTTTCAGCAAGTTAGTTAATCTGATCTGTGCATTTTTGTGGTTTTTTTGTTATGGATTCGGTTAATAGTGTATGTATTTATGTGATTTGTTTTGTTTTTGTGCAGGTGCTTTAAGACATTCGCTGCAGGATAGGTTGAGCAAGGCTTCCTCGGCCAAAGCTCGAGATCAGATAAATTTGAAGTTACGCACAAGTACAGGTCTGTATATGAATGAGTGATAATTGATCTCCGAAGCACCTAACATCTATGATTGAAGGCGTGTCTTACACGGCACCTACACATGTGATTACATTCAATTTTGTCATTTTTTTTAATTACTACCGGTGTCATTGTCTTGTCTGTTGTCGGTCCTTCATAGTAATTGATTTCGTTACTATATTGTCTTTGATTTATACTATTAGTCAATTAGTTTAGATCTAATAGAACAAAACAGATTCAGGAAAGTAATTAATTTTTGGATCGCCATTTTTTTGTTGCTTTTCTTGAAAATATAGTAGTCATCCAATAAAATTGGAGTGCTTCTAAAAAATAGTTAGTCTTGAAATTTTTGTAGCTCTCAAAAAACCATTTTGTATGTGCTGTGTGTGTGTGTAACTTGTATATTATGAGGCTACATCATTTATGATAGTTCCCTGTATTTGAACTCTGTAAGAGTGAAATATATATTTTTCTTCGATATAGATGTTGAATCATTTCATTGGATAGACAGATCTAGTAATGTTTGTGGATTGCGGTACTAGATTTTTTTTTTTCTTCTGCTAACATTATTTTTTACATCTTGTCCTCCCAGCACCACCTCTCATGTTGGTTGATTTACCTGGGTTGGATCAGCGCATCATGGACGAATCAATAGTAAGTGCTGTCCTTCATTTACTTATCCTATATTTTATTTCCTAATTTTTTGATGTTATATTTCATTTTGCCTTTGCATAGGTTAGTGAATATGCGGAGCATAATGATGCCATTTTGGTAGTTATTGTACCAGCAGCTCAAGCACCTGAAATTGCTTCCTCTCGGGCCCTTAGATTGGCAAAGGAATACGACGGAGAAGGTAATTCACATTTTTCTTGTTATTAATGCTTTTATGTATAACATGTGAGCATTTTATCTGGAGGATTTGCTTGGTTCTTTTCTCCCTTAGTTGTTATTGTGAATTAATTAACTAAAAAGGTAAAAACAAATTTGTATAGGTACAAGAATTGTTGGTGTTATTAGTAAAATTGATCAAGCTGCATCAGACCAAAAAGCAATAGCTGCAGTTCAAGCACTTCTACTGAATAAGGGTCCTACAAAAGCACAAGATATCCCCTGGGTTGCATTAATCGGTCAATCAGTTTCAATAGCTACGGCACAGTCTGGATCTTCTGGTTCTGAAAATTCTTTAGAAACTGCATGGAGAGCTGAGAGTGAAAGCCTCAAGTCCATACTGACAGGAGCCCCTCCAAGTAAGCTTGGAAGGATAGCTTTGGTAGATGCTCTGGCACAGCAGATTCAAAATCGCATGAAGCTGCGGGTGCCTAACCTTCTTTCTGGGTAATTTTCATGCTGCGCAATATAACTTTTCGATTTCCAGTATTATTATTTTACTTGGTTCTTGTTTATTGTGGATACCCAAGAACTTGGCAATAAATCAACGGTTCTTTTTCTTGAATTTTATTTTAAGTTTAACATTTTGGTTTTACTGTTGAAGATTTGTGACATAAACAATTGTTTACTGCTGACGATCTGGTTGCTTTAAAAAGAAAAAATGATTTGTTTGTTTTATTCTTGTTTTAGCAGCCTCTTAGTTAATGTGCTTTTTTTTATACATCGCTCATTTGATCATCTGGTGTGCATTTCATCATTTTTTATTTTTTTTTACCTCAGATATTTTTTGTTATTTTTTAGAAGATTTGATCATAACTGTTGTAACTCAGAAGTCCATAGGGAATTCAAGCAAGTATTGATAATGCCAAAATAAAGTATAAAGTAGTCATGTACATTCACAAACAATACTTTAGTGATTGTTTTATAGAAAGTGGATTTTATGAATCTTTACTGATATATTGTTCAGGCTACAAGGGAAGTCTCAAGTAGTTCAGGATGAATTGGCAAGGCTTGGTGAGTCATTGGTCACCACTTCAGAGGGTACACGTGCTATAGCCTTGGAACTTTGCCGTGAGTTTGAAGATAAGTTCCTACAGCACCTTACCTCAGGCGAGGTATGTTGTCTCAATCTTATACTTTAATTGAATTTGAATTAATTTTGATATCATTTATTTGTCGGAGTGCCATTTCTTATTTCCTTAGTATTGTGTCATTATAATAGCTTCTTTTTTTTTGATATATATCCTCGCATTTGTAGGGTTGCTATTCATTAAAAAAACATTTTTGAATTTAATTTTGAGAAGTTAAAGTATTAGAGGCTTTGGTAATGAGAAGGAGCTTATTTGAATTTGAATAGCTTACATTTAAAATATTCATAATTCTTGTTCCGATGCTCTGGTTAAATGTAGCATAAAAAGGCAAAAAAACTTTTCAATCACTGCAACCACCCAACTTAAAGTCAAATTCCATATTTCATGTACAACTCAAGTTAGATTTTAACAGTTTAAGCTAAAGTATTTCAAGTACAGCGTAACAATTCCATATAGTCAAATACAAAGTGCCAAGAAGGACAACATTAAATCAAACTTAAAACTGAAATTTTATGAGGATAAGTCCCATAACATCCAAAGCTAGTCATAATTAGTTGCATACATCATACCTATCATAACTCATAAGGTGCGGCTGCCCCACTACCTCAGGCCCACTATAACCTTGCACTGAAGCCATTTTTCAATGTCAGAACAATGACAGCACATAGATGTGAACTGCCAACCGATGCGCTGACAGGAGAGAGGGTCAACAGTGATGGAACTTCTGAAATGGGAGGTAGAGGGTTCAGAGACAGTCGTTTCAGACGGCTTTCTTGTTTAGGGCACAAAAATCAACCAATAATGTGGGTTAGTGGACCTGGGTCATGAAATCTGACCCTGAAATTAGCTTCTTCAAGACCACTCGAGGTCGCATGAATTTTTTTATCTTACTTTGCGACCACACTACATACCCACCAGATTTTTATACATGCCATCTGACTCACTCAAGGGTAGCAAGATTGTAATATTGTGAACTAGTACAAACACAGCTCTTAACAAATAACAAATACTAAACATAGAAAATAATCCAATGAACTAGTATAAACCCAGTCCTTTAAACAATTACTAAAAAAGATAATTCAAAATATAGCTCATAGATGAACAATGGAGTAATCTATGAGGAAAAGTCTTATTTATGAATAATTGATTTACTGACTTCTGAAATTTCAGCATTTAGTGGTGAATTGGTTTTCACATTATGCTAAAGATTAGTTGATTTTATGTTTATTGCTCGAGCCTCTTTTTTCCTCCCCTGAATTACTATAATTTTAAATGGCAGGGAACTGGTTGGAAAATTGTTGCCTGCTTTGAGGGGAGATTTCCTGATAGAATGAAGCAATTACCGTTAGATAGGCATTTTGATATCAACAATGTAAAGAGGGTAAGTTTTGATCCTACTGATTTGTGGATAGCATTGTACACTGGCTTGTTGGATTTTTTGTGGTTTTGTTACACTTGGTGACCGTTTTGTCTATTAACAGATTGTGTTAGAAGCCGATGGTTATCAGCCATATCTCATTTCACCTGAAAAGGGATTAAGATCACTAATCAAAGGAGTTCTAGAGCTTGCAAAAGAGCCATCACGCCTTTGTGTTGATGAGGTATTTTTGTTTTGTGTATAGAATGAGTTCGAATTATATTTAACTTTCTTCACTCAGGTTTCAATTGTTTTTAGCTTCTTTCTGATGCCTTCGTAGTCTTCACATTACTGTATCTGGATCTAATATCCATGTTCTTTGTCCTGATTCCTGATCCTTCCCTTTGGGTGTATTCATTCTACCTATTTAAAATATTGTATAAATGTTAGTCTCACACATGTTGGAAGATAGGATGGGAAAATTGAAAATATTCACTCAAAATGGACTGTGATATAGCAGAATACAACAATAACGGGCTTGGAGAGCTATGTAAGAATTGACAATTGGTTTGGGTGGTTTGGGATTGAGTAGAAAAGCTGTTTCTTTCTCAGAGTTGGCTTTATCTTTCAATGTGCTGTCCTTGATCACCCTCTTCCAATCAGCACAGCTCCATCCCGTTGCCTTTTTCCCCATTTAGCAGTTTAGTCCATTGACGGTGGGTATTTCCACAGCTTGTAAGAAGTTGTGTCTTCTAGTTACCTAGTTTTCCATTTCGGTTTGTGTAATATCAGTCAACATTTTTGTTTTAGAGAAATCGTGGACTTGGGTACTTCACGTAGGATCTCGAGTTACTTTGAGATTCTTCTGAAAGCATCATATATGTGAATAAATGATTCTAATTCAGTCGATCACATTGTAAAGTAAGTTGATAGGCTCTCATTACTGAAGTATATCAACAGTTAAGAGGGGTTATATGCAAAAGGATATACAGACCGAGGTGGGGAAGACAAAATAGGAGATAATGGGATTGCTCATTTAGTTAAATCCGGATCATGACTGAAGTACGGTAATGAATAGTGGGGAGGTTGGAATTTGATTGGGGAGACATGAGAATATAAGAGGGAAGGATAATAGTGATTGACAGGTATTAATTGGGAGAAAAAGGGGTATGGGGGTAATGGATTTGTCCAACTTCCGATCTCTATACTTAACTTCTATTTTCTGCTAGTTAAAAGGACTTTTGTGCATGCTAAGTAGGACATAAAGTAGAACGAGATTATCTTGAAATGTCTTACATTTTACTTATATTATGCAGTTAATGTTAAGTAGGTCTTCCGACCTCTACACTTAACTTTCTAATCAAATGTCTTACAGTTTACTTGTAGCATGCAGTTAATGTTGTAAATCGATCATTTTATGCAATTTTCCTTGTTTGTTCGATCTATTTCTCTTGTTGTGGATGAAGATTCTTATTTCCTTATGCAATAGGTACATCGGGTCCTGATGGATATTGTATCAGCGGCTGCCAATGCTACACCTGGTTTAGGAAGATACCCACCTTTCAAGAGAGAGGTATGGTACTATGTTGCTGATTTCCAGTTTCTACTGGCTAGCTAAATCAGTATGCAATGTTAGTCTATGCTTTAATTGCTTATGTTTCTTTAGTTTTTTTTTCTTCTGAAGTATATTACTGGGTGGAAAGTTAACTTTGTCTCTCTTTCAATTAACACTGTTTACAATGTTTCAAGATTGTGGCCCTTGCTACTACTGCACTAGAAGGGTTTAAGAATGAATCAAAGAAAATGGTGGTTGCACTAGTTGATATGGAGCGTTCTTTTGTGCCACCCCAACACTTCATTCGCTTGGTACAAAGGAGGTAATTTGGACTTGTTAGTTTTCTGGTGTGAATATTCATTTGTCACAAAAAATCAGTTCCTATCAAAGAGACATATAAGCAGAGAACAAATCATCTTGACCAAATAGGAGAGAATCCATTCCCTTTTCTGTGCAGTGCAGTTTGTTTTAGATTTTCATTGACCATCACTTTTAGATGCAATGTTTTTTTTTTTTTGAAAATTTGTTTAAAAATCATTTTTTCATATTTTATAACATGAATATTCCCTTTATTTCTGTTAGGGTAGGGCTCCATTACTGAATCAAAGCAATAAGCCAAAAGGGCACCTAAATAATAGAATGCAATATTGCTTTAATCAGAAGAGACCACTACAAGGGTCCAGAGCCATGACTCCTCAGGTGAAGAGTCCTCTGTGACGCAATCCAAAATAAGTTCACCCCAGCTAACAAAATGTTAATGGCATACCAACCCCCATGACCACTTCCCTCATAACAAAATGTTAGCAACATAATAATTCGCTACAGTCCCTAGGGAATTGCCAACTGGTTTAAGAGTACCAATCCACGATACTTTGACAAACCGGTTCATGCAAAATCGTTGGCTATTCATGGCAAAACATGTACCAGACAGAAAAAACCATATCAAGCTAAGTAAGTTGAGCTAAAAGTCAGCTCAGAAGTTAATAACTGCAGTGGGTATTGGGAAGTGCTGAACACTTCTTAAAAGCATACATCACTTCTTAAAGCGTACAATCACTGGTCCCCACAAGTACATTAAAGTTTGTTGCACACTCAATCCTTGAATCTACACTTCATGTTTATAGTCAACTGGCCTCTTCATTTTTTGATGCATTACTATATAATAACCAAGCTATATTTGGAGCTGAGCTTTTCTGATAAATTTGCCAATTTGAAGATTGTTTTGCAAAATTAAAACTCCCTTGCAGAAAATCTTTTACTAATTTCTAAGATATAGTATTATGTGTTGCTTGGTTGTGTGTAGTTAAAAGGACCAGATTAGCACACTTTTACTAATTAGCCATCAATTTTTGAGTCCATGCTTATACAAACAACTTTCTAGGTGTCACCCAGTTGTATATTTGTGAGGCTGTAATTTGATCTGATGACAATATTATTTACTTTAGGATGGAAAGGCAACGCCGGGAAGATGAGTTGAAGGGTCGATCTACGAAAAAAGGACATGATGCAGAGCAATCTATACTTAACCGGGTAGGTGTTGTCTTCCTGTAACAGAACAATTCAGTCGATGAAATATATTATGTTTGTTTGTATAATGTCTACTATTTGTTTAATTTTTTTCGCTTGTATCTTCTTTTTAGTTATTTGTTAACTGATTTTAGGCCACAAGTCCCCAAACTGGTGGAAGCATGAAATCACTAAAGGATGATAAGGATAAGGATAAGGAAAAGGACAAGTCAGGTCAGGCAGAGAAAGAAGGGCAAGAAGGCTCTGGTTTAAAGTCTGCTGGTCCTGAAGGAGAAATTACAGCAGGTTTGTCCTGTGCAGTATGCTAGCACAACTTATTAGTCGATGTTTCATGCATTCTAATTTAGTGCTCTATATAGTTGTTTTTTGTGATGGAAATCTTTCTAAAATTTTATATAATGACATGCTAGAATTGATTTATGAAGGATGTAATAGCGTCTTTTGATCCATGTAGCATAACCTATCTGGCGGGGAAGGCTTTAGTTATTGTTGTCTCCCTGAAATATAAGGAAAATAATTGTCTCATTTGTGAATGTGAATAGCTTTTTAGTTTGGGTAGTAGTTTTGTGGAAGTGATGAATTTTATTTCGTTATCTATGTGACTATTTCATGTTTTGGTTCAAAAGATATTTTATGGTTTCACTGATATGCTACATTTTAGAATTTAGAATGGCGTAACTTGATTGAAGATATAACTTTTCAATAGAAATCTTGTTTTCTCAATCATGCATCTGAATGGTTAAGTTATTGTTCAGATTAACTTATTTTACTTTCTGAAAAGTTTATACTTAAATGCTTTCTTTGCATTAAAAAATTAAATCTAAAAATGCAATAATTCACGATGTACAAACCTTTTGATTGCAATTCTTCAACTTGTGATAAGTGCATTATAAAATACTGTATTAAATTAAACAAGATTTACTTGAGAGAAAAACTCAGCAAGAGTGATCACACACACATGTAGAATGTACTTTCTACACTCTTTCTCAAGATGGAGCATAGAAATCATTTCACCAAGTTTGTTACAAATGAATTCATTTTAAGGGGCAATTATATATTTTAACGATATATACAAACTGGTCTTTGGAATTGAGAAATTCAGTAGAAATATCCAAGAGAACTTTTCTACATAATGTGGCAGTCAGTTTTATTTGCCCAGTCTGCTCTCGAAGTAACCTTTTTAACTGTATGAGTTCACAAATTGATCAGGCATCAGCATATGTTTTTTTTTACTCCTCCAATATTCAAGACCGCCACCAACAAAAACAGATATCCTAAATAGACTATTATTAAGAGGATAATCAACCAAATACTCTTCCAACTATCCCACTAGTGTTTCCTCATA
>Ga0315914_1003400_pt1 | contig 24172 bp, 13 predicted proteins | sample MpolenodulesMG_FD_203920 | JGI IMG/M metagenome (GOLD analysis project Ga0315914, IMG submission 203920) | Medicago polymorpha root nodule microbial communities from Los Angeles, California, United States - elongated nodules | ecosystem: Host-associated > Plants > Roots > Nodule | place: USA... | reverse complement strand
GTCCTCCAAGAAACCAATTTCCTCAGATACCAATGTTATATGGAGACTTGTTACCCTCTCTCTTGGCCAGAAATCTCGTACAACTTCGGGCACCCCCTCGTGTGCCCAACCCTATACCCCCATGGTATCGTGCTGACCGTACCTGTGCTTTCCATCAGAATGCATCAGGACACGATATTGAACATTGTTATCCACTCAAAGAAGAAGTCCTAAAATTGATCCATAGCAAAGAGTTAACCTTTACTGATCCTGATCCTGTGGTCCAGAACAACCCTTTACCACCCCATGGGCCTGCTGTCAATATGATCCAAGTCTGTCCAGAAGATGGCCTCATTCTCAATGCTCGGGATATTAAGACTCCTCTGGTTCCTATCCATATCAGGATGTGCGAGGCGACTATGTTTAGTCACAACCATGGTATCTGTACGGTTTGCTTTGTGGATCCTCGAAGGTGTGTGCAGGTCCAAAATGATGTGCAAGGGTTACTAGATAGAAGAGAACTTATGGTAACCAGAAGAGGTAAAGATGTTTGTGTGGTCACTCCGGTGTTCAAGACAAGGGAGCCGCTTGTGACAACGCCGCCCAGTAATGCGAAATCGGTTAGAACTCCTCTCGTAATCTGCCATCCCGGGCCTACACCGTATGCTTCCCAAAAGGCTATTCCATACAAATATGAGTGTACAATCTTAAAAACCTTAAATATCCCAATTCATTAACACCCCATGTCAGCTTTCACCAACCTCAAAACTCATCTCACAATCCTATCCTTAGCCATCAAATCCCAAAATATGCACAAATACAAAAGCATATACCACATATAGATATCATAATCACCACATACTGGCATATAGATATTCAAATAACATAAATTATCCAACAAGGGCCTATCAATCCACAATACCTTTATAGCCACGTAATCAAGCAAAGCATGTCATGGTCAACAAGCAACACAACCATTAAATCAAAGTTCTCTAAACCCATATAAAAGAGCCGTCATTTCCCCCACCATACCTTATCAAATCATAACAATAAAGTTAGAGGAAAGTAATGTTATCTCCAAGGTCCAATTAATAGAGGAGATCACAAAACAAAGGAAATATGATTCAGAATCTTAATCAAAGACATGGATGATCACAAGAGGATTAATAACAAATTGTTTACCTTTAATTCGATTTAAAACTGATTCAAGGTTGCATCTTTGATTAGAATTCGCGGCTGCTTGTTAATTTTTATAAAGGAAAAATGGCTTAGTTCCGAAGATTGGTCAAAAGGACCCTAAAACTGTTTTAAAAAGAGCATTATTACAAATGGAGTGAATCATACACCTAATCTAACTGATAAGATTTGAATTGAAGTTGAAGTAAAAAAAAGATAGCAAATTATGTGTTTTATGAAAGAAAAAAAGGACCATTCTCGCGAGCTCTCTGACCCTAATCGATTAAGTTGGTATTAATTAATTTGAAAGTCCAACATAATTGATTAACTTTGATTGAGAAGGACGTAATTAAATGCCTGAGAATCAATGCAACCCAGTCAGACTCCTAATTAAACTTGAATGCATTTGAACAAGAAAACAGTAAAAACAATTGTGATTCTCTCACATAAACAAAATTTCCTCTTTGAAGTTCTAAGAGGTTGTAAACAACAGAGGTGCTGGTTTGAATTAAGGGTTAAGGAGACGGAGGTCTTGAGTTCAAACCCAGACAAACTAGAAAACTAATCTAACAAACTACTAACATTTCAAAGAAAAAAAAAGTGCTTTCCCTATTAACTTTCAAGCTCTTTCTACAAGGAATATTTCTTGAGTCTATCACTTGGCAACAACTTATGAAGCTTAGTGGGGCTAGCCCCTTTTTGTCCACCACAAAAAACTTAAAACTCTACTGGGATAATCTCATCTTACAACCAATCAAACACCAATCAAATACCAAATAAAACACTCCAAACAAATATGGATTACCTTGTAATTAATATTGTACCTTGCATCAGCAGGTAAAATCCTTGAGTTGCCGTCCTTCCTCAACAGATCTTCCGCCATGCGTTGAACTTTTTTTGAACAGCGAAATGAACTTCATTTAACTCTTTACCATTTACACTTAATTGAAAATCAGGATGGATTCGAACCATCACCTCTCAAAGATTCCAATAGGTTATAACTCTGAGCGCTCTACCGACTTGAGCTACAGATCTTTTATGGAGATATAAAGTAAAAAATAGTTAGGGCTCAGACAAGTTATAAGTTATGACAGTCAAGATATCATGAAATTTTCATCCCCCTGAACCCTATCAATCACATTTCAACTAGGCACATACACATCTTCGATTATTAAATTATGTTGGATCAAAAAATTATTTGAACAAAGTTGCATCAGTTTATAACCTTGAGGCATCAACAAATGATGATTATTGGAAAAGAAATGCTCAATACATAAATTAATATGATCAATTTCTGGGGTACCTTACATTCATGGTGAGAACCACTACTATTATGTGAAAAAGGAAGTATTCACATTCTATTATTGTACATGAAAAATTCTATGGTATCTAATTTTCATAAAAAATAATTATGTAAAATTATCCGTGCAGCACCCAACGCTTTTGTAAAAGTTCAGTTTTTTAAAATACACCGTCTCCATAATCCAAACATTCACTAAAAAGCCATACTAATAATGAAATCGTCTTACCTTCAAGTACAATTCCAAATATATCTAAGATCTGTTTTTTTTTAAGAGATCATATTGATAAAATTTTGAAGAATAAAACATACTTACCATCTGTTTAAAATATCCAATGATAGTGTGTCTAAATAAAGATTAAAAAAGAGAGAGATCTTCGTAGAAAAATATCGTAAAATCATTTGTTAATAGAATTTGGTACCGCCTATAACTTTGACATCCACATTTAAAAAACAAACTCAACTGAAAAACAAAGGATCGCAAGATATGATTACTTAATAAATATTCCAAAAAAATAAAAAATAATATGAGTTCTTTGAGAATAAATAAAAATATATTATGAAGTAAGCAATAATAGTTTTTGGACGAATAGCATCTATCAGGAGACGGTAAGATTTGAAAAAACAAATCTTTAATAACACTTATAGCATAGCAGTCCAGCTAAGTTATTGCACAACGTATTCAAAACATACTTTCTTAGTCTAACCATATAATTTAACTACTCCCACAGAATAATTGAATAGAATTAGATATTGAAACGTATAAAAATGCATTAATGAACCATTGTGGAAACTAGGAAACAATGTCCAAGCTCTCAATCTAGCCATATAATTTAACTACTGTTAAAGGAAACATATGAAAATGCATTGCCGAACAACAATTAGGACACTAGGATACATTACATTGTTAACATGGGCAAAAGATCATCTTCACCTTGATTGAAAAGGAAGAGCGTGAACGGATAGAAGCTTCCCAAATCCACCACATATTGGCAGTTGATGTTGCTTCGTGTTGTCTTGATGCAACTACAGCCCCCAAAATGTTATTTGTTATTCTTAAATTGTGATTGAACAATACCTAACAAATCTGAGAATCCAATATAACTGAGGGATTTACATAACATGGTTCTTGACAAACTTTAAAACTTCTTGGCAAATGATCTATCACTACACATCAAAAATGCTGACAGATGATGATGAATCACTCGTTTACCATCTCCGATTTTAAATCAAGTTACAAGAAACAAGTTTCATATCTGTAAAGGTGTACACTAAAACATAGTTACGGAATGCATATGTAAATGATCTAATTCAATACTTCAATCCAATTCAATACTTCATCATTAAAGACTAGTTTATGATAATTCACCATTTCTCGTATCCATGCTTTAATGATAATAATTATATAACACAAAATGATTTATTTAACATTTCAGATGTCAATTATCTTCAGAACGCAATTACTGCCATAAAGCTTGATTAAGAATTGAAATTGAAACCAGTTTAGACTGATGAGACTTGCAGGCTGCCGCAATAGGAAAACGATAACAAATTTGACTGAAAATTGATTAGACAATACCTTATTACGAGTTGAAGAATTCCTTCGATGAATACGTCAGATGGTATGGAAAGTGGAGCGAGATACGAAATAATAAAGAGGAATAAGGAAAAGGAAGAAGGCAAGGCAACACCACACACGAGAGAAGATCCCGGGCAAAAACCCCGTGCGATCTCTCTCAAAAACCAACAAATTTTCTTTTATTATTATTTTTTGACCTGCCAAGCAAGCGCACTTGACATGGCAAAGGTCGGATGACAAGATCACTCTCAGAATTCAACACTCAACACGCTCAGGATTTATGCATTAAGGCACATAAATCCTCAAGATACATCCTACATCCAATTATATATTTCCCTCATCATCATCATAATTACAATATCTGCAATCTGCTACATATTTGTATTTGATGAAATATCACAATAATTTGGGACTGGATCTGCGATCTTCACAACGATCGATCGTCATACCTGCAAAAAAATCACCCAGACAACCTTGATTTATTCCAGAAACCAAATCGAAAGTGAAAATCACACCTCTGCATCGTAAATCTGAGACTAGAAGATTCAGATCTGTATGAAAAAAAGAACAACCTAATAAAATTAACAATTATCGATAAGCACCAAAAACTGAAAAGAAACAAGAGAATTCGATCGGAAACAGGTCGTACATGAATGCAATCACCATCGGCGTGAAGGAGGATTGAAGCACAAAAAACGGGTGAAATTCTAGAAGCGGTTGAAGGATATAAAAGTTAGTATCAACGTTTTATTTTATAATGGGTTTTCGGAGCATGAACGGCTAGGATTAGTTGTGTGACGTGTAATGTTTGGCGCGGCATTTTTAACGGTAGGTAGGTATCGATTATTATCTGTCCCATTTTAAACGATATAAAAAAGGATACTTTGGTTAAATGGAATTGCTATGGTGGTTTGGTGTGTACAACTACAAATTTGTTAGTTTGATGTGGTGGGTGTTGGGATTTGAATTCTGAACAATTCAGCTTTGTGTGAAGACCACGTGAATCACATCCAAATCCAAATATTCTAGAATAGGATGGGAATATGCTACACATACATCCTCTATTTTTTTCCACCTTTTCTTTCTTCTAAATTGCAAAAGTCTTTACGCATTGACATTCCTTCTCCTCTATCCGGATTATAATTATACGTAAAAATTAATTTTTATAGCTTTATTTAATTTTTATTAGGGAATATAAGTTCATTTAATAAATGACGTATTTGGTCAATAATTTAGATCAATTACATCATCCATATCAACCTACAAAATTAATTTTCCTTATAATAATAATGGGGGGAAGTTTATTTTAAGGATTTAGTTTCTTCTAAATTTAAAGTCTATATCTTTTAAGAATTTAAATTTTCACATTATTTTTTCTCATATTTTTTTCAACATGAAAGATCTTGATCGTGCTACACGAGTTAAGAGTTTGTTTGACCTGTTTTCTTTTCAACTTGTCATCTGCTAAGGAGGACCAAACAATATTGAGAAAAATTCTTTGTACAATTTTTAGATAAACTCATTTTTATTTTCTCTCTTCCTTATAATCTTTCCATTGTTTCATTTTTTTTCTCTCTATTGTTTTTGATTAATAAAAAGAGAAAATATAAAGTTTGTCTCAAAATCATCACAAAATAGTTGTACAAATATTTTTACTCTACATTTTTTGACAAAGAAAAACACCGTTAAATGAGCTTCTTTCGAAGTTGTTGAAATAAACTTTACGACAACTTTTTCAGTCGTACTCTATTCGATTCTCATTTGATACATTTTATTATTATTTTACTATAAGTTTTTCTATCATGAGCAAATTTATATAACAAGATAAAATACATTGAGATAAATCGATATTTCATCAAAGAGAAGCTAAATAGTCGATATCTAAAATTCTTTTGAATATCGGCTCACTAGTGTGTTAACAAAGAGTTTATCAATAGAACGATTCAACCAACTTACTTGTAAACTTGGAATGATTGAAATTTCTTTATTAGCTTGAGCGGGGGTGTAAGAAATAGACAGCAAATAGTAACATTCGTAACTTACCTTTTAGTCCATTAAGTAAGCACATTAGACCTAGATTTTTCTCAAATAAAAATGGAACTAGTGTGGAAGAGGGAGACATTATGGTAAAGAAAAATGTGATTTGGACATCCATATATACAAACTATATATTTTGAGAGAATTTATACAAAATATTTTGGTCATTTTTTCGTCTAATATATAAAATTGATAGCATATAAAATGTTGTTAAATTTAATTTCGATGAATATCTTTAAAATATAAACTTCTACAATTTTTTTACTAATAAATAATTAAAGATATTCAAGCTTAAATCTATGCATTGATATATACAGTTTAGTTATTTTAGGATAGAAAAGAAATTAGAAGTGTTCGTACATGATTGATAGAACACAAATGTTTGGTTCCGTATCAACCAAACTGAGATACTGGAGAGGGGAAAGTAAGAGATGGAGTGCACTAGACTGAATTGGTTTTAGAGACTAGAGAGACCCACCAGCACTAAACTTTGATCTCGTCCCTTCAAGACAAGTACGTGGCAATGGTTGGGTTGCTCCAACACAAGCATAAACGTGTCTTCAAGATTGAATTGAATGAATTAAAAAAATAAAAATAGAAATGTTGTATTGAGAAATGATAAAAAATAATAGATTTGATTTTTGAAAAGTTAAAAAATTATTAAATTCAATACGAATTTACCATTTTTTATTTTCTTAACTAGTACGCTAAAGATACCGGTTAGTATAACACAAAAAAATAGATAAAAAGACCTAAAAACATTATCTCAAACACTAATTTTTTATCGAGTAAATTCTCCGTAGATCTTACCATTTATAAGGTTTTTACCGTTTATATTACATTCATTTTCAAAAATCAAAATTCTAATGTTAAATGTAGTTAAAAAGAAAATGTTAGCATTCTTCAATTACCTATTAGTTTATGTTCAATAGCCTTGATGCATGACACGCACGATTTTATGAGAAGGACACGAGTCGCATGGACATACTAGATTGTCCTAAGCATGTTAACAAGTGACCCGTGGAATAGGATGTCAATATGTAGTTGTATTATTACAGATCCTAATTAACCTCTGTCCCCTTAGCGATATTATAGGATTCCCACTCTGACTCTAGCTATAAGTTTGCAACATCTTAACATAGAAAAAGATGCTTCACACAATAAAGACTGTTCTAACTTGTCCACAAGCTTCATTTCCACGTTCACTTTCTTCTAACCTTTGTCGGGAAACTTCCACCGTTAGATTTTGCTCCAAACCTGATTCTGCACATAAGATGGACAAGGCTCAACAAAAGCCTAGTAGTGAGAAAAAGGAAACTACTGAACATGGGTGAGCTCAAATCACGTAAATTATAATCTCTATGTGATTGATTTATCAGTTTACTATCCTATTAGGGAATGATTTATTGTACTTGTTTTTAACTTGTTCTATTTCACTATTCAAAAATAAAATTTTCAATTTTTTTGCATTTTGATATTAATTAATATTTTTTTTGTCTTGAATAAGAATCAAATTTGAGTCTCCATCAACCTATCTTAGTTGATAGAGACATTGTATATTACGCAAGTGCCGAAGTTTAAACTATGGATTTTCCACTAATTTAGCTTAGAGATGAAAAAAAAAATCAAATTTGATATCATGATTTCTAACACTTATGCACTAACTTATTTGTGCTAGGCATCAACGATAAATAAATTAATTGATGTGTTATTTTTAATTTAATCGAAGGAGCCAACTTATTGATTCATATGATCATTTTTTTTCATTACTAGGACAAATAAATTAACAATGAAAACAAAAAAAAATTAAATATGCCTTTTAATTTAGAGTTAAATTTCATCTTCATCTATAGTTTTTGTAATTAAGTTTATTTTTTATATTTTGTTTCAATTTCTATTTGTTTTAAGTTGAATTAATATCGTGAAGGGATGTGATGTCTCATTCATTTGGAGAAGGGTATGCTACGAGGTCTGATGAAGAAGGATTTGGAGGGATATATGGTGGAAACCAATCCCTTCAGAAAGATAAGTCCGTCCATGAAAATCACCCAGGTTATAATTAACAAACATTTTAATGATCTACTTCATCTGGTCTCGATTATAAACAATATTTTAGTTTTTAGATTTATTAAATAAATGATTTATATGGTCTAATGATCATAAGATGTAAAACTTCTTTACACCAAGTTTAAAACATTTTACACCGTCATTTTCGCTTTTGTAGAGGTCATGATGGAAATTAATTATCAACTCTAATTAAGCTTGTTTCTTTTCTTGCATGAAGATTATGACAAGACACAGGGAAGCGAGGTGAAAGAGAAGGAAAAAGCTAGGCACCAAAGCAGCGCCAACGCTTAGATTCTTCTTGTGTAGTGTAATGGTTTATGGGAATAAACACATATGTATTTGTTGTTAGAGTTTTCTTTTTTACTTTGTTGTTTTATGATCTTTGTTTAGTTTTTTCCTTCATGGTTCTAAGTTATACTCTAGTGATAAAATGGACAATTATGTATAAGTATTATGCTACCGATTTAATAATCAATTAAATCAATACTCCCTCCGTCGTACAATAATTGTTTCTTTACCATTTTTTTTTCTCAAAATAATTGTCATTTTAGAATATCAATGCAACATTTATTATTTTTTCTATTATTATATCCTTATTTATTGAATTTTATTATCCAATTTAATTACTCCATTAACTACAATTAATAAGGATGTTTTAGTAAATGATACTAATTTTACCATCAAAATCAATACAATTAATCTTTTTTTAATAATCGTGTATAATCAATACCACTTTAAGATGCTGCCGAAATTTTGCACCAAATAATAGAGTTTTTCTTGATCAACATATTTAGAAGCTATCAGTAATACTCAATCCGTCTCAAAATAATAGCTGTTTAAGATTTGTGAATGATTTTAAAAATAAGATTTGTGAATGATTTTAAAAAAAATATTAATTATGTTGATTTCAATAGTAAAATTAATATTATTTACTTCTAATGGGAATTTCGGAGCAAAGTAATTCTTTAATATCGAAAACGGGGAGGGTCGGTGTGTTGGAAAATTAAAGGGAGAAGACAAGGTGATTTTTTGGTGAGTGTTATATTATATCTTCATCCTAGCAATAAGATTCGGGTGTATGTGGGGTGTGTCATAATCAGAGGATCATTTGTTCATCGGGTATGGTTTTGTGAGTAGAATATGGTATGAAGTCTTTAAATGGATATGGGTGAAAATTGTTCTTTCATGGGGCATATGAACTTAATTTTCACATCATTGGACCGAAAAGGAAGAATGGGTGAATGGTGGTGTGTTGCTGATTTGCTTGAAAGGCGAGGAATAATGAATTTTATCATCAAAGTTTCTAAGATGGAGGACGTGGTCGCGGAGATTAAAAAGTAGAGTTTGAGGGACTATCTGATAGTCACAGATATATGGGTCTAAGCCAGATATATCTAATGTGAGTGACACGAGCCCTACAACCAAATTTGTGAATTCAATTCCCTTCGATACTAACCACTAAATTTTGAGCTTCATTATATAAAATAGGGTTAATTAAGTTTTTAGTTCCTATAAATATTCACAATTTTGTTTTTAGTCCCTACAAAATAAAATCACACTTTTTAGTCCCTATAAATTTTTGTATCAGCATTTTTAGTCCTTGTCAAAAATTTCCATCAACAGTTTTGATCCTTAAAATACTTAAGAAAAATGTCACTGGAACTAAAAAGTTTAATTTTATTTTGTAGGGACTAAAAACAAAACTGTGAATATTTACAAGGACTAGAAACTTAATTAACCCTATAAAATACTGGTCAAATTATTTCAAGGTAAGAATGAGATTAATTTAGATGACAATATTTCAATTCAAGACAATACACAATGAAGAAACACGTAAAACTTTATCTAAAAGTTGGGTGATACATGAGCAATGATCTTAAATCTATTTGGCATGAATAATTGTCCCCATATTTGTGTTATTTTGTTTCGATTCTCTTTTAACCTTTTCAATTGGTAACTTCTATTTTGGTTGTGAAAAAAAAAAAATTGCTCCTAGAAACAAAATTGTTCCAATCAACCGTTAAAGTATCTATATACTATTCGTGAAGTGAGATCCCGCTTGAAATGAGACGAATCAAGTGTTTATCAATATATAAATAAAATTAGAAAAGAACATCAGATGCGCAACTGAACATACAGTGTACAATAACTACAAGTAACAATTTGCCAACATACAAACCGATGAAAAAATTGTTTTGCTATTATTCTCTGCTGCAAAGACAGAGTATTATTTGAAGATGCTATGAACATTCGTTAACATTGATGACGAATGCAACAATTATCATCAAATCAAAATCATATATCTAAGACATTTTATTGTGTCTTTTCCCACTTGTGCACAAGTGGAAACAATATGCCCGAGCCGTCGATAAGTAACTATATCATATTAATACACACGAGCCTTAGGAGGGAATGATTCAACCTCATCATCCAATGTATTCAAATGCACAGGCCTGTAATCCAATCGGACCTTCTCGTTCTCCCAGAATCTGCAAATTAATACACAAAAGCTTAGCTAATACATTCAACTTGCACAAGTATTTTCTCCTCAATTGAGTCACTGAAACACCTATCAAATTCATGTTTTTTTGTGTGAACAACACAACAGATTAAACATCTTAATGATTGCAACAGTTGGCTTCTTCATGTTGAATCAAAGCCTATAAGGGTCATGGTAAAATAGTTTGATTGTTTACTTTATTGCTTTAAAAGACCTGTAAGCATATTTATAATAATTGGCTGCTGACGTATATCAAGCTTATTGTGGGAAATACAAACGAAGTATCTCCCTCTCACCAAATGATGGAGCTAAGCTTTTCAACTTCTCTAATAGGTACACAGTACCATTTGCTTTTCAACTTCTCTAATAGTGATATGAGAAGTGAATTGTAAGGATAAGTAAACAAGTCACAAGAGGTACACCACATCAGCAAGGAAATGAGGGCAAAGTTATATCATAATGGAGAATAGGAAAACGGGTGCGAAGAATTATGATGATGCTCTGACTTCTCCCTCTGAAATTTCTTCTCCCTCTGTTTCTGACATCAGTAGTACTACTATTCCTCTCCTCCAAATGGACTAGTTCCATAAGTTGCCTTTTCCCCCATTTATTTAAGCAATTATCTTGTACTATTTCATTGAAGTCAATTCAACAACAACCAAACCTTATCCCACTAAGTGGAGTCGCCTAACATGGATCAAAAGACACCAACCAATACAAAGAGAGATTTTCTCCGTTCATAATTTTGCGCATTCAACTGTAACAAAGGGTTAGGGATAAACCCTTACATTGTCATTGAGTAAAGTATCAGTGTCAAACTTCAGAAACAATATTGGTAATTTGCCAAACAAAGAACATATTTTGACGTTTCATGATTTCATCACACCACTTGAAAATTTGGTGGTGATAACTAGAAAACTGCATAAAGCAAGAACTACACAAAGACTCATGTCTCTTACTAAATAAATTCAAGCAAGGATTAGTTGGACAGACCAAATCACTGAATGGGACTTTGATTGAAAAATACGAGAAATATCTTATAAGATCTCGATTATATCTCAGAATAATTCAGTGCAACTTAGATTACTTCTTAGGATATGTTTTCATATTTCCTTCCATAACAAAATTTGTTACCTTCTTTCCATATTTCTGGATTTAACAGTAGCAGATAAGTAAATATTAGTGTTTTAACTTTTGTAACATTATCTAACACATCCTTCACAGGAATATTGAAATATTATCTTTATTCTGACTATTCGTTTCCCAGGACATGCCATGGCTGAGTTTTAACTTTATAGCATCATCAGACAATGTCAATATGCTTTTCTTCACTAGCACAGTAACTTAAGAAGCAATAGGCTTACATACACTAAAGCTCATGCTTGGAAAGATGGAAGGGAAAGGAAATAGGCCATTTCCTTCCATGTTTGGTAGATGATTGCAGATGGGAACTTGGAATGAGCATTTCTAAGGGTATGAGCATTCTTACAATTTTGAGAATAGTTATTCTATAAAAAATATAATAAAATGAGAATCCATATTCCATTTCACCAATCCATTAATTCAGCTTCAAAGTTGTGTTTTTTAGTCACAACCAGCACCAATTCAGGCTCCTCTGAGACCAGCCAAAACATTGGTTGGAACAAAATTGGATCAAACCATACCTATTCAATTTTAAAATAAAAAACCTGGTAAGAGTAACCATTTCATCTATCTACACCAAACCAAAACCAGTTATGAGAACATTCATTATCATTTCATTCCTACTTCTGTATTCCATTCAATCAAACAAAACCAGGACCTAAAGGGGTCAATTTTCTCACTAGAAATAAGCAACTCAATTTCATCACAACACTTAAGTGACTACTTTTGTAAAAAGAAGAGGATATAAGATTAACTTGGTGGTTGGAATGGAGGAGTTAAGGAGTGGAGTGATAACAAAGTCAAAGGTTCGAACTCCACACCCAGGATAATACTAACTATACCAATATTTGTCATTAAAAAAAAGGGAAATTTATAATAGGCAAACTTGAAAAGAAGTAACTGTATTATTTGAACATGACTTACCCCAAAGTGTGTTTCATCCACTTCTCATCGTCTCTTGTCTGTAGCATCAACACAGCATATTTAATAACCTTGTTCGAATAAATGGTATGAAATTTGCACATTAAGGGGCAGTAAAAAACTAACCGTGAAGTCCTCACGGGCATGAGCTCCTCTACTCTCTTTCCTAGCTTCTGCAGAGTGCATTGTGACGCAGGCATTTATCAAAAGATTTTCCAACTCAATAGTCTCGATCAAGTCAGAGTTCCTGTAAATATACATATTAATGCCAATACACTTTTAAAATGAACAAGCAGATTCCTTGAAATATTAGGGACATTCAACAATTGTTAAAAAGGATTTACCATATCAAACTTCTGTCTTCAACCTTGACATCATGGAAACTCTCCCACGTTTTATCAATTAATTGACAACCTGTTACAAAATCAGCGAAGGTAAAACAAACACACACCTAGTAACAGAAAAGAACATGGTTGCAAAGTAAAGTAATATTGGCAAAAAATAGATTACCTTCTTCTAATGTTTCTTGTGTACGGAATACAGCAGCATTATTTTGCATTACTTTTTGCATATTCAACCGAATTTTTGAAGTAGGCAATGAACCATTTGAATTTCTCAATTTGTCCAGCCATGCAATTGTTTTCTGGCCAGCATCCTTCTCTAAAGGCTTTTGTTTCTCTCCTGTAACATGGATGATAGAAGCATTTTTATCGCACTAATTTCAGTGGTAACAGTCCATTTCATTAACTGGAAAGAGTCTTGCCTGGCTTATGAATTTCTGCAACTCTATTTGCACAAGCTCTGCCGAAAACAACAATATCCAAAAGTGAATTTGCACCAAGTCTGTTGGCGCCATGAACCGATGCACAGGCTGCTTCCCCAGCAGCCATCAATCCAGGAACTAATGCATCTGGATCGTCTCCTTTAATGGTAACCACCTGCATAACAATGCACATTAGTTCATAGTTTTTTTGTTTTGTTTTTTCCCAATGAAAATGAAAAACAAATATGTAAAGAACAAGATTGCAATTTCTGCGTTTACTGAAAACATTACAGGATAAAACTTCCAACCTATTAATCCAAAAAACTAGTCATAATTAATTTTGGTTTGAAAACAAACCCAAAAAATTACTATTACTGATGTGTGCTCATATATTATGCATGTCAGAGCTGTGCAGTGCAATAGAGATGAGTAAAAAGTAAGCGTAGAGCACTAATTCATCAAATGATCAATAGCAGTGAACGTTTTGATATAAGAAAATTTATCTTGCACAGATGGTGTGATTAATCATCGTAGGTTTTTGTTCTTATTTGCTTCATTACTTTATATTTTTAAGCCTTTCAATTGGAAGCTTTACTTCAAAGTGCATGTTTAAACTTGATACCTCTCCATGATGATTTGTGGGAATGCCACCCATGTTATAATGCACAGTTGGCAGAACAGGAATGGGCTCCTTTGTAACATCCACCCCAGCAAAAATAGCAGCAGTTTCAGAGATACCAGGAAGTCTCTCCTTGAGCACATCTGGGGGTAGATGATTCAAGTGTAGATAGATGTGATCTTTCTCGGGTCCTGTGAATGATACCCACTTAATAACAGCTTACATAAAAATAAAGAGTGGGAAAACAGTATTTTTATTTATTTCCAATGTACAAAATATGGTTTATGATAGAACACTATGGCGTAATTTGATCCATGTAGCCGATCCCACTTAGTGGAATAAGGCTCGGTTGTTGTTGTCATCGTTGTTGTACAAAATAGAGAGTTCGTCACTCTCGACGACAACAACAACCATCAAGTTTTTCCTTCCCTCTAGGGGTGCACACCACCATATGAACCAACTGACTATCATAAATCAAGTACCATTTAATTCCAAAACCTTCTTAAACGACGCCATAACTTAAGATTACAAATCGAAGAAACATTCATTTTTAGGATTAAAAAAATAATCAAGATCTCTATCAAAGAAAACTTGAAATACAAGTTACATAACTTAAATGCCGGTCTACATCAAGCAATTCTGCAACAATTACCAACAATCTAGTAGCATTCTAACTTCTTATACATACACTTTTTTATGAATACATGGATTGGATAGATCGATGAAAAGCACACATACCTACACCACGTCCTTCCCGGATCTCCATAGTCATCGATCTTGAAACTACATCTCTGGATGCAAGATCCTTTGCTGTAGGAGCATATCGTTCCATAAACCGCTCCCCCTCGCTATTCCTGAGAATTCCACCTTCACCACGAGAACCTAAAAGGTCCAAAATAGAAATGAGAAAAACATTATATTCCAATTTTACTAGACAAAGCGCCTTGTGAGGTGCAACCAAAGGCAAGGCCAGATTTGCAAATAAAACTTAAACTACCAACCTTCTGTTATAAGGCAACCTGCTCCATATATACCCGTTGGGTGAAATTGCACAAACTCTAAATCCTACATAATTTATGATAAAAGCATGTAAATATAAAAGACTCACTCCATAGGATATCATCTTGTTATTAAAAAGCACCAAACTTTAAAGAATAGAAAACCTCAAGTCCGATCCCAGCACGGGCAGCCATGGCATTGCCATCTCCAGTGCATGTATGTGCTGAGGTTGCTGAAAAGTACGCTCTACCATAACCCTGGTGCAGAATAAAAGATCTCACTAATCCATAAAGGAAGTACAAGAAAAACTTCAATGACAAACATCCACAGAAAATCAAGTTACCCCAGTGGCCAAAATTGTTGAAGCAGCTTGGAAACGATGCAGTGTTCCATCCTCCATGTTTAAGGCAATCACTCCTTGGCAACTACCTACACATCCAGTATGGAAATTAGTTAACATATCATTATCTATGACACAAAAATACGTTTTTCCTCTATTTCACCACTGTAACATGTTTGATAAAGCAATTGGCATACAAAAAGCTGAGACCCTGTTAGAGTAGTAACTTATTGCAAATTAAGTGAAAGCAGGCTGTTTTTTGCAACAACTTACCATCACTATTCATTATAAGATCTAAGGCAAAATATTCCACAAAAAATTGTGTATTGTGTCTCATAGCCTGGCCATAGAGAGTGTGCAATAAAGCATGCCCAGTTCGATCAGCAGCGCATGCACAACGGTAAGCTTGACCACCTGTATTGTAGTCACAAATGGAGATCCAGATCAGAACTCTTCTCAAAAGAAAAAACAGACAACCCTACTCCAAAACCTGGATATACCTTTCCCAAAGTTTAAGCTCTGACCACCAAATGCACGCTGATATATTCTTCCATCCTCTGTTCGAGAAAAAGGCAATCCATAATTCTCTAGTTCAATAACCGCTTTTGGTGCTTCCCTACACATATATTGGATGGCATCCTGATCTCCTGTAGATTATAGAGCATGCATCAAGAACATGAAAGAAAAAAACATTACAAAAGAAAATCCTAGTTCATATGTGCTCAACTGCTCAAGGTTTCACAAGCACCGATGGATTTTTTAGATTCCCGATGAATAACCAAAGTATCAATTCAGATAGAAAAGTGACAAGCAGTATTTTTATTTTTAGGTAAACAACCACCGGTCATATCTTGTTTGTTGGAGGTAAATAATTTTAAAGGAAAACGAATCTCTACATGCAAGGATATTTGTAACAATGAACACTTTACTTACAATTAATTAGTATTGTTGGATATATAATGAAAAATAATTCAAAGATTGACTGAGTTTATACCTAGCCAATCACTTCCTTTGACAGTGTCGTACATGTGCCACCTCCAGTCATCTTCAGTCATATTTCCCAATGCAGCATTTATGCCACCCTATACAGAATTTTGATTCTCATGAGTGTGCATTGCCAGAATATTCACCCTCACGAAAAGAAGAAAGTTTAACTCATTATGTCTACTTAATATAATTTACTTATTATATCACAACTAACGGTATGAACAGACAAAAACTAGAGTCTATAGGAGAATATCTAGCTTAATATTTTTTCAAAACATAAAGTCGACAGAGAGCTGATTAAATCCTTATCTTTCATCAAAAAACAAATATTCTATTATCTTTTCAAGTTTAAAATTTCACATCTTCACATCTTACAAAGTAATAATCGAATGTCAAACAAGGATGAGTTATGAGGTAAAGTCAAGCCTAAGACGGTGTCAAGGGAACCCAAGTCTGGATTGATAGGATATTTGGGGCCCAGCTTTATTCACCCCCATGTTTCTTAAAAAGCACACTTGATTCCGGAAAGACACTTTTAAATGAAGGGAAAACCATATTTTTGTCCAGAACTACACATCCAGACGGGAGAAAAGTGTTTTTTCTGGATGTGTACTTCTAAAGTACTTGTTAGGAGTGGCAAAAGTCGGGCCCGATATTTGCACCAACAAGCCTATTATGGTAAATACTACAACCAAATCCTTTTCCCGTAAGATGGGATCGTTGTTTAAACGGTTGTCTACTACAACAAAACAAAGACTCCTATATATTATAAACTTCAAAACAAAACCTAGAGGTTTTCCAAATCATAAAAATGTACCGAATACCATCACCAGAGAGAAAAATTGAAAAACAATTAGACGGTTCAACTAGATAATTTATCTCTATACAATCATACTAGCAATATCACACCATCACAACCAAAATACCTAAAAGCAACCAAAAGAATACTTAACAAACATCCATATTGCAAAAGTACCAATTCAGTTATCCATAATTGATTCTGGATGTGTAAAATAGATTTTGACATGTTTGATTGCTCTCAAAGTAAAATTGATTCTGTCTCCATAATTGACTTTAGCTTGAAATTACAAATTATAGCATTTGAGTCTAAACATGATTTTTACACTGAAGTTTACTATTCATCTCACTTTTACCTAAATATATCCAAACATAAACCACTTTACATTTAACTATCATTTAAGTAAAAACAATTTTACAAAATCAATTCATTCAAGACTTAATTAATCAAATGATCCTGCAAATAGGCAAATAGGGGGTCACTTCAATTTTTGCCCCCTGTAACTCAAAATTAAAAGTGATTAGAAATTGCAGTGTCAAATTAATTTGGAAATTGGAATTACAAGAACTAAAATTCAAGCTACTCCTATTTACAGAGAGCATTTGCATAATTAAGCCTTGGTTCAAAATCAATTTTTGTCACCCCAAAACCAAACATGCAGAGTTTTGAGTTTTCCCTATACACATGCATAAGCGACAGACCAAAAAACTGTTAAATTCTAATATCTGCAATACCTGAGCTGCAACAGTGTGTGAACGAGTTGGGAAAAGCTTGGTAATACAAGCAGTATTGAATCCATGTTCAGAGAGTCCAATAGCAGCTCTTAATCCAGCACCACCAGCACCTACAACAACTGCATCATATTTATGATCCACAACGGTGTAAGACTCACTCTGCACAGGAACAACAAAAACGATTTAGCATCAACAAATTCGATTCAATTAAAATAAATCAAATTCAATTCAACGAATCGGATTCAAGAGAAGAAGCTTACGGAGAAGAATCTAGAAAGATGAGATCCGAGAGAGTTATTGGAGGATCTGTTAGAAGAACGTGGAACGCGAAGTCCACGAGCGACACAACGCCACATTTTTGCACACAAGGTGTTTGATGAAATGTTTCTTTCAGCTAGTTTTTCGGTGTTTTGATTTTGGTGAACGGTGAATCAAAACTCTTTTTGTGTGTGTGCGTTCTTTTTATTTATGTTGTGAGGGTTGGTATCGTGGCTTCGGGAAAATGGAAGGGAAATGATGGTTTAATTCGAAACACGTCACTAGGAGTATATAATTTCACTTTGATTAATTAATGGTTGGTTAATAATGATGGTTTAAGCAGCTTATGTTATTATACTCCATTTTGTATGGTTGGATGGACATTTCTCCACCATTGAGAGGTTAAACAATTTTCTCAACTTACTAAAAGGCAGCATATTTTGTGTCCAAACATGCTTTTTGTGAAGGAAATAAAAAACTTTTTGAACGTAAGAAGAGAAAAATGAAGACTTTGAACCAAGGATCTATGAAGTGAAATTTATTTCCCAACAAGCCTCTCATGTCTTATACTCACTCCGTCTCACAATATTAGTCGTTTAAGGTTTGTGCACGATTATTAAGGAAATGATTAATTGTGTTGATTTCAATGGTGAAAGTAGTAGAATATACTAAAACACTCTTATTAATTGTAGTTATGGAGTAGTTAAGTTGGATGAAATTCAATAAATAAAGGTATAATAGTGAGAAAAAAATAATAAATGTTGCATTGGTATTGTAAAGTGACAATTATTTTGAGAAAAAGAAAAAATGTTAAAGAAACAATAATTGTGAGACGGATGGAATAACTTACCATTTTATCCCGTTTAAAATCTAAAATCTGAATCAAATGTTGTGATTTTGGATTCCAGAAACTAAATCCATCATGTATATAATTTCAATGTGTCCACCTCCAAAAAAAAAAACTAGATTAATACAAGAGGCCGGTGCACAAAAAATGGATAGTGTTGGACGACACGAATCAATTTGAACGTTGAACTAAGTGTTCACCATCTTTGTTTGAGTGTGTTAACTTTTCCCAAACATGAAACAGTTGTCTCTGCTCATGCATGACTATTTTTAAGATATCGTGGATGTCGTTGGTGATGGTCATTGTGGGTCCCATGTTGTTTCTAAGCTACTTGGGCGATCTATTGAGTCTTACTCCATTGCCTATATTGATCTTACACTAAAGGTAAACAATAATTACGAGGGTTATATTCGAGTTATATCCGACTGTATGGGTCTGAAAGACGATTCATACATGCCAAACGCTTTGACTCTTGATGGAGTCGACCAAGCTCTTAGGGTAAATGATTGATTATGTCAAACACCACATTTTTTATTGGACAAAATTGGAAGCATGCAATTGTTCTATTGATAAAAAATGGAATCTCAAACATTTTTTCCTTTGCATAGTGAGTGCACCACATGAAAGTAATCGACTCATGCCCCTTAGATATGTGTATGAAAATCATTTTATGCATGTACAATTTTCTCTATTTTTAGTTCGTAGTTAATGTTATTGTTGCTTGTGTGAATCATAACCTATATTGTAAGTATACATGAAGGACGAGTGTCCAATGCCTCCCATGTATCGACTACGAGAATGGCGATGTCAATATGATGCATTAAATTGAGAGTCTAGCCATTTTTTTTAGAATAGTTAATTATATTGAACTCACTTGTACACAGGGTGATGTGATAACTCAGAATGATGAGATCCATAACATGGTGTGACAAGTGAACACCTTGGAAAGGATGAAGATTATAAAAAAGTTAAAGATTCTAAGAAGGTTGAAGATGTTGTGAAATTTAAAAATAGTAGTCTTGACAATGTCGATCATGATACTGTAGATCTTGCCCATGATTAGTTAAAAAGTATATCAAAGAACTACACATGTCTTGTATATAAATGATTTTTTTTTTGTAATTTTTTTTTTTTTAGACAATTCATGCATTTAAGTTGTTTTTTTATGTTCAAAATGAGTTTTGATTCTAAAACCACACTTCGGTTTCTAGAATTCAAACAGGGCAATTTTGAAATTTATAAGAGTGTGTATGACATGACGTAAGTCAAATCTATGAATCATGATGTTTTTTTAAGCTTTGAGCTACGGGCCTATGCAAGCAGACGTGCTGCATAGGGCCAAAATTACTCTCATGTAGAGATTGTTGTAATCTTTCCTAATAATAAGTATATTTGATTTCATTAAAAAAAAGTATATTTGATTTTTTTATAGATAAATAGGTATATGTGATGATGATTGATGTTTGTGCTGTGTGGAAAATTCTCTTGAATGAATCTAACTAAATAGAATTTTGTGCTTATACTAACAGGATTGAAGGGTAGCTTATAAGGGTGATTTTAATTTGGACCAATGAAAGTTTAGGTCCAACTTAGACCAATTTTTTTTTTCGAAAATTGTTTTTCTGACATTGAAAACTTCATATACATGTAAATGACCTAATAGCATCCGTCGGTAGTTAACTACCGTTGGCAAAACCGGCAGCAGTTAACTGCCGCCGGAGCCAGCGGTAGTTAACTGTCATTGCTTTTTTCCCCGCAAAACCAGAAAACCCCTACCTCCTATTCACTCATCATCTTACCTCACAATTACCTAAACTCTAAAAATCCCCATTTCAAAAATATTTTCTCAAAATCTTGGTTCCAAATCATTGTTGATCGATTGCTAGGACGTTTCTACACACAATATGCATCAAAGAACGGGTATTGCAAGTTTTAACTCGTTTACATTTGATTGATTTTGCTGTTTTTTTTTGTACTGTCACGAACTTGAACGGCAGTTAACTACCGCTGGGAAGTCAGCGGCTGTTAACTGCCACTGGACACTTAGAAAATTTTGAAAAAATTGCAAATGGCAGTGCTATTGCCTAAATTATTTTTTTTCAATTTTTTTTTCTTTTGTTTTTTTTTGGTTTGTTTATGTTATTATATGATATTAGATGCATGTTTATTAATTAGTTTAGCAATTATATGTCGTTTATTTATAGATATGGTTGAGAATGCGGATGATGATCCAGGTGATCGAAAACCTAGTGTTGTCGATTCCGTTAAGGTTGAAGCTCCCATTAAGGTCGAAGTTTCCATGAAGGTTGAAGTTTCCGTGAAGGTTGAAGCTTCCGTTGAATTTGAGGCTTCATGCGTCAATTCCGATGTGTGGAAGCTTCGTGACAACGAAGTGGACACGACTCATTTCTTTTCGACCCGAGATACATGGAAAGATAAAGACGAATTGCTCGGTTGGGTCCGTCGACAAGCAAATAAGGCTGGATTTACGGTTATCATTAGAAGATCTTATGAAGGTAGAAATGCTATGTTGGAGTTGGTTTGTGAACGGAGCAGCGAGCACAAAGTACCAAATAGAAAAGTGAAGCATGAAGTAACGGGATCAAGAAAATGTGGGTTTTGTTCAAGGTGCGTGGATTTGTCGTCAAGGAAGGCAATGCTTGGAAATTGGCTATTCTTAATGGCGTTCACAACCATGAGATGATGTCGTATGTAGCAGGGCACCTTCTTGCTGGAAGATTAATGGAGGACGACAAGAAGATTGTACATGACTTGACCAATTCTTCGGTGAAACCAAAAAATATTTTGACAAATTTGAAGAAGAAAAGGAAAGAGTCCATGACAAATATCAAGCAAGTCTACAATGAACGTCATAAATTCAAAAAGGCTAAAAGGGGTGACTTGACGGAGATGCAATATCTAATCTCAAAGTTGGAAGAAAATGGATATGTTTCTTACATAAGAGAAAAATGTGAAAGTAAAACTGTTCAAGACATATTTTGGACTCATCCAACGTCGGTAAAGTTGTTTAACAATTTTCCGACTGTTTTGATAATGAATTCCACGTACAAAACCAACTTGTATAGGATGTCATTGTTTGAAATAGTTGGAGTCACCTCAACCTATTTGACATATTAGGTTGGTTTTGCATTTATGACGTTAGAGAAAGAGGATAACTTTACTTGGACTTTGCAAATGTTGCTTAACTTCTTGAAGCAAATAGTGATATGCCTAAAGTGGTAGTGATCGACAGGGACACAGATATGATGAATGTCGTAGCAAATGTTCTCCCCAATAGTAGTGCAATACTTTGTTATTTCCATGTTGGCAAAAATGTTAGAGCAAGAATCATCACTGATTGCAAAGTTAAACAAAATGTTGTGGTAGTGTATGGGAAAAAGAAGATTGTCAACGAGGCGAAGCATAGTAAGTTAGTTGATACCATATTTGATGCATAGGAAAAATTGGTTGAATCTCCTACTCAAGAGTTATATGCGGGTAATCTATTGGAATTCCAAGATGCTTGTAAGGATTAACCAAAGTTTCTTCACTATGTTGAAACTATCATTTTGAAGCCTTTTAAGGACAAATTAGTGAGGGCATGGACGGACCTTGTGTTACATCTTGGGTGCAGGACCACAAACAGAGTTGAAGGAGCTCATGATGTGGTGAAGGAATATTTGTCCACCTCCAAGGGTGATTTGAGTACTTGTTGGCAAAAAATAAATAAGATGTTGGCAAACCAATTTGGGAAGATACAATCATCGTTTGGTAGGAGCGTTACTGTCTTGGAACATCGATACAAAGATGTCACTTTGTACTCTAGGTTGGGGGGTCACATGTCTAGACAAGCCATTAACTTTATGTTTTTGGAAGAATAGCGTGTTAGGAAAACCTTGTGCATTGACAAGGGAACTCGCACTTGTGTTATAAGGACGTCGTATGACCTACCTTGTGCATGCTTCATTGCTATGAAAATCCGTCACAACAAACCCATTCGATTGGATGAAATACACCCGCATTGGCATAAGTTGTATATGGGTGAAGAAGAAAGTAATGAAGATTTGTTTTCGGTCGCAGAGGAGTGGAGTGGTATTCAAGAACGTCTCAAAAGAGTTCCGTTCCAAATGAAACTAGAAATCAAAGAGAGTTTGCGGTTGTTAGCGTTCCGGAGACCACAGTGTTGTCACCACCTCCAAGAAAGGTACAAACCAAAGGAGCAAAGAAAAAAAATCAAATCTACACCAAAAACGACACGTAGGATCCCATCTTCGTGGGAGACTATTGATTCTCAACATCCGGAAAGTCAATCTTCACCACGAAAAAAATCTTCACAACCTAAAAGAAAAGGTGCTCGCATCGGCATTTCTCCGGTTCCGGTTCCTAAGCCTAGCTTGGTTTCAAGAAATTATGATCCATTGAGTCCTATGTATTACATGCCAAAATTCACGAGACCATTCATTGAGGGGATTGTGGATGTTATTGGCGATGGACATTGTGGGTTTAGGACTATAGCCCAATCCGTGGATTTGACGAAAGAAAGTCATGTTATGGTGCGGAGAGCACTTATTAAAGAGTTGAAAGAGCATAAGAACAAATACATCGAGATATATGCATGCGAGCCCCGCTACAACTACATCTTGGATGGATTGCATCCTCCCAAAAATGCTAGTAGTTTTGCACCTCCCGATAAAAGGTTGACATTGTCGGATATGGGACACATAGTTGCATCTTGTTACAATAGGCCGGTGGTAGAGATGACTACCCTTGATATTGGAGTCTCCGAGACTTTTTCCCACTTAGAGGTTGGCCTCCAGTTAACCTGAAAAGCAACATGATTTGCCTTGGTTTAATCCCAGATCATTTTGTCCTTCTTTCGTTGAAAGATGGTTGCCCACTACCTTCATCATCCACGGAGTGGAAGCTACACAAGAGAGAAGAGGAGACAACATGAGAGGATGAGTTCTTGGATCAATACGATCGTTTCCGAACACTCATGGAGATTGAGCTACGAGAGAGACCGGTTCCACCAAAAAAACCAACAAATCAAGACAATCCTATTTTGTTGAATGACACTCTGGTTAAAGCAAACGAAGAATTTGAAGATGTTGTGGAACATTTAGA
>Ga0315914_1003399_pt1 | contig 24174 bp, 12 predicted proteins | sample MpolenodulesMG_FD_203920 | JGI IMG/M metagenome (GOLD analysis project Ga0315914, IMG submission 203920) | Medicago polymorpha root nodule microbial communities from Los Angeles, California, United States - elongated nodules | ecosystem: Host-associated > Plants > Roots > Nodule | place: USA... | reverse complement strand
ATGGGAAGGAAAGTTTGAGTTTTGAAGAAGTTGCAACTAAAATTATTTCTGAAGAAAGGAGGATGAAAAGTGATGAAAGCACTTCATCAAGCTCAATGTTGTTAACTAGAAGTGGGGCTAATGGGAAGAAGATCCATGCAAAGAATTTTTCGTGTTGGAAGTGTGGAATGCCTGGGCATTTAAAGAGAAATTGTCCAGGTGGAGCAGTTTCTGAAAAAGACTCTGAGGCAAGTGCTAGTAATGTCTCCCTTGTTTAGGGAGATGATGGTGATCTTATCTAGAAGATAAAATGTGTTTTTATGGTATTTCCGCTATACCATGCAAAAGGACAAGTTATTGCTAGCGGATTCAGAACAACACAGGCATTGGTTGGCATTGATGCAAGGTGTGTGGTGAGATATGTCGATGGATGAAGAACTTCCTGGAAGCCAACATGGGAGTTGCACCATAATCTTTCACCAAGGTTTCGACGTGAAGAAATTCTTGGAATGGTTCAGTTTCAAGTGAAGTATATTCTTTATGGTGGAGTATGATTGTCGGTATAGAGAATGGAAGCGGAAGATGAAACTCTTACAATCAAGGTGGAGATTGCTGGGTTTGATTGTCAAGTTTTCTTGAATAAAGCAGGAGGTTTGAAAATATTAGTTATCGGTGATTATGTCCCACGTCGCTTAGTTTAGTGAAGTAAGGGGAAGACCAAGGCTATATATTGAACCTAGTTTCTTTGTTTTTAGATGCACCAGTCAGCAGCACTTTAAGCTTATATCTGACTTAGTTTAAATATTTGCTTTGTGAGAGTGTGGATGTACTGGGGCATTGGGGTGAGACTGAGAGAAGTCTATGTGTTGTAAAAATTTTCACATAGTGATAATTCTCTGGTTGTCGGTTTAGACAACGGTCGTGGTTTTTTTTTCCGATTTTGGAGTTTCCACATTATGTTCCTGTGTTTGTGATTGTGTTTATTTTTCTTCTTCAGCCCTGTTATTTCCTAACAAGATGATGGGTGTTACTTCTTTATAAAATAATCAATCATATTGATAGAATTTTTATCTTCATGGACGAATAAAAAATTTCGGCCACTAGTGTCAATATAATCACATGGGATAAATTTGTATAACTGCTTTTAACACATTGTCATATTTTCAAAGTATTTGTTAAAAAAAATTCAACACTATGTGTGTGAAGTAATTCATGATATTGCTTTTGATTAATCAGAAAATTTATAGGAGGAAATTTCCTATCATAGAGTGAATTTATATTTAGTGGCGTAATGTAGTATTTTTAGTGAAGACAAAAGGTTTATTAAAAAAAGTTAAGACAAAAAGCTGAAGTATTCAATAGAAGCAACAAAAAAAATATTTATAAAATTTGGTAAAAATAATAATATTATAAAAAAAAGCTAGGGCAGCACCCCAAATTACTTAGTTGTGATTGACCTAGCACAATTAGTCTCGAATTTATTATTCAATCATCTTTTACGTGAATATATTCATACATGATACACTGTAAATTCAATTTATTTTTAAGTTCGAATCAAATTTAAAAAATTAAATCATCCAAAATCAATTTTTATTGCCACAAAAACAACCCCATTTATTATTTTGTGCATTATTTTTTGAATATATAAATATGTGTATATATAAGTTTACTAGCCTAAAAAAATTATATGCAGGCCAATAGAAGATAAGACTAAAATGATGGGTTTGGGGTTTGTTGATGGCAACCGTAACAAAAAGTTCTAGTTACAACTTCATTCGTTAGCAAAAGTAGTGTTTACTAAACATAGGATAAAATACACGTAATAATATGAAAACCAAAAACACAATCAATCAAATGTACCTGTTCATACGTTTTTTCACCTGAATTTGTTTTCCATCATCCTCTTTTCTTTCTCTGGATATTGTTACCTTCCTTCGTCGTTATTTATCTTCCATTAATATTGGCACCTCCTCTTTCTCCAATGCAATGGGAGATAATCCACGCTCCCCACCAACATTGGATTTGCACAATCTCTTTAAGATGCCAAAAACTAAATCATTGAAAGATGTTAGTAAGGTTTGCAAAACGTTTGTACACAAACGACATCATGACAAGAAACACAATGAGGTAATCTTAATCAATATGTATATATATGTATGTACATGCATGGTTCTATACTTCATCCTCAAATGTTCATTTTGGAAGAACACACATTTAATTAATCTCCATTGAAAAATGTTACCTACTTTTGAGGTGATAAATCCTATCATTCAATCCAAAGAAAAAAAATAAATCATAAACATTTCATATAAATTAATAAACTTATCACAATACCAGAAAAAGTTGAATCGCCCATCAAAAATAAAATAAAATATGTGTAGTTTCATTTGTGAGTATTATAGAAACATCAAAATGAGAGACATGCAAGTGCAAATGGTAAAAGGTTACAGAGACATTTGATATGTTGGATGTGGATTTGAGGTTGTGATACCTCTCTTCTTCACACTCGATATATGTGCATTTCACTGCTAGTCTTACAACAAAGAAACTTAGTTCTCACCTTAATTGTGCGTATATGATTTTTAAATCATTGCCATGTTGTGATATGTTGTGGTGATGATCATTTGGTGCATGTAGGAACCAACAACACCCTTAGGGTTTGATCACAACGACAATAGAAGAGTGGATGAAGACATTTGGAGCCCTAAATTAATTACAAGAATTGAAAGTAGAAGATCAAAAACTCCAAATCCAAGAACAAGGCCTCTATCAAGACAAGGAAGCAGAAGATGCACAACACCAACATCGTTATCGCGGAGTACAAGTCGAAAAGGTGCAGCAGAAATGGCATCATCTCTCAAAAGGATCATGAGCAGAAGGAGTAGTTCATCAACTTCTATATCAAGAAGCAGTAGCAAATTTGATATCTCTGAACCTGAGCTATTGCCTAACTGTGCATCCTCTCCAGCAAATGATTTTGTAATAAGAAATCCTAGAGAAAAAGAGCATTTTCATTCGGTGTCTCTCTCAAGCAATCTCAACCGTAGATCTACAACACCTATCATCTTTTCACAAACAACAGTGAGAAGAAAACCACCAGTAGTTGAGAAAAAGCTTCAATTCACACTTGAGGAGTTGTGCTTTGGATGTGTCAAAAAGATTAAAGTTACTAGAGATGCTATCAAAGACCCCGGGTATGTTTTTTCTCATGTCATCTATATCATTAATTTGTTTTGGTATCGTTGAAATTGGACCCTTAGGATTAATCGGTATTTGGATCGGATATCGAGTTTTTTTTTAAAGTATAGAGAAATGGTATTTTGACATGAAATTTTGATACATATCGATGAATATAACAAGGTGTATTCACTCATTAATCATTTAATTATTAACACAATTAATCACACTTTTAAATGATCACTAACCAAAATTTTCAAGTGTATATGTTTGAACACAAGTTGTGGTTAAGAATATCATGTATATTTGAAAACCTAAAAATTCATGTATATTTGAACACAATTTGAATGGTTATTTAACAAACATATGTACAGTAGAACATATAAATATTGTGGTTAATGACGTTGAAAATTGTGGTTAATTGTGTCTCATGAATGGTCAATGAATTGGGACACTGTTGTATTCATTAACCATCCACTTGACATAATCAACATATTTAAATTGTATTAACCTAATGAATAATTATAGCAACACACTTTTTAATACACACTTTCCAACATACTACACCCTCCGTCTCACAATATTAGTCGTTTAAGGTTTGTACACGATTATTAAGAAAATGATTAATTGTGTTGATTTCAATGGTAAAATTTGTTGTAGTATTTACTAAAACACCCTTATTAATTGTAGTTAGTGGAGTAGTTAAGTTGGATGAAATTCAATAAATAAGGGTATAATAGTGAAAAAAATAATAAATGTTGCATTGGTATTGTAAAGTGACAATTATTTTGAGAAAAAGAAAAAATGTTAAAAAGACAATAATTGTGAGACAGAGGGAGTATCATTGATTGGTTAAAATTCACACGAGGTCTACCTAATTTATATGAGACTCACATGATTTAGTGGGACACGTGTGAATTTTAACCAGTTAAAAAAATGTATTACAAAGTGACTGTTAGAGTGTGAAGTTAGCACTCCTCTAATCTAATTTGTTGACAAAATTTGATATCAATTTTCTGGGTCATGATACTATGCAATGCAACATAGGGTGTAGAAAGTTTCAACTTTGAAATGCAATACGATGGTAACCATTGTTCTTTGAAATGACACCTGCTTAGAATGACATGACTAACTAAATTTTGCAACAGGGTGATTATCCAGGAAGAGGAAATTTTAAAAATTGAAGTGAAGCCAGGATGGAGAAAAGGAACAAAGATTACATTTGAGGGAGTAGGTGATGAGAAACCTGGTTACCTCCCTGCTGATATAGTATTCTTAATTGATGAAAAGGAACACCATTTGTTTAGCAGAAATGGAAATGATTTGGAAATTTGTGTTAGGATTCCTCTATTAGATGCACTTGCAGGGTGCTCCATGCCAATTCCTATGCTAGGAGGTGAAAAAATGAATTTAGCATTTGAGAATACTGTCATATATCCTGGTTTTGAAAAGGTTATTAAAGGTCAAGGAATGCCAAATCCCAAAAATAACAGCACAAGAGGTGACCTTCATGTCAAATTCCTCATTGACTTCCCAACTGAATTAAGTGATGAACAAAGGAATGAAGTTGTTAGTATTCTACAAGATTGTTGCTAATATTGACCATAGTTGTATATGTATTGTGCTACAAAAATTAACATGATAGAGGACAAAAAATATTTAACTATCAGTTCTAAAAAGATTCTGGCATGCATATGCATGCATGGTCTGATGACTTCTTACAACCTTGTACTTCTATTCAACAACACCAATAACATGCCACAACTAACTGAAGCACGTCGATAATGCACACATTCACGCCCAAAGAATGAAATGCTGGTTTCGCTTTCAATTCATATGATGTGTTGTAGGGTACCTATTAAAAAGAAAAGGAACTACCACCACTTTCCCACTGATGTTGTCTCCAATAGTTTCAGTTATAAATGTTTCCTTCAAGAACAGTTTGCTCCATCCAAGGCAAAAGTGGAGATTACAGAATGCAACTCAACATTATTAGCACTAACCACTATGTTACTGATTCAGATAGGACATAGATTTGAATTTACCTATCCAATTATTTGAGGAGATAGATTTCTCCAAATATAAGAGTTATCTTATCTATCTTAAACAATGGTTAACGGATGTAACAATAGTTTCGAACTAGCCTCTGTTACTTCAGCTTCAGTCAGCTGGGAATCAGCTCATGCAAATGTCTATTTTAGCCAAACAAGACATGAGATGGATCTAAAATATAAATCAAATGAAAAATTTAGTAACCTTCATACATTGAAAATGATATACCAAAGCAACCTCAAGTAATTTTGATTTCAGTCTAACCTCTAGCCCTCTACATCTACATACGCTTTTGCAGAGAATTCTTTTTGGCCAGAATATCATCAGCAAAAAGACATCATATAGTATGGTTAACAAAATTGCAAAGGATGCAACAAAAATAAGCGGAGGACCGTAACGCTTCCAACATATTAACAAGCAACCAAAATAGGTATAGATTAGAAAAAAGAAAAAAAGTGAAGAAAAAACGTAAGTCAGAAATGAGGGGGGAAAACGAAGATCAATGAATTATTTTTACATAAATTAATCTGAAGCATGCGAGAACATGCACCGCAACTACCGTTTTAGAATAATAATCATACGATCTTATTATGTACCAAATTTCTCTTTATGCCATTTCTATGTTCCTTTTTTTGGTTAAAATATTTTGCCAACCTTATCTACTGAATGAAATTTACAATTTTACATTGAGTGTTCTATTTATCCCGGAACTATCAGAGGGTCAAAACTTGCATAAATTTCAGCATATATAAAGGAAAAAATAAAAATAATATACATGATTTCTGTTCTATTTTCATTTGGAAAAATGAGAAAGCAGTCTAATCACCTATATATGATATCAAGCACATAATTCCTATATTAACAAGTTCTCCGCTAAATCAAATCTTTTCACCGTTGTCTGTCACTCTCCTGACTCTGAGGGTTATCATGCCTAGGAGCTTCAGTATAAACTTGTCCTTGGTCCCTTGCATCTCTGAACATGGAAAAAAACGAGTTTAGACCCTCAGACGAAGCACCTCCTAATAACCATAATAACATGGAACTGATCGGATTCATGGATCCAGGGTTGGGTCCCCTTTCAGCTTGTCGAGTGTCGGCTTGCCCAGGAATTTGTGTAGGGTTGGCAACCCTGTCAGGATTACTTTCAGACCGCCCTTGTGGGGCAGTAACTCCTGGTGCATTTTGAGGCATTGGTTGATCAAAACCAGGTCTGAACCCTGTCCCTGAAGGTAAATTTGTGGCACTTAAGCCCGGGTTCCTTGTGTTCAATCTTGTGATGTGTAACGTTGATGCAAGAATAGTGGATGAAGTGATGTGGAAGTCTGGGTGTTGTTGAAGTTGTGAACGTCGATTTTGCACGAACCGTTGCAATGCTGGTACCTACATAGCAGTTAACATAGAAGAGGTTGAAATTCAAATGAGTATACATAACGAAACCTATATTGAAATAAACAGAAAGAAAGCTTTATAAAAAAGTAATAATTATAGTAATTGATTTCTCAAATATAATAAACATGCTCCTTATCCTATAACCCCAGTATGAACTTGTTTGCTAGTTGTATATAGAACATATGTTAATGAAAGATGAAAATAAAAAAACAAATGCAAATGAATGTGTAAATCAATTCAGCTAATAGTCAATTCGAGCATATATGTACACCCCCTATATAGGAAAGAACGATCATAATTTCAAACAAACTGAGATGATAAGCATCAAGTTTAACACTACTACCTAAAGGAGAATTTAATGGAGGGCAATGATTTCAGCCCTTTCTTCCCCTCAAAAAAAAAGGAACAGGGGACAGAAAATATTGGGCTTTTAATATGCCAATTACTATCATTACCTCAAACCGGTTCCAAAAATACAGGATAAGGTGTTGCATAAAAGCTGCAGTTGCAGAGAGAGCCAAATATGAAAAACCTGGAAATTTTAAAAAGTTCATCATTTCCAAATAAGATTAATGCAATCCTACTACACCAAGAAAAAAAGAAACAGTATCAACATACCATAAGCATAAGAGAAGAAATATATGTGAAAGACCAGAAAATACAGCAGAAAGAAGCGAGGGAAGAACTTCATTGATATTGGTGTTCGGACACTGCAAGTTACAGTAAAGACACTCATTAGCTGATCATAGAATAACAATATAGATGTGCATGAAAGTGCAACCTGCCAGACTAATCATACACCAGGTAGATACAATTGTGACAATGATCCATTACTAAACTGGCAAATAAACACCACTACACGTCTACCTCTGAAGCATGGATAATCCAAAAGTGAAGTACCCTTACCAGGTACATGTATGGTACTCGTACCGTACCCATTTTTACTTAGTTGATTTGCCGTAGTGGGTACAGCAAAAACGTATCGGAGGTGGAAAAATATAAGAAATTATTTTGCTTTTTTATTGTATTTCAATCATGTCTTGTGTTTGATCAAAATAGTGGAAGAGATGAACAAAAAAAGTAAATCTCTGAAGCAACATGATGATAGAAGTGTGGTCAAACACATTATTAAAATACGAATAGTATTATACTATTTTCTATTATAATTGATTTTATTTTCTAAGCATGTTTTTAAAACAACAATGCTATTAATTCACTCAAAAAATTATTTTTTTTATGTTTTATGAAAACATACCCGTACATTCATTTTTAAAAATTTGCCGTATTACGTACCGGTATCTGTACCAGGTACCGTAACTTTGCATCAAAGACGTCTACACCAGTCAAAGGTTATTTGGTTTATTGCTGAAAAATTAAAAGGCGCCTGTGCACTAGTTAATGACCCACTATAATGACTTTAGCACACACAACACAACCAAGCCCCAATTGGTTATAAAACCAAAAATAGTTTTTGTGCAACAAAGACACAAACATGCTGTCTCAGCAGTGATTTCAATTTCAAGAACCTTTATGACTCATAAAACATACACACACACACACACAGAGAGAGAGAGAGAGAGAGAGAGAGAGAGAGAGAGACCTAATAAGAGTAAATAGCTCACACAACCAGACAAGAATCAAGACCATGAAAGCAAGAAGTTGATCGTCATAAAACTCAAAGAGGAAGAACAGAATACCAATCATAATCTGCAGAAATCAATAAGCAATTTATCAGCAAAGCTAATACAGCAAAAAATAGCACAAATCACAGAAAATTCATAAGAATAATTTTGACGAATAAGCACTTACAGGAACAAAGACCAGTGATTCAATGACGTGCACAAAGATCAACTGAAATGTTGGAAGGTGATGCCGAGCGTGGTGTTGAAGTTGCACTGTAAAGAGTAAAGACAGATGTGAAAAGCTAAACCCACATATGCAAAAAGTACGGCAAAACCATGAACCATTGTGCCATATGACTCTATTCTTATAGTTATGCAATGATTTAGTGAACAAAGGACCTTGGACAATTGTGCCATATGACTCTATTCTTATAGTTATGCAATGATTTAGTGAACAAAGGACCTTGGACAATCATGACTATCTAACAATTCCCAATAAATTTATTTTAATTGAATTTGAAAGTACCCAACACTATTAGTTAGTTACCAGCAGTTTGTTGTGAATTGTTAGGATGAGTCAGTTAGATAGGAGTTATGAAGTATGTAAATAATAAGAGGGGTTGAGAGGGAAAATATCTTGTCATTTAATAGAGAATTGAGGCATTTGGCTAGGGAGACCATCGATAAACCGCCAGAGCTTAAAAAAAATGAATAAGTTAGCCAAGCTCCCATAGAAAAACCAGCTGTCAAAAACTTTAACAAGCTAACCAAGCTGCAAGAAGTGCAGCAGAACTTACTGCGGTAGTTCAAGGCACTTTTGAGCCTACAGGCGTTTTACACAGCCCACAACCCTTCACCATGAGGACAGAGTAAAAAAAATTGGGTTTGGGGATACTTGGCCATTAGTTTGTTTGGAATTATCAGGAATAGAATTGAGGGAAAATATCTTGTCATTTGAGATAGAATTGAGGCCTTTGGCTGAGGACGTGCAAATACTCGAAATTTTGCAAATTTTTTGTAATTGGGGAGTTTATCCATATATCTTAGAAGAAGATACCATAATAGCAAGTGATTAATACATGGAGCAATGGGCTGAATAACATAACAGATGCAATGCAAGCAGAGCTCACTAAACCAGTTTAAATATAACGAAACATCTGTATACAGAGCAGGTAATGCCTACCTGTAAACTTCAGCATGCGAGTCTGTGTTTCTCTCAATGTAAATGACACAGACATTGTGGTAGTAAAAAACACAAACAAGGACATCATAAGCACACCACACTTCATTACAAGGTAGTCTGCACATGGAAAATAACACATAAGTTACAAGGAAACAGTAAAAGTTCAGTTTCACATTTTACAAAAGTCCCTATAAGACTATTGATTATATGATTATTTTACTATCCATTGTAGTTACTATATTTTTCTATTTTTCTTTCCTGAGAGATTTTGTTTTGTATATAAATCATTACAACCTCATTGTGAAATACAAATTGTTCACCCTAAATTATTCAAGTTGGAATCAGAGCAATAGGCAAGTTAGCAAGAAGATCAGACGAGACCGTTGCGGAAGAAGGGAGTGTAACAGGAGCTTAAACATAAGAATTAGCAGAAGCATTCTCTAGAGTTTAATCTCCGGAATCAGTACGAGTGGTCTTCGAAGCTTCGAGATGCCTCATAGACACTACTTGTTAAAATGCATTTTATCCCTCCCTCCCTCTCTCTACTGTAATCTGTTAAGGACCCCCAACAATAGTCATAAATATGATTATTCTCTATTTATTATCGTTGACATAGTTGCTTTGCCTTCCTAATTTTCCTTTCCTGAGAGATTCTCTCTTATATATAAATCTGTACAAGTCATTCCCTCTAAATTATTCAAGTAAGACCGACAGGAGATCAGCAGGTAAAAAGAAAGAAATACATTAACAAAAGAAGACCCTCAGAACAATCTCTTCAAATGAGGAGTGCTACACAAAGAAAATCGAAAGATAAATTAACAAACCTCCAAACTTAGCAGGGACTTCAGGAACTTCTTGTGCAAAACTAAGGTTATAGAATTCCTTTGATTGATAATTATAAAGATAACCTGCCATCACCTCGCAAAATAATTTGAGCTATAATTAAATACTGGATATTCAAATATGTGGACGACAAATGTTTAAAGTAGCTTTCAGTGAAACAATTATATACATTAGTTTATCCATTCCAGGAAGCAGGTAGTTACCTTGACCAGGAGAACTCAATAAACTGTTGATTAAAATTGTATCATATCCTACAAATCTGTTTATGAGTAATTGTTGCCACCTGGAAATGAAAACATATTCAATTGAAAAATACAAGATCAAATCTTGGGAACAATTTAAAACCATCAGTAAGAAAAGTACATAAGTAGGTGTCCGATGGAGATAACCTGTCACTTTTGGGACCAAAACCAAATCATCATGCTATAGACTTTACCTGTTTCCAAAGCAGGAGTGCCAGGCTGATATGCTAACATTCACAGTACGTATATTATGACGAGACTTGGCACTTTCAGGTAACAAGAAATAACCCTGCAGAATAATATTCCATGATCAACAATAGAGAATAGCAATCTTCAACAAAACAGGGAATCGACATGAAAGGAAGCTTTAACAGACGTAATCTACTTCAGATATTAAGTATATACTATATCTTGCAGAGAGTCAACCTAAAACAACTTATATATTGAATAAATAAAGAAGAATGATATACCTTTTCCATAGTGTACAAGTATGTGGGTTCAGACAGCTTGGTTTTCTTTTTAAGCCATTGCACTGAAATTGAAAACACAACATGTTGGACAATAACAAAAACAAAATAAGCACGTGAGAAAGATAGAGAAAAGAGGAAGAGAGACAAAAATCACGTATTGATTCACATGGAAAAACCACATAATGCAAGGCTCAAAAATTTATCATCTGAAGCTCCTAGACTCAAGTATCTAACCTGACAACAATAAAACGTCTACACACTTTTATGTTTCATAGTGAAATTTCTAAGCAAATTGTTTCTACGAATCCAAGAATTCAATGTTAAAGGAAACCATTTTTGCACTACACAAACATAATCAGCATGTCAATTTTCCCGAGTGAGCAACATTGAAAGGGTGAAGGTCATTTAAATCTAGGTCTCTCACATAGGAATAAATCAAAGCAAAGACAAATAACTTCATAAGACGGTCTTTAACAGCATTATAAAGGCAACACTCTTCCTCATGCCTTGGGTGATTTGTATTTCATATTATATGTTTTATTCCAGTGAACACGTAAAATTCAAAACTACCAAAAAAGAATCTCAACTTTTTATTTGAACAATACCAGCTATGATAATCCATATTCTATTGGGGGGAAAAAACACACACTCACACGGAGTCAATGAAGAATCGAACAAAAGCGAACACAGCATATACTTGTTTCTCTTCATATAAAAAGATCTAATACAAATCATAAAATATTTTCATATTTAAAATTGCCACTTTGGCACACACTACGATTCAAATTCAAGAGGGAAATACTGTAATTACCTGCATTAGAGTTAACCTTGTCCAAATGTAGGATATGCATCCATTTGGGAATATCTAGATTCAGGTGTACACCAGCAAAGTCCTACACTTGAATATTCAAGTTTAGAAGAAATTTGAGTAAATTTGATGATTAGCTTTCAATTTTATAAATTCAGGCTACAACAGGAATGCATCATAATAATCGGTATATGGCTAATCTAGCTCCAGTAAACAACATATGTCTACTTACCCACAGCTTCTGAAAACTTCCAATTATTTGCAATGTGTGTCTCCAAATAAATGAGATTCGCCTATACCACTTTTTACCAAAATGTGTAATTCCGGCTTTTAGTGTCTCTTTGACTGATGAGGTAAAACTAGTTCGTTGCTCCTCTTTATCAATTTTGATGACAGTATCTTCAACCACTGGCCTGGAGTTTTGGTTGCTTGTAGAGGTCTCAGCTTGATGTTCACGAAATTCAGTGTCAGCCTTCCAAAACTTGAATGCCAAATTACCCCTTCTAGCACCTGAACCAATCAAGTTCCACAAGAACTTGGAACCTAAAAATGTCGATTCATCTTGATTGACATCAGAAACCTCCATTTTATCTTTTACAGGTTTGGTATGAGGAGGATCTATTAAGTTTGGTTCAGAATCATTGTGATACCACAAGCCGACACTGGTTATCTACAACAATGGTTTGAAAGTATGTCATCTATTTAGCAAGACAGAGACAAAGGAACATGGATAAAAGATCTCACCTTAAACCCTAAATTTCTAATTATGAATTTGGAAAAGAACAAAAACTAGAATGCGACATTTAAAGAATGGCAGACAAATATATACCTTGATCTGAATAAGTTGGGCATCTGACGTTAGCACTCCAGATAGCTCACTTGAACACCCAGGCTTCACAAAAAGAATAAAAACAATTGAAGTTGAGTTGATTCACAATCAAGCAGAAAATAGTGAATAGTAAAAATCAAAAAAGAAGAAGAAGAAAAAAGAGTGACCTGTTGAACGTAATTAGCGTGCATAACAACAAGAATACAGAAGAAAGTAATGGCGACGAATAGGTATAAATATTCCAAACTAACTCTAACTTTTGGAGTTAGCATCTGAGAAAACCTCTCTTGAACACGAATGAAGGTTTGTTCTGGATCCATCGCAAATTCAATTTTATTTTCTCGAATCTAAGGCTTTTCGATCAATATCATCACCGTGTTCGCGTTTAAAACGAGGGACGATACCTTTTTTTTTCTTTTTTTTTTATTTAATAATAATAATAATAATAGAAACTCGATTTAATTCTTTATTATTTTCTTGTGCCACAATGAATCACTTGTTATAATATTATATCATTGCAATACACAAACAAAAACAAAAAACAAAGATTGAAAACATGTTTAATAATGTACGAAATTTCTTTTTATCCCATTAGCACTCGGTTATTTTATTCCTTTTAAATTGAATAATCAACGAAATTTCTTTACTTAAACATTATGAATAAGATTGATTTCGTAACTCCATAAAAAACTGCATATTCTATGATTTCCAATCACGTTTTCTTTGATTAATTAAACAAAAGGTTAATAAACCAATTGTTAATTTGCTTTTGGATTAACTCTGTTGACTTGGCCAGTTCAATCTTATCAGCTTCCTTGATATTATTATAATCATGCAAAACATTTTTCTTTGTACTACTTTTTGAATGATTGATCATCAGTGTAAAGTTTAATAAATGGGAAATGATTATTAGCATTTAACAGTCAACACACACCTCTCAAATAGAATTGACTTTTTTAAAAGCTTTTTTTTGTTATAAAATGGATTTTAACACTCCAATTTTTGTTCAACTAACTTTTACTTTCAATCATTTTCAATTCACTAAAAATCAATTTTTATGAACACAAAACCAAACTCACACTTAGATTCAAAATTCTCCAACTCGAATCCATGCGAGTACAGATTATGATTTGCATAATATATTGTTGCTTATTTACCCTTTTAACACCATCATCAACTTGACAAATACTCCAAGTTGTTCCCCATTCCATATCACTAATGATGGTGTTTAACCATTTATCATATGAGTGCTTTTACATCACTGCAGAAATATATAGAATAAATGTAATTGATATTTTAAAATAACTTACTGTGTGTTTGATTTTACTTTTAAAGAGTTAATAGTGATTCATGCATTCATTTATCCCACAGGATTTTGGGTATCACAAATAAATGTGATTATACATTACTTGTATTGTCGGCTCAACCCATTAAGTTGTAAGATAATTTATTTTAAAATTATTTTCTTAATAATCATGTCAAATGCAAAATTACTTTTTAAATTATTGCATAACCATTTCATCAGCACGGTCCAACAAGTCAGACCATAATACAAACCTCCACTGATAAGCTTCGAGCCTTCCCCGATCATTGGAAGTTTGAAACACCATAGTCCTCAAAAAAGAGGGGACCAAGGTCAGTCAGAAAATATAGAACAAATAAGACTATAAAACCATAATAGTGACAATGAAAATACATTTCAAAATAAAAAAGTTACTTACATTATGTTAAAATTACCCCGATAATCATGTCTTAGACGCTCCAGGGCTTCTCGATCTTAAATTTCGAAGTCGTTCTTCTTCTCCAAGACGTCGAAGTCGTTTTTGTTCAACTCGATGAGAAAAAGACTAATAAACACATATTTAAACGTACAAACCAAATAAATATGATAACATCTACACACAAAAAACAACACAGATCTACTAAAAATGAAATTATAATCAACCTGAAAACGGTCTGACATTTGAGGGGTATGAGTGTGAAGTGTAGCTTCAAAAGAAGGAAAAGAGCATATATTAATATTAGAAGAAATTTAGGGAAAATGAAAGAAAAAATGAAAACAGGGAGAAATATGAGTATGAGTGTATTGCCTTGAAATATAAGAAATGAAGTATTTATACGGCTGCCGCTAGGGTACTTTATCAACTCAAAAAAATAATACAAATAACTTAAAAAACGAATGCAAACAAATATAAATGAAAACACATGATTTTGAAATGTTGTGAGGAATGTTGATATTTTGAAGTAATATTTATAGTAAAAAAATTCAACACACGGTGAAAACTGAAAATCAATAGATCCAAAATTTGCTCCTAAAAACATATGCAATAAATCAACTTTAATTGTGTATCAAATCAAATAAAAGTTATGATTTCTTTTTGACGAAAAATGAAAGTTATAATAATACCTTTAAAATGTGATCAATGAATATTAAATTTGTTTCTATGATAAAAGGTAAACATAATTTCACTAACGGTATGCAACTAATGCAAAAATCATATATTAATATATATTTATTTTTTTACTAATATAAACTCTTTTTATTACAGAAAATGTCCATAATAATTTTTTAAAGGATATCCTTAAATCATACAATTGACTCTAGCAGCAATATAAGAAGCATTTCACAGAAAATGTATAATTATAATTGAAAAAAATTAGTTATGTAAAATTGAAATTTTGAATTTTCTGTTATGTATTTTTTTCGTAAATTAAAACAATTCACAATTCAAAATATATTATAGTTTATTTTCAGTTATATGATTTTTAATATGAATATTTTAAATACCCGTGCAAATATTAGCTATATAATTTTTTCAAATACCTGTGATATGTTTGAATTTTAGCTATGTTTATTTTGTAATGAATAAGGTAAAATTAAAAACAAAAATTAAGGAAGGAAATCAATAGAGATTTTCTTGTAACATATGGACATGATTACATTTTGGTGTGTATATGAAATAAAACATTAAATGCACATTTCAACATAAGCTTGCCACGCGTACTATCAAAATAAAATAAGGAAAATCTTTTTAGTAGAGATAACATTGCACACTTTAATCAAATGTTTAATACACAACTGTACAAATGTGAAGCTCGATTAGAATATACAATTATATGTTAGAAAAAAGTGTATAACTTTAATTAGTTTCGTAAAATATACAACTCTACAAATCCTATTTATTAGAGGAACTCTAAAAATCTTTATAATCAAACTTGAATTCTTGCAGTCTTGCGCTTCATCTTTAAACGAATCTACATAACTGAAAAAAATATAACAAATCAATAAATTTTAGTCAAAACCAAAGAAGAAGAAAATTGAACAAAAATAAGATGCAAAAAAGACTCTAAAAATATAGAGAGATAAAAAGTGGATTGAAAAATAAAATGTTAGATTTAAATATTGCAAACTCAAAAGAGTCATGAACCAAGGACAAATATGTGATATTTAAAGAATAAAGATGAGACGTTATTTAAAGGCACTATAATGGAAAATAATAAAAATAACTTAAAAAACGAATGCAAACAAATATAAATGAAAACACATGATTTTTTTGAAAGAATTTCAAATTCTGCAACTGAATGTTGAAATGTTGTGAGGAATGTTGATATTTTGAAGTATTATTTATAGTAAAAAAATTCAACGCATGGTGAAAACTGAAAATCAATACAGATCTTAAATTTGCTCCTAAAAACATATGCAATAAATCAACTTTAATTGTGTATCAACTATCAAATCAAATAAAAGTTATAATTTCTTTTTGACGAAATACATCATTTCTATCTTGCATTTTCCATTTCGCTTGGTTTCAGTAGTAATAAATTTGTTAGATGTTTATTATACATTTCAAAATATGTCGATGTTGCCTCTTGATGTCTGTCCATTCTCCTTACTTATAAAAAAAATGATGTGGAGTTTTTTTAGTCGATTTTTTTGCAAAATAATTTACTCATAAATCTTTAACGCCTTCAACTAATTAACTTATAAAATTATCACTAACTCACTCTATTTTCAAGGACAAAACAGACACTACTTTTTTACCTTATCATTTATATATGTTCAAATTTATTTTTCATATTTTTTATTTTTGTAATTTTCTTTATCTCTTTTCATGAAATATGAAAACATAAATCTCCCTCCATAAAACAACCATCAACCCACCTTTTTTACTATATGGTGCCTCGTATGATTTTTTGGGCTATGTCATCAAATATCAAACGAAGAGAGCCTCACAGTTAATAAGGATATGTTAAGGTGTCAATTGTAACTTAAAGTTTCACATTAGATGCAAGAGTGGATGTTAAGAAACATATACGTGAGATGATCAATATACCTAATGTGTTAATGTTTTGATGATGATGTGGTGTCAATATCACTTGTATAGTATCTCTTAGCTTAATGTGATGTTCCAACCCAATGTAGTATTGATCAGAACTCTGAGCATTATGATTAACTATTTTGTTAGTTTTTTGATGTCATTTATTTTATTTTTATATTAAATATAAGTTTTCGGATCTTGTTTGCTTTCCTGCACTATTTTTTAATCAATCTCTGTTATTTCGAATTCCTTCACTTTTGATCTTTCGAATTTCATAAAAATTACCATCAAAAGCTCAATTCATTCCTTGTAATCTCATCAACAAACACACAATTTTTTTTACATGCATCATTTATCACAGTCTCAAATTTATTTTTCATTTCTTTTTTTTTCAATTTCCTTTTTGTCTTCTAATGAATAGAAGAAACATGAACCTCCCTCAATTAAATTACTACCGACTCATCTTGTTGACCATGTTGTGTCTTCATTCTACAAACGATGGAAGAAAAGATGTTGAATAACATATAAGTGAGATAAACTATGTACTTATGCCTAAAGATTTTGTATGAAAATGTAGTATCAATCTCCTTTGTTTGGTTTTTCTTAATCTAATGTGATGATAGAACCTAATGTAGGCTACACCGGAAGTTCCAACATTATGATAATTTGTTTTGTTAGTTTTTGGGTGTCATTTGTTTAATATTTTTAATCTTGAACTTTAAATGTTAATGTCATTCACTTTCTCGCAGTTAATTTTTTTAAGGCAATATATATTTTTTATTTAACCTCTATTATTTGAAATTCCTTCACTTTCGGTCTTTCGTTGAATCTGAAAAAGGAAAATTATAGATGTGTTATGATGAGTTGTCAAAATACATGTTTATTAGACATTTTAAATTGATGTGGAATATTTTAGGCTTAATAGCAGTTTTAGCCCCCTAACTTTCCCAAAGTTGCGATTTTAACCCCCTAAAAAAAAAACTACAAAACTGCCCCCTAAGTCTTGCATCTCTGTCAGTTTTGGCCCCCAAGGCCAATTTTGACTCGGTCTGCACTAACGTGGCGCCCTAAGTGAGGTGCCACGTGTTATTCTTTTTTTTTTTTTACCAAAAATTGACCTTGGGGGGGCCAAAACTGCTACAGTTGCAAAACTTAGGGGGCGGTTTTGTAGTTCTTTTTTAGGAGGCCAAAATCGCAACTTCGTGAAAGTTAGGGGCGAAAACTGCTATTAAGCCAATATTTTAATGAGTTTAAAAATTTGGTAGCATAATTATTTTAATCTCCATTTTCTTCAACAAAAAAATTACCAACAACTCACTATTTTCCTTACTTTTTCTCTCATGTTCAAATTCATATTTCATATGATTTCTTTTTCTAATTTATTTTCTCTCTTTTCATGAAATAAATGGGTAAAAGCACCCCTCTACAAAATTGTCGCCAACCCACATATTCTTTATCATGTTGTGTTTATGGCCTTGATTGGTTATTTCACCATAAATAGATACAAAGAGTCTCACGTTTAAGGGAGAGGTGTTAATATGTCATGTGTGGGATAAACTTCTATACATTGGATGCAAGAGTAGATATTGAGCAACATGTAAATGAGATGACCAATATACCTATTGTCTTAAAAAAAAAAAATCTTCTGAAGATGTGGGGTCAATCTCATTTGTGAGGTTTCTCTTAACCAAATATGATGATCCAACTCATTGTAGGATCCCTTAGAACTACAAACATCGTGAAGAACTATTTTGTTAGTTTTTGAATATCTTTTGCTGAATTTTTTTATATTGAATGTAAAAAAAAAATCATTTTTTTTATGTTATTTTAAATTCCATTTTTTTTGTCTTTGTAGGAATATAACAATGGAACAACAACTCCTACAAAAAAAATGAACACTAATGTGGTATGTTGAGTTGACAAAATGTATGCTTATTAAAAAAATTATGATTGATAAAATACGGAAATAATTTGATGAGTAGCATATGTATGCAAAAAGATAAAACAACACCAATTTTTGTCTCTGGTAGATGAAATACGTGAGAATGCAAATAAATAAAATAATGATTAAGGTTTCAATTTTTCTTTTTTAGACGTTATGGTTTCAAAAATGAAAGACAAAAAAGTTTGCATTCTTATATTTTTTCGAAATAGATGTTGCCATAATACATTTGCATCAAAATCATTTTATCGTCATTGTTATTGCCATAAATACAATAATGGAAAGTTAACTGGTATTATATGTTTCTACAAAATATTGATAATGATAATTGCTATAGTTTTCTGATTCTAACCCAGATTTGTCCAAAGATTAAGTGTTTGCTTTCATTATGTCGGAGTATTCAGAAATGGTCTTAAAATTGTCTCAGTAGTATATATGAGCACAAATGATTAAAGTTTAGTTAAGACAATATATATTTTAGAGAATCTCTTTTTTGTTATTGTCAAAACATAATTATCTCTTTAATTATTGTGAATGACTAAATTTTGGTTGTAGAAACTATTAATAGCACAGATGTGAGCTAAGGGGATATTGAAGGAGATTTAAGTTAGAGCTTCCGACTTCGATCCTCAAAAAATACATTTTCCTCCACTTTCAACAATTTACTAACAACTAATATTTTCCCATAAAAACGAAAGAAAAAATAGCACAAAGGCAAAATGAATGAGCGGTACAAAATTATATCTCTATATTGGTTGTTAATTGTCTACTAACTAATAATTATAAAACTTAAAAAGACCAATAATTTTAAATTTGAGTAGAGAGATCAATTTTTGGAAGGAAATTATGACTTAACAACCCTTATATCAGAACACCCGTAATTTTCAAACACTCAACACCTCATTTAATTTTTTTTCCTTTCTATCAACCTCTCTTATAACATCACTCATTAATGAATATTAATGAATTTATCACATCACTCATTAATGAATAAGAGTTTAAATTATTAAGAAAAGCTATTAAAACTGACCAAACATATATGCATGAATTATTTACTTAATATCTAAAAAGAGATAAAGAAAAGAAAGATGAAATAATCAGACTAAAGAAGAATAACCGTAAAAATCAAAATACTATAATGATGAGTATTAGTTAGATGATATTAAATAATAAATCAAATCAAATCCACTTATATTCATAATTCATGTATTAATTTTAATTGTCTTGAGTTATATCGTTTTTTATTATATATGAATTTAAATTCAAATTTGAACAATAATGTGAAAATGCATATGAAAGATATGAACAATGTGAAAATGCAACATGTATTTTTGATTTGATGCAAGGTAAATGTAAAAAAAGAGAAAAAAAAAACATGAATCTCTTAGAGCGGCGCATCCCCATTCAAGTTTACCAACTTGCAACTTACGATATTTTCAATTTTTACGATTCATAAAAGTGTGAACTTTTATTGCTTAAAAAAAATCATGAATTGTTTTCTTTCTTCTATAGTATTTATGCATTAAACTACCTTGTAATTATTTCCATCAAATAAAATATATGAGTGGCTAAAAAAAGTAAGGTGTTAGCCGTTTCATAAATATTACTAATTTATTTACCATTTTAAGTTAAGGTCGTCTAATCGGGCTACTCATTACTAATTTATTTACCATTTTAAGTTAGGTCGTCTAATCAGGCTACTCATATTTCATAAGGGTTATCCCTAAAGTGTATCGGGTTATATAGGGCCAAGGGAAAAAGCAATAAAAAAACTTGGGATAAATTTTAAGGCTAAACCCTACATTTTATTCGGGTTGGCAGGATGACCTATATGAGCTGGCCTATTTTGATGGCTATAATTGAATTGGATTAATGTATTCTTATTAAGTTTGAATTTTTTTCATTCTATATTTATTTCAAACTGAGAGGCTATAGAAATAGATCTGACCGATTTTCATTATTTAATAGATAAAAATATTTTAATTTTTAAATAATATTTTTGAAGGAAATTTTAAATAATTAAATACCCAATTTTCAATATAATATTTAAATTTTTATATTCCTTGACGTATGTTCTTAGGAGGAAAAAGTTTCTTAATATATTCTTTCATGATTAGTGCAAATTTGGTTGAACTTTCTTCCTTCCCATTGAATAAATATTTATTAATAAAACTTTTTACGGGACATTTATTATTTAGTTCCTTAGCATAAATTCCCATAATTTGTACATATTTGAGTAACCTCTAGTCGTTCAAGATATGGTTTTGTCCAAAGGTGGACCTTAATCTTTAATAAATATTTTTAAAATGTTTTTAGGTTATTATTATTATTAATATAAAAAATACATGACAATTTATGGTAAAGCTATCTTTTACCCTTTTTTTTTTTAGATTTACTTGATAATTAAAATTGATATTTTTTAGAGATTCATTTAGAGAAAAATAAGTATCATTCACCCCGAATGAATAAAAAAAGAAGAGATAAACGGATGTAATAAAATAGAATAGCAACACACATGAAAACTTGCAAAACATGGTATGTGAAACTTACTATATAATAACAAAAGTTATATTTGACTGTATCTTGACATTGTGATCAACATACTAACTGTGGTGTGAATAATTGATTCTACAAAAAATAAATAATGAGTATTGATTTTTTATAATTAACTTTTTATATATGTTATCAGTGACAATTAATATTTTTATATGTCATCAATCACATTCTTCAAAAAAAAAATGTTATCAATGATAATTGATTCCCTCAAAAAAAATTATTGAGAATTGATTTTTTTAATTAATATTTTATATATGTTTTTTTTATGAAGGTAAATTAGTCCACCCAAATTAACATCAGAGAGAATTGAACTTAAGACATTAAAGAGAAACACACTTATAAGTGATAATTAATGTTTTAATTATATGTTATCAATCACATTTCCCGTGTTAACAAATGTATAAGAGTTTATTGTAATTTATGGTAATAACTCCATAAATAGAATTTTGCATACCTTTGTTGACAAAAAAAATAAAAGTTCGTGTGTCGATCTAGAGATTCATAAATAAAATAATTTTCAATAGTATAATTATTAATCCTTGTGAATCCTGCAAAAATAAAAATTTCATTTGCACGCTATTACTAAGCTACAAAATAATGATCCTAAGAATAGCTCATAACAAAATAAATCCTATTTCCATATCCAGGTTAACAAATACATGAATGACACAATAAAATGTATTAAAAAAAACCCACAATTCATAAAGAAATCCATAAAAATATAATCTTCAAAAATTATATATATATAAAAAAAACAATAGCACGAAAAATATCTTTTTACATAGAATGAGTGAAAATGGGAATCAAACGCACAAACATCGCAAAATCTTAAAAAAATGCAAAGAGGAATGAGAGAAAAAAAATCTAAAAACAAAAAACTACAATAGGATATAAAATTGGCCGTTACAATCAGTTTAGATGAAAAAACGGCAACAATAGACTTATCAAATAAACATTCTTAATTTTTCTCTTGTCAAGTTACATAATTAGATCTGTGATAACTGGTTAGAACTTGAGTTTCATTTGATGAACTTACGTATTTGGACAACATACATGGAGATGTACAATATATAGTGGATTTATATGAGAAATTAAATAATTTTTCAGAATTTGGAGCCATATGTTCTCCAATGGAAACTAAGATGCAAATAAAAAAAGAAAATCAACCTCATAATCTATTACCATCAAAATAAAAATACACAATACATTTTTTATGGGAGAAATAAATATAAACAATACATTTTTTATGGGAGAAAAATGAAAACGATGAAAAACAAATTGTCTATATATAGGAAAAAAACCATATATTAATTTACAAATGAGTCATGATCCATTTTGATTGGCTCATGAAAAACAAATGAGTCATGATCCTTTTTCTATTGGCTGATGTAAAATAAATGTGTCATAATAAATTTTGATTGGATGATAAGAAAACATTAAATGATATGAGAAATTTGAAGATGCCATGTGTACTTTTGATTTGAAAGAATGCAAATGTTTATAATAGAGATAGAGATTTTTTATCCTCTAGCCTTCTTCTTTTCCATACATTTCTTCCATATGTTAGAGAGCATATTTTCAATCACAATCATATTTTTAGTCACAAAAATATGATACATTAATAATTAATTAGATGAAAATCATCTTCTCAGGTGTAACAAGGTAAGGGCATTAATAATTACATTGGTCAAATTATGCTTTGAACTAGAGGATTAACATTAAAATAAAGGGAATGAGCGTATATATTTTCTACGTAGTATATAATTAGAATGTTACTAATATATTTTATTTTTTTCGTTACAGTATATATACTTTTGCGAACTAGACGCAATGTAACAACAAAATTACATGAGTTACTGAATGACCACGCATGACTTTTTTTTTGCTGAATAACTTTTTTTTATCAAAGCTAAACGTTTTTTTTTGTCTCTATAAGAAATGGTTTTCATAGTATTTAAAGCAAAAATAAATTATAACATCTGTATATTTGGAAGAAAAAAAAAATCCTTTGATAAGTAAGAATTCAATAGAGTATCATTGCTAAACTTTTTGTTTGATAACGTGTTTTTTTTTTGTAAAAAACCCGTATTTTTCTTTGACTAATTCACTCATGTGAAATTTTAAATAGCTTTCACTTCTCATACTGTTTTTTCATTTTTCACAGAAAGTAATAAATTAATATAAATAAGAAAAATACATATATATATTTGAACAAAAATTAAGGTATGGAATGTCCCTCTAAAAAAATGTGTAAATGTCAAATAAATAGAATCAATAACTGAAAATCGCAGGTTTGAATTTTTGTGATTTTGTTTCTAAGTTGAGATGTACGAATTGATGAACATTAAAATATGGTATTGTTTTTTATTTACTGCATCATGAATCAAAGCGATGATTATTTTGACTATGATGTCTTTGGCTATTGAAAGTTTTCTCTAAAATTCTATTTTTTTTCTCATTGTTACATTGTAATTTTTTTTTTATCTAACTCTCTTATTTCATTTGACTATTGTCTTCCTTTGATTTAAGTGGGAAATGGCCATGTTTTTCATTTCTCTATTTTCTACACTTCATTTTCATTTCAACCTATAACCACTACTTTACTTTGGCTTCATTTTTATTTAGGTTTATTATAGAAACAGAACTGCTATTCAGTACGAAAATTGCTATACGAAATTTCACGGAAGCGTGTGAAATCACATGATCCACGTGCTACAGTTTATAGACTTTTTTTAGAATAAAAAACTAAGACAAAAATAAATT
>Ga0315914_1003398_pt1 | contig 24175 bp, 14 predicted proteins | sample MpolenodulesMG_FD_203920 | JGI IMG/M metagenome (GOLD analysis project Ga0315914, IMG submission 203920) | Medicago polymorpha root nodule microbial communities from Los Angeles, California, United States - elongated nodules | ecosystem: Host-associated > Plants > Roots > Nodule | place: USA... | reverse complement strand
TTTGTAAGCTCCCCCTAAGTCCTATCCAGGTTAATTAAATTCATTTTAAGCATAAAAATAAAACTTGAGATAATAAAAGATTCTCCTTAAAATGAACTTGTTATAATTTTTATTTTAACTTGGGCTCAAAGTCTTAAACAAATATTGAGATGCAATGTAAAAGCATGCTTTGAATGACACTCTTTACTAATTGAACTCACCCTACAATCATTCAACATTTTATTTTCTCTATAATTTTCTCTTTCCATCATATGATCAACATATCACATATATCTGATCACTTGCTCTCATCGATATCCCTCTCGAGATGTATACACATATAAAGTGTTTAACAAATATTTTCCAAGATGATGAGGTGACGAAATATATTATCAAACTTTTTAGTTTTTACCAATATTTGTTAATTTGTCCGTGGGTGCACACTTGTATGTTTAAGCAAAGCACCTATAAATGGTTTGTGGTGCTTACCAGCTTCTCACGTCTCGGGACGCCCCTCAGGGTGACCAGGTGGCGGATTTGATTTGGCATAAATAAGTTCCTCTGGAAGTGTCTATTTTTGCTTGGAGGTTATTGCAGAATTAGTTGCCTACGAGGTCAAATCTTCATAATAGCAACATTATTTCAGATGTTGATGCGAGCTGTCTGGCAGGGTGTGATCACTTGGAGACATCACAACATTTATTCTTATCTCGTGATTTTTACAGTTTGTTATGGCATGTGGTGCGGTCCTGGTTTAGTGTGTCGGGACCGGACCCTCACAGTATCTCAGATCACTTGTATCATTTTACTCGTTCGACGGGTGGTTTGCTTGCAAGGCGTGTTCTTTTCTACAGCTAGTGTGGTTACTTTGTGCTTGGACTATATGGAATGATCGTAATAATAGAATGTTTAATAATGTAGAAAGTTCCATAACTCAGTTGTTAGATAAAGTAAAACACTACTCAATATGGTGGCTTAATGCTAGTAACATTAACCTTGTTTTTGGCTTTACTTCGTGGTGGTGAAGTTCTTTGTTATGTCTGGGCATTGACTAACTGATTTGTAACATTGCCAGATTGTATTTATTAGGGGTTTCCTAGGTACACCTTGTACTTGGGAGATTTCCTAATTTTGTTATTATATATCATTTTTTATTGTTAAAAAAAAAAAAAGAAGAAGCAAAGCACCTGTGTATGAATGCATTTTTAGGGTATGCAAATACACTCATTAACTTAGATCGATGAAATTACAAGTGGATATACATATTGTTTGTACCCTGCTGGATTACTTTTATATATTTATTTATCGATAGTACTCTCTTATTCGATCCAATGTATCTGATTTTCACGATTTTAATGTTTATTGATTTATCTTCGTGAATTCATCTATATTAATAGTTATTAATAATTTAAATTTTTGAAAGGGTCTTGTCGAACAGGTAGACATATACACAACAGCCATTAATCTAGACTAGACCAGATTGCCTTGTTCTGCGTCCTGAGTTTTATATAAGCTAAAAGTTGGCGGTCAAGTAAAATATGGTAATTCAATATAGATACATTGACTAATAAAGAAAACAATCAGTTAGAAAAATGTTTTGGCACAAAATTTGAAACTTTTTTTGAAAGAAAGAAAAAACAATTTTTTTTTTTAAATTGTATAGATGAAGGTATTGATAGCTAATAAAATTAAACGGTTGTTTTGGTTTTTTTTTTTAACTTTCATTATAGTAACATATAGAATTTATATATACTCAGATTACCTGCACACAAATGGGAGGTAAGCATGTAACAAGTTGTGCCTCTGGGCTTTTTTCGATGACAAAACAAATCGTCGTAAACACAACATTCATGGACCTAGGAGACATGACATTGCAATGCATGACCATTTGAACTACACGTAGAAGGTCAACAACCTCTGGTGCTAGGAAGCCAGAAAATGTGCTAGGAAGCTAGAAAATGTCAAAAACTAATGGTATAAAAGTATGTTGATTGTCAGAACACGCTTTCTCATGTTTAGCCACTTTGCTTGATGCAGCTTTTACGACTATTTGTCATACCATGAAAACCCCGACCTCTAATCCCACAAATGATGGAACCCCAGTCAAGTCCACATATGCATGTTTTCCTCATACCCAATTGTGCATCATAACATTCGCATGTCTAAATGTCGATCTTCTATTTAGTGGGTCAATCAAGAAGACAACTCAATGAGGTTGTCCATACTTCAGCAAAAGTGGCTCCTAAACTAGCAAGTCACCATGTTTTATATGATGTTGCAATATATATTTTCACTCTTAGCAAATTTATACCTCTATACAAATATTTAATAATGTATACTCTATTTTTAAATTATCCAGAAAAAGTTTAATTCCTTCAAAAAAAAAAATCTAGAAAAAGTTTAACACACACACATATATAATTAATGTTAGATATTTGATTTGTGAAATTAAATGTTATGTTGAAAAATATATTTTGTACATTGAAATGAAGTTTTGTAATTGGAGTGCAAATAGTTGATGTGCAAGGTGTGAGTGTTATAAACATCGAATTACCGCATTCGATTCTTTTTCTTAAAAAATAATTGGGATGGAACAATGATATTTTTATATCTTAAATTACCCTACAATCATTCAATACGTTAAGTTAAATAGTACTTTATTATTCGATTAAATATCAGATTTCAGGATCTGATATATTTGATCGAATAAGAGAGCACTATAAGCTATCAAAGTATATTTGTTGTTAAATCGGGTATGTACCCTATTGTAAAACAATAAATATATTTATTGTTTTATCTTCATGAGTTCATGTATATTAATAGTTATTAATAATATAATTTTTTTTAAGGGTCTTGGATCGAACAGGTACAGACATATACACGTTAGCCATCATCAATCTAGATTGCCTTGTTCTTCTTCCTCTATTTTATATAAGCAGCTATCAAAGAAGGCAGTCAAGTGAAATATGGCATCTGTTTTATATAAGCTATCAAAGTAGGCAGTCAAGTGAAATATGGCAATTCAAAATAGATACATTGATTAAGAAAGAAAACAATCACTTCGAAAAATGTCTAAACCTTTCTTTGAAAGAAAGAACAATATATTTTTTTAATTGTATTGATTGTTGATAAAATTAAACGGTCGTCTTGGTTTAGTTATATGTAGAAATAGGTTGACTATCATGTTTTCAAGGCCTACAAGATATTAAGTTGTACTCACTTTTATTTTGACTGGATCTCTTGTACTGACTTTAATACTTCTCCTTATTTTTTTTCCATAATCAATTATCTTTCACTTGTGAAGCAATATGTTTATTTTAGGAGATACTAAAGCAATATGTTCTAGAGTAGTATTATGCCTGATATATTTTCCAACATTTTTTATTACTTCATTGAATTAGTCAAATTTTATCTTTAATGAATAATTCATTAAAGTAACAAATATTTGTTTTGCAAATAAATACATCTGGCAGTACAAATCAGTATATGTCCCATTCAAAGCTGAATTCTTACATTCGAGATATGGTCTTACAATGGATCATGAGTTATATGACGTACGTATTGGTGTTAATCGTGTCTGAGAAATGGCTCGTTATGGGTTGGATTGGAAGATTTCTCATGCAATCTTTCAACAATTTTGAATTTTTTGAGTACCTATTTTCTCTTGGTTGTATATCCTTATTTATACCTTAAGTTTGGCTCAACTAAGCTAATTCAATTCAATTATCAATAACATGCATAAGGAAAATTCTATGGTGAAGTCATGAGAAAAACTTTTTTGGTGAAGTTAAATGGTAAATTATTGAGCATTTGTGTATTTAATTCATGTCACGTCAGATTATTATATGGTGTATTGGACATTTGCCCATAACGTGTGTCATTATATCTTTACTTATTGCAATTGTGTCTCTCATTAAATCAAAATTAAACATAGATTCTAATTTGTGCACTAAGATTGAAATTCCCCTTAATATTTTGTATGAGGACTGATTTGTAATAAGGTAAACTTTAGTTTTAGAATGGTCCACCAACATGACACTAGCTGACATGACATCGACAGTTATACTATTGTTTGCCTGTGTTTTCAGCAAACTACGGGTTAATTCTAATTATTACAAGTGAGACCGAACTAGAGATCTCAGGAGCATGTTGTGCAAAGGTTTTGATCGAAAAAAAAGGTTTGAAACAGAGCCACAAGATGCACTCAAGTTACTTAGAGAACAGGACGAGTTTGTAAAGAAAAGACACTATCTCTCGACAGGTTTGAGATTGCAAACAAAAGCAATATAAAGTAAAAAGAAAAGATAAAGGCTTTAAGCATGTAAACGTAAAGGAAAAGGTAAAATGCAATGCATTAAAATAAAGGTGGTCTACAAACCAGTTTACATACATTCTGTATAACTCGTTTCCCTAGACGCCGGTAGTTTGAGTGTTGTAGATTTCTATAAATGATTTGCGACCCATTTTCCGGCTTGGAAACACTTATTTATACTAAAAAACATAACTGACGAACCACTAACCACATGATCAACACTTCCTCCATCTTGGACAACTGCTTGCCCCACGTTATCTTTATGCTTGAAATCATGCTTTCCCGTCTTGAATGCTTGAATTTGACGCAAATACTTTTTTTAGCCTTGCTTTGTCGAACATTGACTATGCACTATAGGCTTGATGTCTCGTCAAAACTCCCCAATTGAAATGAGAAAGCCTTTCGATTCCTGCAAAGTTAAAGGTCAAACAAATGTTAACCATATTAAATGAGCTTGTGGAATTTACAGGTTAACAAAATGCCCTCCAAAAATGCCATTTTCGACGATATGATTCAAGAAAGGAGAACATTGGTATTTTTGAAAGTATTTCACATGTCCCGTCAGTACTTTCTTCTCAATGGTCGACACCATTTCATTGCCTTAGTGGGACACCTTGGTAAAACAAATACCAACTGCCAACCATTGATCATATCCATCGCGACACACACGTGGCGACGTCTAATCGGCTCCATAGCCAAAAGGGTATTTTGCTCTTCATCGTGTTTCCACTCGTTACAACTCGTTTCACTTGCCCTTTACTTTAGCAACAGTAATTTGTTAATCAAGAAAATTCCAGAAAACTTTTGAATTCAAAAAATGGCTTCTGCTAGCAATCAAGTAGATGGATTCGCTAAAGTCAAAGAAATCCCCTTTGCAGCCACCTTGGAAGCTCTTATACTGAAGAACAATCAAGCTTACGCTTCAGAACCTGACCTAGATGCAGAGAAAGCAAAAATCTGGCAATCTCAGGTATTGATTCTGTATTCTGTTTCTGGTACCGTTTACGCTTTCCTAGGGCCTTACCCAGATCCCAAACTGAAAACTCCAGAACTTGAGGAAAATTTTCTTGGTTATGAGGGTCGAAAACCCCTAGTCTTTTCGGAGGATATTCCAAATATGTCTTACATGGCCCACCGAGTTTTTAGATCTTCTCCTTTAGCTCTCCATGCCCTTGCCTTTCTGAATTGGTTAAAGAAAGTAGAATCAAAGAAAGCCTCGTTCTAGAGAACCCTAGGCATTTACAATCTAATCCAAATTTCCAGAACCGGATTAAATTATGATAAAAACCTCATATTGGCTGCGATGCACTTCTGGGGAAGTTCCACCAACACCATGCAACTCAAGTGTGGTCCATTGTCACCTACCCTGTTCGACGCGGCTGCCATTACTGGACAACCCCCAATCGGCGAGTCTTATGATCCTGATCGAGAGAAAATGACACACTTCAAGTTGGACGTAGTTCCTTATGGTGCATTCATAAACAAATACTTCGACAAAAGCACCACTGAAGTTTATAACGAAGAGCACATTGCTTTTCTTGCCTTCTGGCTTAGCCACTATATATGTCTTTTGCACTCGTTGACATCAAATAGCTAAGCAATACGTTACCCTGGCCATTCAACTTCATGAAGGTCATTCATTTAGCTTGGGGAGGCTACTTCTGGGAACTTTGTACAACTCCATCGAGGTCGGGTGCGAAACTATGAAAGGTTTGATTGAAGGCAAACCCCTTAATCTCGTTGGTCCTTGGTGGTTCTTCCAATTGTGGCTCGTTGCTACCTTTGAAACGAAGCTAAATTTTCACATTCTACCAGTCCATGATGAAAAGGTTAATTGTCGAAAGATTGAAGGATTTCGACTCGCTCATCTCACTAAGAAGATTACTGGTTAGTCTATCGTCGAAAACTTCTTGGAGTACTATGATGTCTTTTTTTCAGATGTGACATCTTTGAACCAACTATGGCTCCTTTTGTTGGTCGTAAGCTAGGTCCTAAGTGGTTTCAAAGGGAATTTCCAACAAAGAAATCCAAATACCTGACGAACAATGTCGAAGTGTGGAAAGCTTATCTGACTCCCACTTTTCTTCCTGTGAGAATAACTACTGGAAAAAATGATTTCAAATTCATTGGCTATTACCCTCATTTGGTATCACATCAATTTGGATCAAGCTAGTTTAAACCGGCGGCTATTGCCACATTTTGTGAGACCATTTATGAAAACTTCCGCAAAATGTCGGAAGCTCCGTACCAGCAACACCTTAGCGTTTGTAATGGTCTAGCCCCAACTATTGAGCCTATCTTCTTCCAGATCTCTAATGAGTGCAATGAAAGTTTCTCTTTATGGTGGCATTCGTATTATTTTGCTCACTTTGTCGATGAAACGACGTTTCGTGCCAAGTTGACCATTGCTTTTCCTTCTTTGTAGAGCGAGTCCAAGAAACGCAAAGGTATGCATGTCAAAAAGATACAGGCTTTCCATAAATTTTTTGAAGTTGTGTATAATCCATTAAATGTCGAAAGAACTGTAAAGGAAGCTGCACTGGTTTTGAGACAGAAAATGCTTGAAAAGCTTCCAAATTTTACCATTCGGTTTTTATTTAGGGAACACATCAATTCTATCTCAAAGATACGATCACTCTTATGGTTAACTAACCATTATTCTTTAAGATTCGACTTAAGTATTGCGACAATATCTTCGTTTCAATGGTCTCTTAACCATATTTTGCCAATACTTAGCCTTTAGGGCTTTCTTGATTTTATTTCAGCCAAGTAAATTGTAATCTTAATCCAAGCATTTTGATCAGATGTGATAACTTCTTTTACCTTTTGGTATGTTGCTCCATCATTCTTTACTCCAAACGACATCATTACCCATCTGCACATTTTTTCGTTGAACTGTGGATATGGAGCAGTCTCTTCGATGCGTTCTGCATCTTTAATGATGTCCACCATTCGACATTCTGCAACATCAGTTTCTGTTCCCACTTTCGCTTCGACGGATAGGTCTTCGACAACATCAATGGTTGCTTCAACCATATTGCAACCTGCAATGTCAGTGTAAATTATGCTCACATCCTTCAATGGATCAGAGTCTACTTGCATTTGAGGCTTTGGTTTGTTTCCAAACTTCAATCTACCTTCATTGAGACCCTTCTGAACCAAATCCCTAAAAAGGGAACATCGTGAGGTGTTATGTCCCAAAAAATTATGGTATTTACAAAAACCTCTTTTTTGATGTTGTTCTAGTGGTGGGAATTTCAAATCCTTGGGTACTACCACTTTACCATCAGCAACTAAGAGATCATAGATCTCGTCGCATTTGGTTGCGTGGAAGGTAGATGTTTTTGGAAGATATCTTTCATTGCTTGGTTCGACAGGATTGTTCCCATCAGAGAACCTTAACGATTTACATGTATAAGGGGCCCCTGGTTTTAGTTCAGCAATGTCAACCTCCTTTGTTTCGACATCGCCAAAAGCTATGTCGAATTCTTGATTGGCTTCGTCCGATTCGATATAAGAAATATTTTTGACTTATCATAGATTTGCCCATGTAGAATTATTCATGGAATAACATTTCTAATTCAGTCCAACTTTGGATTGAATGAGCTGCAAGAGTAGTGATCCATGTAAAGGCATTCTTAATTTGTTAGAGAATTTGGAAAATATTTCAAACTCCAATTCTCATCATTTGCTAGATCTCCTGCCTAGGGGTGGACAAAATTCTGTTGTCCAACCGAATCCGGCCGACCCACGAGACCTGTCACCCGTGCGGTCGGTTTCAATTGGTTGTTCGGGTTTGACAGGGTATTTTCAGGGGTTGTGATGGGTACCGTTGGTCGAGTTCGGTTGGGAGAAAGGAGTCTTACGGTGACCGATCCGACCGATATATGTATGAGATATTGTGATTTTGAGGATGTTTTCATAGTTGGTAGTGGATGCTCGCATGTGTCTCTCGCCGCGGCAGTATAAAAGGAAGGGAAGTAGAACCATTGGAGAAGAAGATAGCTAGTATACGTTTGTTGTATTGGATTTGGATTCACTAGGATTGCTGACATGGAAGCTTAGCAGCTGTTGGATTCAATGTACATTATTATAAACTTGAGTGGTTGAGATTTTATATTTTGTGTTTCTTTTAACATATCACGTGACTTGCATGTGCCATTTTAACTAAACAAATAATAAACAAAATAACCATTACAAGATCATCTCTTTCTTTGGTATGTGGGGTGAGAAAACACAGTGAAGAGAGCAAGCCCAACAACATGGAAATGGATTTCAGGACTTCATGTATTCATTCATGATCATGGTTCCACATCATGAATTTCTATCTTTGTAGCACAAAGAAACCTCTCTCATTTTTCTTATATAAACTTCTTATTTTTTACATCTCTTTTCTGTGTGTTTCTGCAACTCTCTTCTCCCATATTTGATGGTGGTGAGTGGTGACCATGATTCCCAATCTTGACAGCGGTATTTTTTTTTAATGTTTTACTTAGTTTCAATATAAACCGTGCAAACCGTCCGATCCAATCCGTCACCCGAAACAACCGACACCGACTAAACCGAGCTCTAAAACGGACGGAAATGGATTGATATATATTAACCGTGGTTATGAACGGATTGCTATTTTTCAACCGAAAACCGACCGAAACCGTCCGACGTCCACCCCTAATAGCGGGAATTGAAATTCAAAAGGGAATATATTGATTCTTCTTTGGTCAGAAAAAGCAGTCATGTACAACCATTTGCTAGGGGTTATGCGACTTGATGCCCCTCACAAACTGCCAAGGCTGCATTTTCGGTCAGCAAAGCCCGTAAAGGCTACATGGTAGGTCTGGAAAGTGGCTGTAAATTTGCTGAAAAGCCTTTGTTGGAGTTGACTAAAGAGCCATTGAGCTCTATGTTGGTTTGCCAGGAGCAAAACCCTCGTAAAAGCCTTGGCATTTGTCAGCTATATATTGCATCGTCCCCTTTCAGTTCATTCACAACACTTAGGGTGTGCTTGGATCACAAAAGAAAGGAGAGGAGAGAAAGTGAAAGGAAAGAAAGTATAAAGGAATGAAAGTGAAAGGATTTTGTAGTTGTTTGGTATAAGAGAAAGTAACAAAGAAAGGAAGAGGAAAGGAAGATGTATATTTACACAATGACATAAATAACCCTAGGATTTTACTTACAACTTTTTAATTTAAAAATAATGAAGTAAAAAAAAATCAACTTTTTATCAAAACAAAGAGTTACGAACTTCACTTTTCTTTCTTAATATGCAGTACAACTTGATACATAATTACATATAATTTTTTATTTTTGTTTCATTCACCCAACATTGTTTGTTACTCATATTAATTTAGAGGGTTGTTGTTTGATACATAAAAACTTTGGCAGCTGTTCGTAAAGGTTCAAAATAAAGGAAAAAAACGTGAACCAGTCTTTGCAATGCCCTAAAGCATCAACGCGACTACATTTTCCCTAATGGATCAAACCCTACGTTCAGCCGGAAAGAGAAACGGAGAAGCCAACAAGGTTTCCGGTCAGAATCACCAAACCCTATTATTAATGATATAAACACATTATACTCACATTCTTTCCACATGTTTAGTGAATTCTTGATCTCATAACAATGTTAAATAAAAAATAATAATGAAAAAAATACTTTAACTTCAATGAAGAAAATACAACCACCATTTCATATATGAAGTGTCCTTTCAACAAAGCTCTCCCTTTTTTCAAAACATGTGTAATTGAAATCAAAGAAAAAATATCCATTAGACAATACGAAAAATTATAGAAATAGAAACACACACACAAAGCTTGAAGAGAAAATCAAAACTATCAAAAAATGAAATGGAAGAAGAAATGAAAAAGGATAACATAAGCAACATATATATAAGCTTTGAAAAAAATGAGGAGCTTTATAGTAAACTTGTGTGTGTAAGAGGATTGATTAAGAATATGAATAATTTTAAACTGTAACCCCTCAATATTAATAAAATGGATTATAATGCATTCATTGTGTAACTTGCATGAAGTAAAGTAAATGAAGTGTTTTTGCAACATATGGGAAATGAAAGATAGATAATAAGGAATGGCTAGCAAAGAATCAAGAATAAATAAAAGAGAGCCACATGGCATAAGTATGTATATATATATATATATATGAGAGATTAGTTAGAAGGGGGGTATTGGTAAGGTGACACATAGGCAAAATGTAGTTTAGAATACATGTATAATAATATAGAGATAGAGAGAGATAGATAGATAGATAGATGGATGTAGTATTTTATTAATTAGTATAACCAGAATACATTTATGGGCATTACTTTTCCCCACCTTTCTACTACAAAATCCTCATATTATTTAAGTATACGTCAGATAACGAGAGAAATGTTAGCAATACATATTTTAACACACACTTTTCAATATACTCTTTTTGATTGATTAAAATTTACACGAGTTTCATCAAATCATGTGGTTCCCATATAAATTTTGTGAGACATGTGAATTTTAACCAATTAAAGAGAGTATTTGTAAAACGTGTGTTGTTCACATTTCTTCGAATAACAAATATTTGATGTTCGGGGTGGGAAAAGTAACCCTTTACATCTAGAGCTTTATGTAACCATTCTCGATCATCCACCTGAGACTCCAATGGTTATACTGACATTTGTAAGCCCAATAAGCCCATCCAAATGTTGCACGAGAATATACATCCAATTGTGCTTGGGCATATCTTTGGTAGTCTTGCATAGATGCACCTTGCACAAGAAACTCAGCAGTCCATTCCCCTACCAAAAGGAAAAAACAAAAACATATAGTTATCTCCAAAATATAATATAACCTCCAATGAACTATCAATAAAGTTATTTAGGACATAATATAACATATAGTTTGTTTGATTGTTGATATATTTGAAAAATATGATAGAAAACAAGATACAAGTTTGGAAGAAAAAAACTGTTAGTTGTTCTAGAGAATCCGGGTTTGAATCTTGAGATTTGACACTTACCTACAAAACTAAGAGCATTTGTTGAGGAAACACCACTGAGATCTGAGGCTCTTTCATTATTTATGTAGTCAATATTTTGTTGAACATTCATGTTAGTGAATTTGTCCGAATAAAGATTGTAGTAATGCACATCAAGGACAACTTTGTTGAATCCAGTGACAAATGAGAAAAGTACTTTAGAATCTGCATCCAATGGGTTTGACATTATCACATAAGCATTTGGATTGTATTTCCTCACAGCATCATAAGCCTCCTTGTAATATTTCTTGAGGCTATCTAGATTGACTCCTTGTGGCTCATTCATCACCTCTATTCCACCTAAACTTGGTCTATTACCATACCTGTCAACAAATTCAATTCAAGTATCAAAGAAATCGGTTACTTAATTAGTACATAGCATTATATATCATTAGAATTTAAGTCTAAGTGGTTAGTCCCACATTCATTATGAATAGGCTAAATGATTGATATAACTCATATACTTAATGTTTTAAATTTTGTGTCGAGATGTCGCATGTTATGTAGGTGGTGTATTTTGGTGGTGCTGATAACTAGAATCAGGTGGAATGTCTCATCAAGAGCACAATGGACTAAAGACATGAACCGCTAAGAGACTTTGTCGCCATATTTTCACTAAAAATCTCAAGACATTGAATCACTACAAGAATAACTTTCATTTCCCACACATTCTTTTTGACGGCCCAAACCCATCGGAAACAGATAAAGAAAAATCTTGGTGTGTCCAAACGGCCTGAAGCATAGGAAACATGTGAGCGGGAATTTGAATTCAAATTCTGACAGGTAGGTCCCTCAAAGGAAATTTCCCACTTATGATGTATTGTGACGGACACACTTGTAGGTAATAACCATTCACACTTGAATATTGTACTATACTCGATATATGTTGTGATACCACTCTTGTATATTTTTTTTCTTCTTCATTTAACTCATTTTTATTCGATGTGAGACTAATAACTCACGCTTGAATTCTAATATATATCACACAACTGTTATAGAGAAGAAACTCATGAGTCCATTATCTAAAAACAAACCTTTTTGCTAAGAAGTCTATGACAGAGACTGTCTGAGGTATGTATGAATCACCCCATTCTATAAATCCATCTCTTGTCCCACTATGATCATTACCATTTTGAGAACCTTCAACTGCATGCAAGTCCACAATCACTTTCATCCCATGGTTCCTGTAAGTTACAAATATATATACTTGATTGGTAATCATGAAACATTAAAATAAAATAAGAAAAGCAAATTGAATTCTGCACAAAAAGGGTACATTACTAGTTAAAATATTGTCTCAAAGACTTACTGTGCCCAAGTGAAAGCATTGTCTAGTGCTGCCAAAGATCCTCCAACAAAAGGCTTAGGTGGGTTTGGATCTTGAGCTATCCACCATCCAACAGGTATTCTTACTGCATTTAATCCATTTTGTGACATGAATGTGAAATCATCTTCAGTTATGTATGTATTCCAATGGTCCTGCAAGGCCAACAAAATTTAATAAGATAGTTTGAGAATCCTATTAGATATAGTTGGAGTTTGTTAAAACCGGTTGCGAGTTGGTTATGATGGGTTGCAAGTTAGTTAAGATAGTTGTATAACATCTATCTTACACTTATTGTAATCAATTTCTTTTATTATTAAGAATGAATTACAACAAGTCATAGTGCCTGGTTGGAGTGACGTTTGATGAAGCAAAAGAACATATGCACAATATTCGATGTAAATCTGCAGTGATTTTAAGAAGCTGAAAATTGAAGCTTCTACGTTAAAGTGGTTTTTTGCCATGATTTTAAACAAAACGTAATTTGCAGCCGCTCATTCAAACAGGCACATAGTTAATTTCTTGCAAAAAGCTTATCAAATTCTTACCCTTAAGACTTGAGGAGCTCTATCTGGACCATAACCATTAGTAAGTTGGTACTCTCCTTGTAAAGTTCTTACAATTTTCATACGAAATACTGATGGGTCACTTTCTTCCCAACTTGTGCCTTGATAATCTGCAGTCACTAATGTCTCTGATCGAACCTATATAGATATATGGTCAGAGGATTTACATTTCTATGTAATTATTAATAACTTAATCAACAAGCCATCACTATGAAAAAGTTGAATTAACAATAAAAAAAATATTAGATACTCCCTCCTCCGGTTTCAATTATAAGCAAAAGTTCATTTTTTAGCTTCATTCAATAACTAATGTATTTGGTCCATGATATAGACCAAATACATTATTTATTAAATGAATCTAAACAAATGAATTTTTGTTTATATAACTGAGACCGGAGGGAATGGAATGATGCGTACTGTATAGATCATTTGATGTTTTGTCACTATTTGAGGTGTCAAAATTTGTGACCAGTTTCATTTTTCTTATGTCTTCTATTAGTAGTTTCTTAAAAGATTTTCTTAGAAGTTGAGTATTTATTAAGAGTATATAATTTGGTCAAAAATTTCCAAATTTAACAGTTTGTGGATGGAATGATGAGTACCTGCCAATATAGACCATTTGATGCTTTTATTCGAATTTTTAGGGGATCACCACTGTTCCTTATAATCTGAAATGTTTCTTGGTTGCTAGGTGAATTTGAAACGGCTACAATTTTGTTGTCTCCTTGATTATTTATCCCCATAAATTGCTTGTTAAACACTCTAAAATTGAAGTATGTGTCATTGACCCTCCAAAGCTGCAAGAGCAAATAGTTAGAATTTACCAAGGGTGCTTAAGATTTCTAAAGTTCATATATATGTGTGACAAAAAAGTAGAAAACACTTGGTATAAAGTATGATAGTCTTAAGTGCATTTAATTTTAATGATTTTATGTAAAATAGAAAACACATTTACTAGTCTAAACCTAATTGTAAATTTGTAATGATTCTCTCCTCATAACATTTAAGGATTGATGTAAGGTTATGTTTAGAACATATACATTTAAGGTGTTTATAATATTTATATTTTGTTTTTATTTTTCTAACAAATTTAATCATTTTACTTATAACTTAGGGCCGTTTGTTATATATAAAAAAATAGTGATTTTTTCTGTGTTGTTTTTAAAAAAATATTTATGAAAACTATCTCAAATATAGTAAATTATTTTTAAATTCATTTATTATAAGTAAAAAAGTTGTTTTTATAATAATTAACTTAATGATTATTGTTAGATATTAAACATTAAAATCACATTTTTTTTCAAAAATGATTTAAACGAAAAGATATTAAACAAAATAGCTTCGCATTTCAAACATTTTTCTAAAAAAAATAATTTAAAAAAGCTGTACCAAAAAGATAAAATATTTAAATTAACATTTTATGAGACACTATTCAAACCAATTTCTCAATTGAAGTTTTTTAGAAAGAAAAAAAATGTTAAAAAGGTTATAACAAAAAGATGATTCACAATAAAAATCATTTAAAAAAAAACTATAACAAACAACCGAAATCAGAGTAATATGTTACTTACCGGGAATGTTTCCCAACCAGAAGCTGAGTCACGGTTGGCTACAATACCTGCTCCTCCCCCATTATCAGCTGCAAGATATTTTTGAAACTTTGTGGACATGAGTTGTACTTGGGTTCCATCCTATAATCACCAAATGTACAAAAAAAGTTGTTCATTTACATAAAACACACATACAAAGTACAAACAATGTTGATGTACATAGAATCATTTCCCTTTTTGTGTGACTTTTAACTTAAGTAACAAGGAGCATCTTTGATGAAAGTCATTTACTTAAAAAAAGACCTCAACCTATTAAGGATCTCCAATGGAAAAAGAAAAAAAGTGTATATTTATTAGTTACCGACAACTATATAAGAACTCTCTCTTCATCAACGAATGGGTCTCACGATTAAAAAAGGAAATAAAGTAGTTAAAAGATGGTCTCATCATCCCAAGTTCATGTCTTTTTTTCTCTCTTTTTAATTTCTTTTTATTTATTTTTGAAATACACATGTTAAAGTACATATTATTGGATCTATTTAAGGACTCTTTTTAGTTTAGTACCGTTGGAATCATTGAGACTTTAATAGGTACTTTAATTTAAAAATTATAAATAAATGACGCGTACATGTGAGACTCATTTAAAAACTCTTTGGTTTACTACTATTGTGGATGTTCTATATTAATGATTCAAAAATAGAAACAATCGATAACTTTTATGTATAAAATTTCTACTTTAAGCTTCTTATCAAGTGTCTTAGGACACTTGTTAGCATTTACCTCAACTTAATTTGGTAAACTTCAAAAAATTACTCCCTCCACAGTTAAATATATAAAACCTTTTGACAATATTTTTCTATGCTTCTTTTAATTTTTCAACTGTATTAATTATTTTTACTCATATATCTCTTCTTATGTTACATCTTTTTTGTAACATGTAATAAATATTATAACAAAAACATAATTAATTTTATCTCATAAAAGATAAACTTGTCAAACAATATCGTACAAGTTATCAGTAAATTTATTACTTCTACCAGAATAAGAGTTAAAAAACAAGAGAATTGAAGATTCCCCAAATTCTCTCTTTCATAAACAAAATTGCTTTAATGTTCTAACTATATTATGAGAGAGAGAGAGAGAGAGATACGTACCAAGAGATCTTTGTTGACAATTCCTTCAAAGAGAGAAGGTTTCATCCACCCCTCAGCCACAAGCCAGTTTCCTAGATTCACAGCTTTGTATGGTGGATTTTGTGCAAGCAAACTAGAGTAGGGACATGAGAGACATAAAGCAAGTAAAAAGCTCAAATAATAGTTTCGATATTCCATTTTTTATATGATATTCCTGATTTGGCTTGTGACCAAGGATGGTATATATAGGGGTCATGGCTTGATTTGAAATTTCTATATTTGAGTTTCTTAAATTTTCCTGCATTTAAGAAAAACTTTATCAATAAAGAGAAAATGGTGTGTATGTGACTTTTTGACATGTTGCAAAGACAAAAGTTCTCTCAACTTTTGCCTAAATGAAGGAAATGCAGAAACTTCCGAGTTTGGAGAATGTAATTCCATTCTGACTTTGAAATGTTATTCCCATTCTGTCTATTTTAAGAAAAGAAAAAAAAAACTAATTGCATTTATTATACAAGCATTATATATATAACAAAAAATGTATATAAAGCCCAAAATATATACTTAAAAAAGTTGAGTTACAATCAAATTGTTCAAGGCACTCGAGTTCGATTCGCAGATGAAATAATTTTTTATTATATTTTATATATCTTTTGACCGAAAACTAAGTTGTCGTGGTTTTTATCAAAAAGTTTTATCATATTTTATAAATCAAAAAAATATGTCAATTGATAAAATGTAGAACTATTTATGCAAAATAAAATAATATTTGCATTTGCAATTTTAGTTATTACATGTTTTATATCTAATTACCAATCTATAACAAACAGTATGTTTTAAAGGTGACGGTTTTGAAAAGTTTTCAAGGTGATTGTTTTGGAAAATTAAAGACAAAATAGTATTGACCAAAAAAACAGACAAAGTAGTAAATAAATACATAATTTTAATCTAACTCTGGAAAAATTACTTTATTCATCATTGATGCTTACATACTTCAATAACCCATTCGGAATAATATAAAAAGAACATAGAATACGACCTTGTAAGTAAAAGACATGAAGAGTTGGATCTAGACTTTGGCTTTGTTCCGTGGATAATTGATAAGTTAGCAAATAGCTAGAACCAGCGAATGAAGTGAAGTTGTAGTGATTCAACTAGCTGATGAAAATAAAATGACATAAAAATATATTTTTAACTAATATTCAATTTTTATTTCAATTAAAATACCAGGAGTAAAATTGAGAGAGAGAAAAAAATAACAAACAATAAGTAAAATTTTGTTTGTATGGTATGAGAAGCGGTTGCTAGATTGTGCTAGACTACTTGATGGATTTTTTTTTTGTTTGCAGTAACATAAATGACAGATAGATTTGGAAGGCTTAAATAAGTCTTTCGTTCCGACAAATATAGGTCATTTGAATTTTTGTCTCTGAAGTTATTAATCCTTCCGTTTTGCCATTGCAAATATTAATCATTTGAAAAATGGTCCTAATTATATCTGATTAGTAACTTCAGGGACAAAAAATCAAAAGACCTATATTTGCAGGGATGAAAAACCTATTTAAGTCAACCACTTCGTCCAATCATCACTTGCCACATGGGCACCATGTCGCTAATGATAGTCCACCTAAGCAAAAATATCTAATTAAGACCAAAAGTCAAATGATTAAATTTTGCAGTGGCAGATTGGAAGGATTAGTAACTTCAGAGGCAAAAATTCAAATTACCTATATTTACAGGAACGAAAGACCTATTTAAGCCGATTTGGAAATATGATCTCATACACGGTAAAGGGTGTATATCATATTCTTACGGATATTGGTGAGATTCCTATTAACATTTGTTCTGAGTTAATTTGAAGTAAATTAGTACCACTCAAGGTGTCTCTTTTTGATTGGAGGACAATTAAGGATATAATTCCGACAAATGAGAATTTAAGGCGTATAAGCGTTCTTCCAACCAATTTTGTTTTGTGCTCATGAGGTTGCGGTAAAGACGAATCGATTAACCATTTATTTTTGGAGTGTGACTTCTTTGGTAGTATATGCTCCTCGTTCATCGTTGGTTGGGCATCTCGATAATTGTTACTTCGGATATTGGGTGTCGCGCGCAGTAGTTTTTTGGCGTGCATGCTTTCAAAAAGAACAATCTCGCTTGCTTTAATGTTGTTTAGTTGGCATGTCTTTAGGTCATTTTGAAAGAACGCAACTGAATAATTTTTAACAACATATCAACTCATGATCAACTTCTTGATAGTATTAAGATTCATTCATGGTGGTGGCTGAAGGCGGATTGCTCAAGTTTTTTCATTGATTTTCATTTTTTGTGGTCTTCGTTGTCTCTCTGCTTAGGGTATTCACCTTTGTAGTTGTGGCTCTTGTTTCCTTTATGTCTTTTTTGTTTGGTGTTTTGACTTTTTATATTGTTCTTCTTTAGGCACATCTTATGTTTAATTTGGACAGTTTGTTTATATATATTGCTTTTGACTTCTTCTAAAATAAGTTAGTAAAAACCTATAAGCTCGTGTGAAATATAATCTGATACTAGACCATCGACCCGTGCGTTAATATTTGACAGTAATAGGTAACAAAATAGTTTAAATGAATGTCATGATTGTCATATAATATTTTATAATATTAAGAAGCATAGACGTTGGTACTGTACCATAACATAATATTTCCATGACATCATCCTTGGTACTGTAACGTAACATAATAGGTTAAGTACAGCGAGACGGATTAACATTTATAAGTAAGAGATTAGGTTAAGTATAGCGAGACGGGTTAACAGTTATTCCTTTCCAAAAAAATTGCATATAATTAGGAACATAATTTTATTTTACTTTTTAGATAAACATTAAATGCAAAAGTGTGGAGGGAAAAATTAGGTTAAAATTAGGTTAAGTATAATGAGATGGGTTAACATTTACTAGATTTTTGACCCGTGCTCCGCACAGGTTTATTGTAAAGGGATTGACATACGAATAATAAAATGCAATATATAACTGGTAATGGTGAAAAAAATAACACGTGATAATCCATAATAGACAAAATAAAACACTTCATAAAATGTATGAAATCTAAAAATATTATAAAAGAAAATTCGGTAATCCTATCAATAATTCAGTAAAAGCAATATGAAATTTTTAGTACATTGGCATGTAGTTTCATCACACATTGTGAAATACTTCCTCATATACGACGTTAGACGTTACATTGGTATCTTCACCATCTTCATCGGTGATCAGTATCTTTAGTCCTTCTCTAGATGTAACTCTTGAAACAGCAACGTGCAACTGTCCGTGAGAAAATACAAGTGTTGGTAGATATACACCAACATGTTTAAGCGACTGCCCTTGACTTTTGTTAATTGTCATTGCAAATGATACAGTCAAAGGAAATTGTCTTCGTTGAAACTTAAAGGGAATCCTGACATCTGAAGGTGATTGAGAGAAACACGGTTTAGGGCTTGGTATATATAGCCAAGTTTATATGGAAATTAGGGTAGCCGAGTTTGCATAGAAATTTGGGTATTCTGTTTGTAAATGTATTAAGTAAGTGTAGAAAATATTGTAAAAAAAAAAAAAAAAAGGCAACAGGATAGGAATGAAATTGGTGCGATATATTTTTTTAGTATTAAATAAGTGTACAAAATATTTCCTTAAAAAAAAGAGTGTACAAAATATTGTCAAAAAAAAAGCATGAAATTGGTGCGATGCATTTTTTTAGTATTAAATAAGTGTACAAAATATTTCCTTAAAAAAAAGTGTAAAAAATATTGTCAAAAAAAATGTATAAAATAGAAGGCATCATAACCTGATCATTGATATGTTCATATTGAGTGCAGCATCAAAAAAAAATATTGTCAAAAAAAAAAAGGCAAGAGGATAGGAATGAAATTGGTGCGATGCATTTTTTAGATGGAATTTGTTAGGTTAAAATGAGAGGGAAAATATTAGGTTAAAATGTTGCAGACCTAACAAAATTAATAAATAAGGATAAGTAAGAGATATAGCGAGATGGGTTAACGGTTATTCCTTTTCAAAAAAATACATATAATCAGGAACATAATTTTATTTTAGATAAACATTAAATGCAAAAGTGTGGACAGAAAAATTAGGTTACAATTAGGTTAAATATAGCGAGACGGGTTAACACTTACTAGATTGTTGACCCGTACGTCGCACGGGTTAATTGTTAAGGGATTGACATATAAATAGTAAAATGCAATATATATTTTAGAGAGAAATTATTAGGTTAAGTTGCTGCAGACCTAACAAAATTAATAAATAAGGAACACGGTTTAGGGTTTTCTATATATAGCTGAGTTTGCATTGAAATTAGGGTATTCTGTTTGTAAACGTATTAAATAAGTGTACAACAACTTCTTGTCAAAAAAAAATCTACAGAAACAATAGATATATACAAACGATGACACTGCATGATATGAATGAAAAACTCATCAGTGAGGAGAAATATTAGGGATTGTTGCATTTTAGAGGGAATTTGTTAGGTTAAATTGGTACGCTGCATTTTAGATAGAATTTGTTAAGTTAAATTGTTGCTAACCTAATGTAACATTTTGGAGGAAAATTATTAGGTTAAGTAGCTGCAAATCTAACAAAATTAATAAACAAGGATAAGCAGTAGATAAACTCTACAACTACAAAAGAAACCTATAAGTTTGGATATTTTGATCGTATAAGTTTATAAGCCATAAATTATTTGCTATAAACTCAAAACTATCTTTAGTAACAGACTATTTTTAACCAATTTAAATATATTGAATAATTCGTAAATCTGTCTTCGACAGGTAAAATATCAAAATTATTAAACGGATAAATGTAGCGTTCCGAATTTGAATTCAAGATTCTATTTTTAGTAAAAAAAAATCTCCATTTGTGTGTAGGTTACTGGAGTATTTATCACTCAATCTAAGAAAATCGAATTAAATCCATTAGTCACAGCAATAAATTTATTCATAAAAGCACCTATGGACCAACCTTAATGGCAAGTTATTAGTAAAAGGATAAGAGAAGAATGAGTCCATTTTGGCAGCTGTGTTTCCACTGCACTGCACGGCATGAAGTTTCTCTCAAAGAAGCTTTAACAGAATGTGTATTCTTTTTTCTTCCATTGAGAAAAAGAAATAAATGCAATCAAACGCGTTTTCGAAACGTAACGCGTTATTCAATTTATCAAACTAGTATAGTATAAAAGGATAATAATTCTTTCAGGGAAAAAAGGATATTAAATATAGACATAAATAAAAAGAGTGTTTGGTCGCAATTTTTTTTTTGTCTAGTAGCCTAGTGGCTAGAGCTCACACAATTAAATATGGAGAAGTGGGGTGTCCATGATTCGAACTTCGACCCTTACATAAATTATGCAATGTCTCTATCAACTGAGTTAAGTTCACGGGACTGTTTTAGATATAGACATAAATATACGGTATATTTTTATTTATTTTAGTATTATGTAATTCTTTCTTTTTTATTTGTTTAATCACTAATGTTATGTACCCAAATCATTTGATTTGGAGTTGTCATCAAATAAGTCTTTCTTTTTTAGGGGAACAAACAAGTCTTGGTAGTGTTTGAAATGCATGGTCTAACACCTTGTGTATTAGGCAACCGGGTTGACACGTATTGCATGAGTGTTGTATTTAGGTATTGAATTTAATTCCTACTATGAAAAATAAACCAAAAATGTAGAGCCATATATACATGAAGTTTTGGAAGGAAGTTACAAAAAATATTGTCTCTTTTACTATTTATTTATTGATAATCACAACATTGCTATAAAAATGCTGGAAGTGCAATCTTTGACACATATTTCTCAAACACAAATACAGTCTCTTTTGTTAATTAAAATCCATATAAGTTATTCTTTACCAAATAATTACAAAAGAATAATGTCAATCAAAAGAATAATATCAAAGAGCAAACTTGGTGCATCTTGGTATCCTGTCAGACAAGCCAAAGGACTTGACCACCACAAATGGAGACCAAAAACAAATACAACATTATTAACTTGTTGCCACCAAAGAGAGCACCGTTTGACTTTGTCCAACAACTGGTCAATAGAGCTACCAAAGTTATTAAACAATCTCTGATTACGGTCACTCCAGATTATCCACGCACTAATCAACCACACAAGTTGCATAAAAGAGCATTTTGCGCGTCCGCCCCTTGCTGAATGAGTGAACTGATAGAAATGATCTGGTACGGTAAATGAGTCCAGACCTGACACACCAAGCCAAGCGCGAACCTGAGACCACAAGGTACCATAAAAATCGCAAGAGATGAATAAATGCTGAGATGTCTCGGAGTCGTCGCACCCGCATAAGCAACCAGCACCCATGTCTGACAGGATACCAAGATGCACCAAGTTTGCTCGTGTAGGAAGCCTATTCTTTACCAGCCTCCAAGCGAAAATTGAGACCTTCAACGGAACATGTTTATGCCAGACTAGGGCTTCAGCACCTTCCACCAAAGAGGTGTCCTGAGTAGTCAAAAACTGATAAGCACTACGAATTGTATACTCGCCAGAGATATCCATGTGTCATTTCCAAGTATCTGTCACATTAATCTGCAAACAAACAGTACGAAGTAAAATAATACACTCCCATAGCATCTCCTCCTCCCACACCCACAACCGCCTCCTCCATCTCCAACCCTCTCCGCTATCCTCCCACCCTCTAGTAAACATCTGCGCAACCGTGATAGATTTATCCACTGCAAGCTCAAATAGGCGCCTAAAGCGCACACTAAACGGTACGGCACCCAACCACACATCATGCCAAAATAAGGTATCCGCCCCGTCCCCTACCAGTCACGTCACACCCTCCTGAAACCACCCGCCACCGACTCCACCTAAACCATCCCTAATCTTAGCGATCTCTCGCCACCAAGAAGAACCACTCCGGCCCCCAACCTCCAACCTCCCATCCTCCTCACCATATCTCGCCACCAAGACCCTATACCACAAACTACTCCTCTCCACCAATAAGCGCCAACACCATTTTCCTAGCAACGCATCATTAAACTCCCTCAACCTCCGCACTCCCAACCCTCTAGCCTCCCTCCGAGAACAAATAGTGGTCCAACTGACCCAAGGAAGTTTCCTATGATCCTCACAACCCCCCCAAAAAAATTTAGTAAAAATAGAGTTAAGGGAAGAAATTATACCTGACGGAGCCTTGAAGAAGGAAAGAGCATAAACAGATAGAGAGGTCAAGACAGACTTTAGAAGAACTAACCGGCCGCCAAACGATAAGAATCGACTACTCTAACCAGACAATCTTGATTTAATGCTACGCAAAAGAGGTTCCCAAAAAATCAACCGACACGAATCACCACCGATCGAAAGACCCAAATACACAAACAGCACTTTCCCCAAATGACAACGAAGGACAGAGGCCGCCTCAGTAAGCCAGAAATCCGAGACGTTGACACCCACCAACATGCTTTTATTGAAATTGACTTTCAGTCCAGACATAGCCTCAAACAAAACCAGAACCGCTCGCATCGCCCTAACATTCGCCCAACACCTCGTTCCAAGAATCAACGTGTCGTCAGCAAACTGAAGGTGAGTAACGGACACCGATGCAGTCACCCCAACTGAATACCCTACAAATATGTTTCTTTCAACCACTGACTTCATAAGAATATGTAACCCTTCCGCAGCTATCAGAAAAAGAAAAGGAGAGAGAGGGTCCCCTTGGCGCAGCCCCCTCTCCAGGGGGAACTCGTCGGTTGGGCTACCATTAACTAAAACAGAGGCTGTAGCAGTTGACACGAATTCCTTAATCCACTTCCTCCACAGAACGGGAAAAAACATCCTTTCCATAACCGCGTCCAAATACCCCCAATCAACGGAATCATACGCTTTTTAAAAATCCACCTTGAATAACAATAGTTCCTTTTTTAATCTGTGCGCCTCATCCACCATTTCATTGGCAATAAGAATCCCATCAAGGATTTGCCTATTTTTAACAAACGTTGACTGCTCTTCAGCAATAACCGAACCAATCACATGACGCAGTCTATTGGCCAGAACCTTCGCCAAGATTTTGTAGATACTTCCCACCAGCGAAATAGGCTGAAAGTCATTCAACTTCTGGGGGTTATCCTTTTTTGGAATAAGAGCAATAAAAGTAGAGTTAATACCTCTTGACAGCCTCCCATTACGATGAAATTCCGTCATAAACCGCATAATATCCTGTTTCATGTCACTCCAGAACTCCTTAAGAAAACCAAAATTCACACCATCTGGACCAGGGCTTTTGA
>Ga0315914_1003397_pt1 | contig 24176 bp, 15 predicted proteins | sample MpolenodulesMG_FD_203920 | JGI IMG/M metagenome (GOLD analysis project Ga0315914, IMG submission 203920) | Medicago polymorpha root nodule microbial communities from Los Angeles, California, United States - elongated nodules | ecosystem: Host-associated > Plants > Roots > Nodule | place: USA... | reverse complement strand
CAAACTTAAAAGACACATGGAGTAATTTAGCCTATAATCTTTTATTGAATATCGGTGTAAAACTATTTCACTTCCTTGGTGTTTGCCCAATAGACTCTCGAATAATTTTTTTTTTTAAAACTTAAAAACTCCAAGCAAGCGTGTTTGTGGTGGATCTTAAAATGGGGTTGGCACCATCTCTCAACTTTCTAGCATTTCCCTTCCTACTTATGCGTTGGAATGATCTTGTTAGGTAAAAATCACCTTGACATTAGGAGTGTCTAGTTCTTCATTGTTCAGTTATCAAAATCTGGTTAATTGCATAGTAATAATAAAATAAAATAAAATAAAGGTCTTGTTAACTAGTGTTCGAGCTAAGGAGATAAAAAAAGAAATATTTGCATTGAAAATATCATCTTTTATACTTTTTAAACTTTTACTGCATAAATTCTAAGATACTTATGCTATATTTGATTTTCTTAACTAATGTCTTTGGAGCACTCGTTAATATTTTCCTAAAATAAAAAATGTCCATTTAGAAGTCAGAAGTGATTAAGAATCTCGAGTAATTGTGTCTTCCCATAGAGCCTGGATTCTTGAGTAGTCAAAGTAATTCTACCGAAGTATTCAAAACGTTTTACTAATCCTTTACCGTACACTAAAAAACACTTATTTTAAGATCTCTCTTGTTATAAAAGAAAAAGAAATGCTCGATTATTGGATTGCCTAAATGATGGTGTCGGAATAGAAGCTTTCTTTCCAATGCAATGTTCCATTGCTTCCCATGTGACTTCTTTTTCTTTTTCGAATATCTTGCTCTCCCACTCAAACTTTGCATACTTGGAACGGTTACGGCAACAAAGAATAACCTAACCCTAGTAGGAGATGCACAACACTGCAGCACTCAGAGTTGTTTTATATATTCCTTTCACGGCACAAAACCCTAGGCAGAAGTGTAACCGTGTATTTGTTTTTTATTGGGTTTGGCCATGTTAGGCCTATCCATTTCTTTTTGTTCCACTAAAAAAATTAAAAAAAATTGATAAACGAGTTAAACGGGCCGACCCGTCCCACCCTGTTTCCAACGAGTTAAGCGGGCCGCCCAGCCCCATCTTTCAACGATACGAGCCGAGCCAACTATAGAAATCAAGTTCAAAACTTCGACTCAGCCCGCCAAAAATAGTGGGTCAAACGGACCGGTCCGACGGGTCGGGCCCGTTTTGCCACCCCTAATACTACTAGTACTTTTATTTCGGAGTCATGTTAATTTATGCTTTAATGACACACATTAATAAGCTAAAGATAATGCTAACGTGTTCTAAGGGCATTGATTAAGCTTTTAAAATAACTAAATTTTTATGAAAAAATTGGGTAATAATTACTTGATCAAAAGTAACCTCTTATATTTCTAAGACATAATTTCTATTTGTAGATTCTTTAACCATTACATTGAAGTACTGGTTAACAAGACTCATAAGCTAAATAAGGAATTAAAGGACAAAATTTATATTAAAAGAATAATTTAGATATACATTTTCTATACTTATATTTAGCATTTTCCGTCCTTGTAAGCTTAATTCAGTTGGTAGAGACATTGCATAATATATGCAGAGTCTGGGGTTCAAACCCGGACACCACAAAAAAAATATTTAGCATTTTTCGTTATCTTTTAAAGTTATACGTGGCAAGATCTTTAAAAGTAGGAGAATTCTTTGCTTTGTTGGTAAGCTACCATTACTTTGTAGACAAAATCAATTAAATTTATGTAAAAATTATTAAGATTCTATTTAAAAAGTATAAGTTAAATGTATAAATTACTCCGTAAATCTAAAAATAAGAGTATTTGCTTATAACATTGACTAAAGTGAGTAGCTATTATAAGTTATTGATCGCTAAAAAACCAACCTATATAGTTGATAGATGAAAATTTAGTTTATTGAAATTAAAGTATTTTGTAAAATCAGCGGTTAATTTGTATGGTGAATATAAAATGACATGAAAGTACATGTTTGTTTATCTCTTTTATATATTTTTTTTACTTAATGTGTTTGCATTTAATTTATTTCAAAGTATTTTTTACTTAATATGAAATAACATGAAAGTATATGTGTTGGAAAACGGCGTTGCTTTGCTTAATGAGTTGCTTGGTGTGGATATTGAATTTGCTTACGACGAGTGCAAATGATTTCAAGGGTGCTCGCATCTCATATAGTTGGCTGAAGGCAATCTACGAGGAACGTCTCACAAAAGCCTTGCAATTGCATAAGCAAAAAAAGGGAAGGAGGCTGAGAGAGATAGACACAAGACTGTGTGTACGAGCCCATCTGCTCTATCTCGTTTGATGTGCCATCTTCATAGACAAGACCAATCAATACGTCGATGCAATGTTTCTAGAGTATCTCTAGGCCCCACTCAATTAATCAAGAGTAATGTTAGCAACACTCTCTTTTGAATATTGGTTTAAATTATTGTGAGTCTACACTTTTAAAATTGAACCCACACAAAGTGGTGGGACATACATTGATTTCATTCAATAAATAAGTGAGTACTAGAGAGAGTATTTAAAAGTGAGTGTTGCTACCATTCCTCATTAATCAATGACATTAGGGCGCTTTAGCTCTAGCATACCTTTACAACTATTTAGTTGAGACAACTAATCTCGTGCGATCGCATATGGATGAATATTGTACCCTCTTGCAAACATTTAATATTTATTTTTAATTAACTATGTGTTTTTAATTAGTATTTTTTTTAATTTAATGTTGAAGGTGAGAAAAACACTAGAAGGGGGAGTTGAATTGTATTAGCTTTTTCTTTATTTTCTCCTACTGAAGTCACTGTTCAGAAGCAGATAGAACTCAGCTTCTGAAGTGATGTTCATAAACTAAATGCAGCGGATAAAACAGAGAGAGAGAGAAGAAAGACGCGAAGCAATTATACAGGTTCCTTCCACAAACCGGAAGTAATCATGTCCCCCTTGCACTTCCAAGGAGAGTTCACTAAAATGTAATATCTGATTACAATTGCTCACTGCTAAACCTAACAAGAGACTTCAAACTACTCAAGCACAACTGCAAGAAATTTCCTATGCTCAAGCACAACTGCAAGAGACTTCTATTCAAACAGAATTACAAAGAAATTTGTTTGAGGTGGAACATTTGATATACAATCATTGGTGTTCACAATACAAATCAGATACAAACTCTTTAAGACTCTAGAATTTCTAAGATATGGAAGTTGTTAAGAAATTCTAAGTGAACTTTGATGTGAAACAATTTCAGCAGAGTTTTGGCACTTGTAAATTGTTGTATGAGTCTTGAGTATCCAAACAGCAAGTCTTCACTCCTTTATATAGAAGTGTGAAAGAGACGCTGTTGATTGCCAGCACATCAAAAAGAGTCGTTTGAAACTCGATCAAATCACCAATAATATGTTGCCTGATTTGGTTATTGTCCTATGAAGGAGCAATTTCAAATCTATTCCAAGTCTGGAGGAACACCGTTGCAGACACAGCTGTTGTTCTTGTACTAGCAAACATAAAAACAGAGTAGTGGAGATAGTGGTTGTACACTTTGTACAAATGTCCTTTTTCAACGCTCTCCAAAGAATAAACATTCAATGCCTTCAAATCCATTTGAAATAGGCGTTACTTCATGTTTCTAGTCTTCTCTAATGATAGGCGTGATTAAATCTTTACTTGAACAACATTTGAAGTTCTTCAGTCTTCCAGGTTTCAGATGCTTCTGATGACGTCAACTTCTGGTGACTAGCTTCTGAGGAGAGTGCTTCTGATGACGCCAGTTTCAGGATTACTTGTCTTCAGAACCTCTTTTCTTCAGATGCTTCAACCTTCCTTCTTGTTGATTATATTGCTCTCCAAAGATTTTTTGTTACTTGTTATACCTTAGGACTTAGCTTGCATGGTCTATTTGTGGAGGCACCATGACAAGTCGTACCAGGTTATATTGAATGGTTTTATATGGTCACTCATCCAAAACTAGTGGCTCAAATCGAGGGAGATCCTCCTAGGCCAACAAATGTGGAGGTTATGATAGAGAACGAAAATGTTGATGATACTTGGGATACATGCAGGATGGTTAGGACATATGATGTTGAATGGCATGAAAAATGATACATGTTATGATGATTTAGAAGGTACTCTGCAGTAGATTGCCCATGAAAAATAGTCAGCCACTCGGTATTGAGTCACGCGTAGGAGGAGAACGTTTCTATGACTCTAATTGCCATGTAGTTTGATTTTTCGCTAGTGTTTCAAATGAATAATATATGTTAGTATTTAAATACCACAACAATTATGACTCTCATGACTTAGATGATATTTTAAGTCTGTATTTTGCCGTTGTGCCCTCTCTCTGATAAGCAGATGAATGTGTATGAATATTGAAATTGGATGTGTTAGAATGTATTTGACCATGTATATTGAAATTGAATGTGTTAATGATTTTGCTTCTTCAAAAAAAGTGTGTTGAATGATTTTGAACGTGTCTTATCTTGCATTACATCAATTGAGAGTTACGATCCGATTAGGAGCTTTTTGCGCAATTTTCAAATAAAGAGTGCCCCCAACGACGTAGTTCTAAAGTGAAGCACTCAATCCGTCATGTGCAAGCAAAGACGCACTAACCACTGTTACACAAGACAAGATAGCGCGCGCACATGAATAACAACCAAAACGACACCGTTTTGCTTCAAGCACTATCTCCAAACCCTAATTAATTATCTTCACAATTCCACAAATTCGAGCTTCACCGTTAGCACTATGTCCTCCGATGACATCAATCTCACTCCCGATCAAAGAATCAAAAACGGCCTCACTTCCCCTCTCGTATTCCCAGACCACTCTCTACGCTTCAACTGCGGCGGTGCACCACCGCGACAGGTTGGTGATCCGGTTCCTAAAACCGGTGGTTTTATAGACGATAAGATGTTCACCGTCAACCGTGATCAGTTTTTCACCTCTCAGGGCACGGAGTTCCGCCAGAATGTTTTCTCCGACCGCGGGAACCCGTCGGATGTTCTGAACTGGAGCGAGGGAACTCCAAGCAGCAATGACTCTGATGGCGAAGACGATGAAGATGATGATGAAGACGACGATGGCTGTGACACCGTAGTAGACAGACTCGTCGGTGTTGGTGACGGTAGCAAGCGTAGTTCCAATTCAATCATTGATGTTAACAATAATAATGCTGGTAATGTTACAAATGGAAAATCCCAGCTTCATTCCCCTTATGGTATGAGCAAAATAATTTTTTATTTTTGTTTGCATATTTAGCTTCGAAAATACGTCATAAGCTTTGTAACACGTTTGATTAGGTTCAATTAATTCATTTACATTTACAATGTGTCATTGTCGTGTGCGCGGTTGTGTCTGTGTTAGTGCTTCATAGGTCATAAATTCTTTTTGAGTGTCAGAATATAATCTTTACATTTTGAATTGTTGTTTCTTTTTGGTAATTTTTTGAATTGTAGTTTCTGGTAGAGAAATACTGGGAAAGGACGGTGAAATTGTACAGTTGGTGCATAACAATGCGAGTGGTGCTACTACTGGTGGAGATCATCAGCGAGAAAGATTAGGTAAAAATCAGAACTCTGTAACTGACTGTGAGGAATATTATTCACACTATCTTCAAGGTACGGAAGGGTCGCCTTCTGTGCAGAAAGTTTTGGTGGATGACAATGGTTGTGGATTTAGTGGAAGAAAGGATGTTGTGTATTCAAGCGAGTCAGGGGAGTCGTTGAGGGCGATTCTTTCAGATCCTGTTACGTAAGTCTCTTGAAGTTAATTAAAATAAAGATTTTTGTGGATAATAGGCTCTATTTTATATGCTATGATTGTTGAGCAATGTGATTCGAATAATTATATTTAGTTCTTTTATTGCTAATGGTTTCCTACCATTCTTTTGTTTTTGATTGAATCGAGTTTGCCTGCAATGGCCTGTAAAATTCTTGTTTTCAACTGAAAAGCATTGTGCACCTATATTTTCATTTTCACCAACTCGTTCCTAAAATCATAGTTACTACTTTCTTTATAAACATCTCTGCCTTTTTTTTTTCTTCCTCTCTTCGCCAGTATGTATTGTTTTTAAATTTTGGGTTATTATCCTACAAACTTGTATAGTGATGGATAAAAAGAAGTTTTCATTCAGATTATTTACAAAACCAGATGCTTCCAACTTATTGAGATTCTCTATCGGCATCAGTTGATCCCTCTTGTAAAAGTCTGTGCCTTGCTTGTTGATAGAAATTCATTTACTAATAGGGCAATTACTGTTTGTAATTCCCTCTTAATCAAGAACAAAAACCTGGTGATGCAAAACAGAATAATCTAATTTGGTTTGGTTTCTACACGCTTCTCCTTAATTTTCCAGTATAGGGATCACATAGGTTTGATCTGCTGATATCTTGTATGTTTCTTGTGTTGTTTCGTCATAATTGTACCTTTTCTAATTGATATTTTCATCTTTTGAAAATACAGTGGAACTCTTATGGATGATGCAATGATATTACCTTGTGGACATTCATTTGGTGGAGGCGGAATACAGCATGTTATGAGAATGGTGGGTTCTAAGCCATCAAAATGCCATAATTTTCAGACTGACCTTTTCTGTGACTTGTCAACTGAAAAATGTTAATAACTATGGATCTGGTAATTTTCAACCTCTTTTTCTCGTATATATGCCTCCATACCGTAGAATGGCAGGACTCCCCCCAACATTACTAATGCCATTATGCATAAGTATTGATCTGCAACAAATTCAAATTATTCTGTTTTGTGAAGATGGAAATTTATTGTGTGTTCTGGGATAGGAGCTGAATTTTAATCAACGTCGATCAAAAGGTCAAGTGGAAGAATATATGCTAGTTGATAAACCTTTATTGAATGGGGATGGACACTGTATGCTATGTTGTTAATAATGGTAAATAGGGCTCTATTGCATGGAGTCGGGTGTTGCCATCATTTGTGTCCAAAGTGAGGAACAGGGCACGGTATGATATGGGGTGGTGCTCCCACATCATCTGTTTTCATGCATGGAGTGCTCAGCAGCACTTCAACATAGAGGATTTTTGAAAAGAAAAAAAAAAAAAATACCTTTACAGCGGCAATTTGTGTCCAAAGTGAGGAATAGCGCTGCGACGGGAGTGGGAAAGCGAAATACCAGAACGTGGTGGGGAACTTGGACTTTCTCACGTTTTCTACAACCTTCCTTTCCTTGCATACTCAATCCTCAATGGCAGAGCTTGGTTGGCTCTCTCCTGACCCCCGCAAGACGAGGTGGGAGGATAGAATCATATAAAGCAGTAGATAAGTAATAAAAGCGTAAAAGAAGCAGTGGCATTGTTGAGATGTTATATATATGTTTGAGGAGTGCTAGGAATACTCTCTCTCATTGGGCAAAATCAATGTGGATCCCACACTTTGGAAATCAGTCCCACATAAAATGGCGGGATCCACACTGATTTGGCCTAATGAGAGTGAGTGTTAGAGAAAGTGTTGAAAAGAGAGTGTTCATATCACCCCACAATATGTTTTAGGGTGTTCAGGTGTTGTGACTTGTGGCTGTTTTGTTGACAGATATCTTCCAGAAATGATTTAGCAGGATTGCTCTTTTGATTAGGCTATTATCTGACATGAATATGGAGCTTCTAGTAAAGTGAAAAGTCTCAAGTCTTAAGTCTTAATTGACAAAAATATGAAAATAAGTAGAATTTATAATTACCACAGTAATATATAATTATTGATACTATGCGCGCATACACGCACACATATAGAATGGTACTCCTACTTTCTCTTAATGATAAGGACAGGAGGGAGTATTAATTTCTTAATAATACATTTAAAAATATTGGGGTCTTGCTCTGTGTTGCTGTCCTAGATTTACAACGTAGATTGTGTGTAGCTTAGCTTTATTTTTTACTTTTCCTGTATACAATACTTGTAAGAATCAAATTCGATTTATGGTTCTTGAGGATTAGTAGATAATTCAAAGTTGACATGGGAAATTGCCATGCACTACTCCAGTCTTAATATAAGTAAAACCTAATTAATATTACTTTATTTAATGCTATTATTCTCAAAATACGCTTCAATAAAACAAGTTCTCGTGCACAAGTAAATGATAAGGGGTAGTTTGAGAAATGAAATTACCTTTGATTATATTGAGAAAATTAAACCTACTACTCCTAATATAAGCATAGTGTGTTAATTTTGCTTATAATTGAGCCCGGAAAAGTATTTGTCTAATTGTTATATTAGGAGTAGTAGGTTTAATGACTGTTAATATGGTCATTTCATTTGCTTGTATATGTTTGGATTGTGGATTTGCCGATAGTATGATGCTGTAGAAATTTTCAGAGGTAAACATACATCTGTTAAAATTTTACATTAACATGTTGCATGCAGTCAACTAGCTAATATGCTATGTGATGCATTTTCATTTTTCAGAAAGCTTGTGGTACCTGTTCTCAAGCAACATTGGAGGAATCAATATCTCCAAATCTATGTAAGTAAAAAATATAGAATTCAATCAACTCTTCTCAAATAAGATGTGGTCTCATAAACATAGATACAGTCATCTCAAATTTTCATTTTTGATGAGTAAAAATAAAATTCATCTCTGCTCTTTGCATTTCTAATATTTTGATGCTAGGAGCTCTTTTTTTGTAAGTTTTCTCGTTTCCGTGCTTATCCCTCAGTGAGGGTTGGGAGGGGAAGGGGTTGGTTAGCAAGTTTTGACATGTCTCTCCTTTTTTCCTTTGAAGTGCACTGTATATATCCATTATACTGCAGAGGGAAGATTATTATTTTTTTAATGAATTAATTCGAACTTCTGAAAAACTAAATCTAAATTAGAAAGTATAATACTTGGTAATATTTGGTGGCGATGTTCTGATTTTCTTTCTGGGATTTCTTTCTGTGGTGCTGGTTGCGTTGACAGCACTTCGAGCTGCTGTGCAGGCGTATCGTCGGGAAGAGGAATCACAATTTTACCGGTCATCCAAAAGAAAAAGAGAAAGATTTGATCAGGTGTGTATCTCCATTGCACAATCTTGAAAGGAAAATTAGGAACCATCTAGGCTGCTCAAGTTACTTATATTTTACCTTGTCATCTCTCTTGTTTTTTAATGAGATATATTTCACATAGAACAGGGTGGTTTCGGAGAGTGTGCTGTTGTTGAATCATCAAGGACCAGAGGTGTTCAATTTCCATTTGCTGTGACCGATCGGGTTATCATAAAGGTAGCATGTAAAAAGGCTCGAGACTATTTTTGAAAGTTACTTTTACATTTTTTTTTTTAAAATTTACATATGAAGTAATTGGAGAATAAATGGATCAGGGGAACAAAAGGACACCACAACGCTTTGTTGGGCGTGAAGCTATTGTAACAACACAATGCCTGAATGGATGGTTCGTGACTTCACAACTTTTTCTTTCTAGTAGTTAATATCAAATCTTGTTTGATATGTCCAGTGGAAGCGAACTTCATTGTCATTAGTAATAAAAATAATTTTTAACTTTGTACCAAAAAAAAAAATTAACGAACTATTAGTTATAATGATTAAAAAGTTAGTTTTAATAGCATTATCTTTTGAGGATTTTGCATCCAAGATGCCACTTTGAAATAAAAAAATTACAAAATGTTGCCTGGTACTAGCACAGTGCATTTGGGAGCTAAGTTGCAAAAGTTGAATTTATATTGTCTGATTGTTATAGTCAGTAGATATACCTAGAAAAATAGTGAATATTGGTAGTAAATACATTTCCTTACATCTTTTAAACTTAATGGCACATTTGCGGGTTAAGGACTTGGAAATAACTACATGTGTTGTGATGGAAGTCTAATGCTGTTAAAATTAATACATTCAGTGGAAACATGGCAAGAATAATTAGATGTTTCTTTAATGTGTACTTCCATTCCTGAATGTTGCTTTCAAGGAGCTTCATTAATCTTGCTTCTGCCATTAATAACTTACGTACACATTAAAAAATCTTGCTTCTGCCATTAATAATAGACTTATGTACAGGTATGTGGTGAAGACATTAGACAATGCGGAGAGTGTAAAATTGCAGTATCGCTCCCTTGCTAAGGTTTCCGACGATCCTTCAAAACCTGTCTCCAGCAACATGGGACCTAATTGGCTTCAGATCTGCCGCACAACGTCATAAAATCATTAAAATGTGGTCGATAATACTTCTGCAAAAGTTGCCACTGTATGTTGTGCATTTTATTGGTAACACCATGAACAAAATTTCTTAGTGATTTTACTATTTGTATACTTGTAAGAAAAGTGTGCTAGCAAGAGTTTGTAAACACATAAGCCTTGCGCTGCTTTGTATTTGTTGAGAGTATAGTAGCTTTTCAACCACTTTGTTCGGATACAGATTTATATATAAATGGAAACTATTTATTCAAAAAAAAAAATATAAATGGAAACTATTGTGATTTAAATTACACAATAATTGACTTTATACTTGGTATGACATTGAGTGATCATATCCCCCCAACTCCCACACACAAAATCAGGAAGGGTTCAAATTCAATGTACCATAAAAAGTGAAACTGCCTTGAAAATGGACGGTTCTGAAATTTGTCAATCCAAGGTGTGTCTAAGCTGTAGCACCCTCTTGAGACCAAGAGTATTTATTTGGAGAATGACTCGTCAGCTCCTTTGATTCGGTAAAAGCCTAAAAGGCTCTATAGTCAGAAAATTCGTTTCCTCCATGTTGACAATCAGGACTAGTTTTTTTTTTCATGAGACTTTGCACCTTGATCTCTTTCTTGTTTTTTTAAGAGAAATAAGGTCAAACATTATTTTTAAAATGATCTGAATTAAAAAAGAAACTTATCTTTTGTCTATATAAGGACTTTTTCAAAAGGTAGTTGAGAGTAGTTTAACTTTAATTAGGAGGACCTTTGATAATTTAATCTATTTTTAAATATTTAAGTGAAATTTTATCATTCAATCTAAAAAATATCTTTTGAGCTAAAATATAACAATAATTAACAAACAATTTTAGCTTTATTTCTAAAAATCTTAATTCAACTGAAGAAAAACCAATATCAACATTAAATAAACTCTTCTGTCGAAAAAAAACATTAAATAAACACCATAGTTCAAGAGCAAAATCGGTTCAAAAATGAATTATTTCTAAAGAACAAATTTAGGGTTATTATTTGGTTAATTTAAAGCTCAAATACGACCAATTTGACATCATGTCAAGAAGGCCACGTTTACTTAGAGCAACTCCTATGGGCGGTATTTTCATAGGTCCTCCAACTTGTAATCACACAAGTAAAGGTTTTTCCTAGAGTTTATTGTTGGAGTTCGCTAGTATGTCGATCTCGTCACTTCAAGAAGTAACGAAGGTGATGGATTACTTTGATTAAAATATTATATCATTGTGGAACCTAATATAATTTTAAGTTGCAATAAAAGTAAAGTTAAATAAAATATATGTGATGTAAAAAAGCGGGGTCTGATGTGAATTCTTAAAATTACACGATTTAAGCAAAAAAAAAAGCGAACTATTTTAAGATGATGTGGTTTAATGAGACACATAAATAACATTTGGGTGAGTTTGGAAAATTCACGTCAACTACACATTAGGACGTGAGAAACTAGAACGCTTTACTAACTTTACAAAGAACTTGTACGAACTCATGAGTGTTCGTCTACTCGACTACTCTATATGTATGCTGATTTGTTTTGGGTTGGACTGTGGTCACATCTTAAACAAGTTCTACTAATGAACGTAAAATTGTGATTAGTTTGAGGGGAGAGAGCAAGATAGATCAGCTTCTGATCTTTCAAAGCAGGTTGCTTTTGTCTTCCCTGTCATTCCTTGTTGTTATAACATAAGGAGGTTGAATGATCCATTTTACTGTTATCTTGACAATTAATGAAACTCAAATTATCAAGACAGAAGTTGAACAACAAATTATGACATGTTCGCGACGAGGATCCACAAATGAGTGCATGTATCTTAAATGAACTGTTAGTTACATGTTTAGTCAGCTAGTTCAAGTGCAGCTAGCTGGCTGTTGAGCATAATTGTTGTTCTCAACTGATCTTTTTCCTCATTTCCATGCATATTACCACCTTGATAAGCATTTTCATAATGCTTTGGGTATCTATTATGAGTACAATGCCTCTACATTTTATCAGAGTTGGGCACTAATGAGAATGAATAATGTTTCTTAAACACCCTTTTTCAAATATCACCTCTGTGAAACATTTCTCTTTACACTATCATCGTGTATTCCCTTTAGTTAAATACTACACTACTATTTCAACTAGTACATATTGTGTAAATTAAAAAAAATTATTTTTTTGCTAAATTTTGATTAAATTATAGGTATATATAACATTCCGTTTTTAATTTAATTTTCTAAAACTAAATATAAATTTGTTTAAATGTGCTCTTAATCAAAGGAAAAATTTAGCTAAAAAACTTGTATCCCTATATATCGTCGTATATTTGAACTTAATCATAACTATTTTTAAAGTTTTTTTTAAAAAAAAACTATTTTTAAAGTTCATTATACATAGATTGATCGTGATTTTTCAAAATTAAACATCTTCCAATCAGCCAAATGATCAAACACAATTAACAAAGATTCAATGAAAGGAAATATGTACTACTAGCAGAAAGAAACGAGTATGGATTTTAACAAGAAAAAATTCACATTTTAATCTCATATATTCCATTGTAGTGACCCACAGCGACACTACTATTATCGCATCACCGCAAAACAACATCTAATTATAACAAATCATTCATCAAGTAAAAAATCCCCTACAAACGAATAACATTTTCAGAGTTTGATGATCGATCGATCAATCCAATTAGTGCTAATGATCGTGGCTTTAGCCCTATACAGATCCACACCTTTGTTTGATATATCAACTTGAAAAAATTGCTTATAAAATAAAACTGTACAACATGATGAATTTAATCAATAATCACTGTCGCAACCAATGACTTTGCAATAGCCAACAATTCTTAAGTTGAGACTGTGCGGTTTCTTCAAAGCTCTTGACTCTCACCAAACAAAAATGGGTCGAGAAAACACCCATCCCTGAACCCGGTCCAGACCCAACCCGGCTCGTTTTCAACAAATAACAAACCGGGTCACACCCAACACCTTTTCCTTGAACCACAACCCCCCACATCTTGGTTGTTCTTTCTTTCAACCCTCTTTCACCACCGTCCTCCGCCTCATCTTCCCCCAACTCCTCCACAAATATAACGCCCTCCGGCATCGGAGTTTCTCCTGTCTCCCATCTCTCCTTTACGGCCTCCCAATCCTCCACCTTCTCCGTCGCTAACTTGGCAGTTTCGTCTTTCTTCTTTGAATAAACTTGCACCAACAACGGTGCTTCCTTCAAATTCTTCACAATCTCCACCACCGATTCCCTCATCCACCGATCAAGCCTCTCCTGAGCCTGAACAGCTTCATTCGTTGTTCCTCCCCTGCTCTTCCCATTACGTTCCACAATCATCTTATTCGCCGTCACAGTCGCCACCGCAGAGATTCTCCCTTTATTCACCGTCGATCGAGTCCAATCACCGATCGCAACAGAACATGTAACTACTCGGTTAACATTCAACCTCTTGTGAATACCACCAACTCCAGCGGTTAAACGATTGTTTCCAATACCTAGAGACGACGAAGAAGCCATCGAGGATGGCCGGAGAATAAGAGTGAGAGGAACAAGAAATAAGATAATGAGAAAAAAAGGTAAGTGAAATTGTGGTGTTTCAGTTATTTAATTTAATTTAAGGATAAAATAGAAGAACAAGTCTGTGAAAGAGAAGCAGAACACACATAACAAACTTAACAGAGAGGATGTGACAAAGATTGTTATTGAAGTGATGACGCGTTCAAATTTAATGGCGGATAATAAATAAAAGAGTAATGCTTTATATTGATCAAAACCAAAGGTCACGGTTCAGTTCTTTTGTTACTTAAGTTACGTTTGCTGAGTTGGACGGGGATTGGATTTGTTACTAATGAGAATGGCACGAGGTTTAGTTGCATGGGAACGTGTCTTTGTATTTCTCCACGAGGCTCACACGCGACGTAACAACAAATGAGGGAGAGTTTTTCGGTGCGGGATTCAACGATCAAAAGCTATGATTATAATGAACGGTCAGGATGAGAGTGTATAGAAGGGAACAAAAGAATATGAGAAAAGCACGAGATAACACGGGGAAAGTGCATGGATTACGAAGGCGGGCACACGCGGGACGTTGGCTTAGTTTAAAGCTTGGTTGTTAGAGTCCTAGCTGGATGACTCGTTGGAATATCAACTCCACGTCATCATTTCGCCGTTTTTAATCATATTTTTTAATTTGTATTTTTAACCGTTTTTCGCGGTATTTAAAATGCTGATGATGCTACACAATTATTCAAATGATTGTCAACAAGGATCTAACTTCTAAGCAAGTGCAACTCGAGTTTTTATGTGTACTCCTCAACTAGTACTAGATCTGTCGTCATTCACGTGACACTTAATTGGAAACACTCACTTATTTATAAAATTTTAATAGTAGTATTTAATAATAACTCAATCCCTTTAATAGTTTTATCTCACAAAAATTTCTTAAATAAAATTCACTAATCAATTATAAATAACTTTATATCGTTACATTTTAATTTTTTAATATTAAAAGAGTGAGGGTTCTGCTTAAAAGTGGGGACCTTAAGTAAGACCTCAAGTCTTATAAAACCTTGAAAAAGATTCCCTCCAATAGGGATAGGTATCGAGTCTTAAATGGTTAAGACCCTCCCATTGAAGATGATCTATAAGCTAACTTGTTAAAAAATATTGGAAGGCTAACAAGCTAACTTATTGTGACGATTTATAAGTTAATTTATACTAATTGATTGAATTTGTTGTGTTTGATAAAATTAACACTTAAATTAGTTTATGAATATTAAATGACGTAATAGACAGTAAATTTAAGTATTTTTTTAATAATTAAAATTATAAAAGTAAAATTTAGATAAAAACTAATAAGTTATGCGCTACTCGAATTAACTTTTTAAAATAGTTATAAGTTTGTGAAAATAAGTTATAAACTAATGTAAAAATGACAGTTATCTAACAATTTATTTTTATCATATAAACTAATAAGTTATAAACTATAAGCCATAAAGTTGACGGTGTCTTACCAAATGCACACTAAACCAACGGTATATTTTTTGGTGACAAAAAGATTGCTTTGAAAAATGTCTAATTCCTTTTCCTAAAGTTCTCTTGGAATGAATTTTTAACTATTTTTTTTACTAATATGTCTATAAAATTTAGAGTTAAATAAGTAAATGATCCCCTAAATATACCAACATTTGATTTCAATCCTCATAAAATATTTCTTAGGCTTTTAGTCCCTCTAAAATTTTTTATCTATGAAATTAGTCCCTCTCGACATTGAGTATTACACTAGAGGAGGGACTAATTTCATAAACGAAAAATTTTAGAGGGACCAAAAACCTAAAGAATATTTTAGGGAACTAAAATCAAATATTGGTATATTTTGGAGGACTATTTACTTATTTAACCCTAAAATTTATATACTTTACACAATTAACCGTATTTAACTTTTGCGATTCAATACATATTTGCTTTGACGTTTAAGAGGCTATTCACATGTTTCAAAGTCTTTTTTTACTGTCTTTTTATATAAAAAAAAGAGTCTATTTACCATGAAAAATAGGGATAATACTTGGGTGACATTGACCAACCACAATGTCACAAGTGAACATAGAAACCAAAAAATATTGTGAAAGAGAAAGAAGAAAGACACATGTGACATTGTGGTTGGCCAATGTTACAATGTCACCAACCACAACCCACGTGCTACCCGAAAAGTAGAAGCTGAAAATACTAGCTTCTCTCTATACATGCGCCAACATAGACTCAGTAAATGAAGTTCAATGTCAGTGCACCGCATAAACAAACATAGACTCGGTAAATGAAGTTCAATAAATCACTGAGAGTATTTTTTTTCTGTTGTATTATTCTTTTGGTCTTAATTATAAAACAATATTTGAAAATATAATTGTTAAAGTGTAAATCAAAGTTCGATGAGAATATATACAAGAGTTGAAGTTCGAACACTGAATATCTCACTTGTTCTCATTAAAAATAGAATTTTTAGTGACTAAGCTACTTGAAAAAAAAAGTGTAAATCAAAGTAATTATATTAGTTAGAAGTTAGTTAAGTTGTTTGTTACACATTACTAGTTAGTCGTGGACTGCACAATGTGTATTAAGCCTAGCTAAAGTATCCAGGAATAAAAGTTAGTTGATCGTTTTGCAATTTTACTATATCTAAGTGTTTTCACTCTGAGTGTGTGTTTATCCATTGATCGAGTTTCAATAAGTGGTTTCGAGAGCCTCAAGCTCTGGGTCCGAAACTTCAAGATTGATGTGTGCTTTCATTGTTCTTGCAATAGCAGATGACAAGCTCTAATGAGAATATTGACAATAGTTTTGGAGGGGTTCTTGATAGCAAGAATTGGAGTCGATGGAGTACACAAATGAAGGTACTTTTTGGCTTCCAACTTCCAAGATGTCATAGATGTGGTTCAAAACGAATTGCACTAATTAGCTAATGATGCAATTGATGCTCAACGAGTAGTCTACTTAAAGATTCAAAGAAGGACTTTAGAGATTTGTTTTTCCTCCATCAATGTGTTGATACAATCAATTTCTAGAAAATTGATAATGCAACCTAATCCAAGGAGGCATGGAACATACTAGAAGTCATGTTGGTGATGATAAACTCAAGAAGGTGTGCTTACAAACACCGCATAGGCAACTTGAGGTTTTGCATATGGAATTAAATGAAAAGATCTATGAATATTTTAATTGAATTACACAAGTGGCAAATCGGTTGAAGAGTTGTGGTGAAGATGTGTCTGGTTAAAACATAGTGAAATAGGTCATATACATTATTTCCTCAAAATTTGATTACATGACAATTGCGGCGATATCATCGTAAGTGTATAATTTTACCATTGTAATAAAATATTGATTTCATTGAGACTTATGATCTTCAAGGCAACCTTTTTTGTTTGCTAAGTATTGCAAAAGAAAAGGAAAATGTCTTTGTATTTTTAATAAAAGATGCAAGATGATTGAAAGACAACTTAATACTTGGTTTTAAAATAGGCTTAAATGCACTTTTAACCCCCTATGTTTTTTATGGTAGCAATTTTGGCCCCCTATTAAAAAAAATCATTTTTCAGCCCTCTAACTTCACCCCCTTTTGCAACTCATAGACCCCCTTTGATTTTGACCGGGTCAACGCCCATGTGGTAACTCACTTAAGTGAGTTGGACACCGCGTAAGGAATTTTTTAATTAAAAAATAAATAAAAAAGCCACTTGTAATTCTTTAATTAAAAAAATTTAAAAAAAAATGGAAAAGAAAGGAAAACGTGATGCTTTAATTCTCCCAATCTTTTTTTTTCAGATTCATCATCCACCATCTTCCTAGATTCAAACCCATCATCATCATCACCCATTACAAGAATCTAAACTATGGCAGTGGCTTTTCACAGCATCATCCTCATCAAGTTACGGCAAGCTGAAACAATTAAAGTGCAAAATGGCAAGCTGATACAACTGAAAAACAAACCCCTGCATATTGTCATAAACGCAACAGCAGTAAGGGAAAATGCAGAAAGAATAAGTGCAGCAAAGAGAGGGGCAATCAAAGCCAAAACACCAAAAAGAACAAAGCTATATACATGCCCACCTTAAATGCTGAACCACAACAAACCCCCTTATTCTCATAAACCATAACCCTTCTCATCAAACCAATTTTTTTATTCTACCCTCTCCACAAACTCTCAAAAAGCCAATACTCTACCCGTTCATAGATCTGGAAAAAACATGTTTCAGATGAAGAAAATCAGAAATGAGTCAAATGACGAAACATCTATCAATGAATCGAACACCGAGATGTAAAAGTATAAGATTGATGAAATGACAACGATTACCGGAAACAAGAACGTGAAGTCGCCGCCGCGCTGCTGCTTTTCTTTCTCGGTTACGGTGGCATCGCCGCCGGTGGTACCAAAACGACGATGGTTTGAGATAATGGAAAGGGAAGGTTATTGGTTTGGTGTGACTTGTGTTTTTCAACAAACAATAAATTAAGGAGAGAGTAGTGTTGAGTGAAGAAGGATGAACAAGAAGATGAAGAGAAAGAAATTCACAGTGGTTTGATCAGAAGGAGAGAAGGAAGAGAGAGAGAAGGAAGAGAGAGAGAAGAGTTGAAGTTTTGCACCTTCCTCTTTCCCTTTATTTTTATTTATTTTTTAATTAGTAAAATTCCCACATGGCTTTATTCATTATTTTTAATTAAAAATTGCCTACGTGGCGTCCACCTCACTTAAGTGAGTGCCACATGGGCTTTGACCCGGTCAAAATTAGAGGAGACCTATGAGTTGCAAAAGGGGATGAAGTTAGGGGGCTGGAAAGTAGTTTTTTTTTAATAAGGGGCCAAAATTGCTACTATGAAAAACATAGGGGGTCAAAAGTGCATTTAAGCCTTTAAAATATGCAATTGATGGAAAGTACTCAAAATCATTGAAGTCCGTCATTACCATAAAAACAAAATCATATTCCTTCCGTTCATCTCAAAAATAGAGTTTCCTAGGCGAAATAAAAAAATAGAGGTCATGGGAAATTTGTCATAAGACCACTTTCCACGAGTAAAAATTCTCTCCATTGGCTTAAAATAAATGGAAAATGTCATTTGGTGAGAGAAAAATTCAAAAAGTAGAAAGTGGATCCTAACACTAAGTGAGTCTCACTACTATTAATTTTTTTTTCAAACTTAATTATATCTTTTTCTCTCTAAATAAAAGAAATGAAGAGAGTAATAAAAAGAGAGGATCCTAATTCACTTTCCATGATTCCAAGACCTAAATGAACTACTCACTCATCATAGAAAAGAACATGAACAAATCAAGAAAACAAAGAAAATAAAAGAATAAAACTATATTGAAATAAAATAAAAGAAAAACTAGGCTTAATACATCATTTGGTCCCTTAACTTATTTTTGATTTTCACTTTGGTCCTCTAACTATTAAACGTCTCAATTTGGTCCCATAAATCTTCTGGCGTTAACTATTTTGGTCCTCTCCGTTGGTTTTTTGATGTCTAACATTTCTGATATGGTTTCAACCATACGATTGCAGATTGCAGTTCCATTATACACAATAACGAACCATCACCACATAATTTTTTCCCTCTCTTCATCTTCTTCCTTCCACCACTTCTTCATGTTCATACAAAATTCATCAATAACACAACGTTCCTATTTTTGCTTTCTATTTCTCATTATACTCTTCTGTTCTTAATCGTTGGTTTGTAGCAATAACACACTCTTAAATTCCAACAAAATAGTATATACCAGTTCCTCCCAATTTAATCTTGCACGCTCGGAACAAACTCTTCCATAAAAACATAATCTACACCTTGAGCTTCTGATACTCCATCATTGTCTAACTCAACAACAACATTTACCTTAATGTTTTCATTTCTCCTACTTTCCAGCATCGAATCAACCATCTCAACGTTGTTCTCAATTCCCATGACAGGAACATCAGGAATGAATTGGGAATTAATTTTGAAAGAATTAAAGAGAGTTCTAAGGGTGAAATTGTGTGTTGTGTATTGAGATTTCACAAAGATATAAGATTGAGAAACCCTGGTTTTGTTTTGATTTGATTATTATGGATGGAAATTGAAACCCAGATGCAGGAGAACTAAAATTGCAAAACCCCTTATGCAACACAACAACACTTACTCTCCTTCTCTCATTTTCATTATGATCTCGTTTTGATGTGAATGAATTGAATCCGGATGCAGAAGAACAACCCAGATGCAGAAGAACCGAATCCGAATTTGACAGTTTTAATGTGAATGATTTCATTTTGTTTCTCGAAGAAGGGTTGTCGTTGTTTGGTTTCTGGGTTTGATTCCGAATTTGTAGGGTTGTTGTTTTTTTTTCTTTCTGGGTTTGATTTTGATGATGATATTATGTGTTGTTGTTGTTATTTTTTTTCTGGGTTATATTAAGATTGACCACTTTAGTATTAAAGAAGCTGATCACTTTAGTATTGAAGAAGCTGATCACTTTAGTTCTCCATCGTTAGGTGACAATTTTGAGCTTTGATGATGCGTTTTCCATAGCAGAAATGAGAATTCTGCTCTTTACCCAAATGGATTTGCTCGTTCCCAAAGTAAACGACGAATATACCTCTACGCAAGTTAACTCACGTAGCGTGAGTTAACTCACGCTAGTTATGATGTAAGTGTGACTTAAGTCACGCAGCGTGAGTTAACTCAGGCTACGTCACTTAAGTCAGTTATCAGCAACACAATAGCACAGTTCCCTCATTTCCCAACTTCTCCAAAACACGAAAATTCCACCCCAAAATTTGAAATTCATCATTCTTGCGCCATTCAAAGCCAAATTCATCCACAATATCAAGTAAGTGATGACTATCCTATTTCTTTGCATTATTTTGGTTGAAATTTTCGAATTTTTGTAGAAAATTTACATTTTTAGGTTTTTAAAAAATTGTCTTGCATGTTAAAGATTATGATTGTTAGTGATGATTTAACTTAGGAAGTGCTGTTTAGATGTTGTTTAGGGTACAATGTGGTAGTTTAGAGTTTAGAAATTGTTAGATTATATAGTTGTTTGAAAATTGCACACTACCTGTTCGGTGAAATGTCTCAATGACATTGTCGAAATTTTATGTCCGTGTGAAATGTGTTAAAGATTTTTTGCTTTTTGTGCATATATGTCTGAGCCGGAGATGACTGACAGACTTAGGGCAGGGAGTCCTGCCCCTACTGGCAGTGCACAAAGGGAGAGTGGGGGGCACGAGATTGTCTACTATTGATGCTGCGGGGGATCGACGTCACAGACGGATCCATCCCAGATCGTGGACCCGCCACAATACCATGAGCAACATTATTATGAGCAACCTGAATTTCAGCCGGGTTATCAGTATCAAGAGGGGTATGAGTATCACCAGGGGTATCAGACTCAATTTCACGAGGGGTATCAGCCTGAGCAGCCTCCTCAGCAGCAGTATGTCGAGCCTCCTCAGCAACAGCAGTATGAGCAGCAGCATGCTGAGCCTGTTATGGAGGATGAGGATGGGGGCTTTCCAGGGAGGCCTTATGAGATGTCATTTTTACCGAACTTCAGTAAACACGTGGCATGCAGGCTTTGGAACAGTAAAACAGTAAGTATAATTGTTTTATTTAATTTAATGATATTTTACGTATTTAAGTATAATTGATTTATTTTATAAATAGAGTATTTATAGTTTATTATTATGTGAAGTTTATTTTACGTAGAATATGTTATGTTTATTTAATTTAAGTATGATTACGTAGAATATGTCATGCTTATTTTACGTATTTAAGTATAATTGATTTATATTTTACGTAGAATATTTATAGTTTATTACTTCATGTTTATTTTACTAATTTAATTTGTTTTTTTTGTATTTTAGTTGCAAGCGTATCGTAAGTTGACTGCATCTCGCACAGGAGGAAACTTAGGCTTTCTGCTTTGTCCCTTCTGTTGCCAGTAGAAGATAACCCTTGGTTCTAGGACACGGTGGATGCATCCGGTCTTAGGCCCTCTTTCTGACTGGGTACGATATCATCAACCACGAGTTAGTTTGTGCTATGGCCGAGAGATGACATCAGGAGACCAACAACTTCCATCTGCCTATTTGGGAGATGACCATCACACTAGATGATATGGCTTGTCTGCTAAGTATCCCTGTCGCTGGATGGCTGATTCAGGAGGATGATTTAGATCAGGACCATGGTGTAAACCTGATGGTGACTCACCTATTGTTTCTGGTGGAGGAAGCGGTGCAGCAGGTGAGTGATAATTCTGGTGCATGTGTCACTTACGCAGCCCTGAAAGAGCGTTATGAGCACCTGTTGAATAGGTGTAACCATTTGATGGGGGAGGATTTATCAGAGGAGGAGGAGCTGAGTCGTATTAGGCATGCTTGTGTTAAGGCGTTTTTGTTGCTCTTGCTTGGCTACACCCTTTTTGCCGGCAAGAACAGCAAAACCATTAGTATGCTTTGGATGCTTGCGATCGGAAATTTGGATGACATAGGCATCTGGTCATGGGGCGGGATGGGACTTGCTTTCTTGTACGATCAACTGAATCTTACCTCCAGCGAACATGTTGGTTCTGTTGGTGGTTACATGACCTTGCTTGTGGTAATATATTATTTTCTTATTTTTTTAAGTTAATTGTAAATGTATAGTTTTTTGTATGATACTTGGGTGCTGATATAAATCTGTCTTTTTGTGTTTGCAGGGATGGGTTAAAGCTCACATCAGACATGTCGTTCAGAGGAAGAAATATGATGAATACGAAAGACATAACCCGTATGTGGGTAGATGAAAACCTAAACGGGGGTTTGCTAATGCTGAGCACTTCAGAGGCTTGTTGAATTCGATGGAGCATTGTCATGTAACCTGGACGCCGTACGAGCACCGACGAGACGTGACGCCTTTTCAGAACGTGTGCTGGTACTCTGGATGGATCATGACCGACAAACAAAAGATGGTGCGTCACTTGCCTGAGCGGGTTCTGAGGCAGTACGGACATGTTCAGAGGGTTCCCTGACCTCCTACTACGGTTATGCCTCTTGCCCGAGCATATGTGGCTGCTGCCTTCTTGGAGTTTGCTCTGCATGTCGTTTCCCAGCAGCATAGGGGTGGTTAGGTCCCAGACGATGAGCCTTGAAAGCATTCAAATAGGTACATTAGGTGGTTCTACCCTGTATCCCATCCTCTTATTGTCAACCCTGCTCCAGAGCCTGACATTGTCATGCCGAGACTTGTCTACCAGGATATTCTTGTCGACCAGGAGTGGGTCAGACATCCTCCCGATCCATTGCAGGTCATTAGCAGCATGAGAGACAGAGTGGAGCATGCGATGGAGATTCCATAGGTGTTTCAAATCCACTCTTCTTCAGCATTTTGGAGGGCCTCCGGACCGAGTATATCGTGTTTGACCATCAGCAGGTTCCCCAGAGGAGGTCTAGGAGTCATAGTCCACAGGAACAGCAGTAATGTCTTGTTTTTATGACTTTTTTTTCCTATTTGTAGTATTTTTCTCGAAATTTTGGTTGTATGATATTTACATTTGCTCGGTTATGCCTCCTTATGACATTTGAGTTAATTTTCGTTAAAATTGTGTTGGATGCATGTTCTCTAAATTATGAGTTTTGGTTGAATCAATGAATGGTTGTACCTAAATTATTATTGAATGAATGCATGTTCTCTAAAGAGGGAATGAAGGTACAAGGCAGTATCTACTACCACTGCCAGTCAGGTCTGATGCATGCATCGCACCAGCACTAGTGTGAGTTAACTCATGCTCGTGTTAAAACTAGTGTGACTTAACTCACACTACTCACACTATTCTTTTGAACTAGTGTTAACGCTAGCGTGACCTAAGTCTCGTTGCATTTTGTACTAGCGTAGGTTAAGTCACGCTACGTGACTCACGTAGCATCTATACTAGCGCAGGTTAAGTCACGTAAGAGTAAAAATGTCATTTACTTTGGGAATGAGCAAAACTATTTGGGTATAGAGCAAAATTCCCGAAATGATATTCTAACAACCTAGGTTGTCACGACAACGTATTATTATACGGCCCAACTACTATTTTATTTTTTTAATAATTGTTTTTGCCCTTCTCGATACACGTGCTAGACTTAAAGTTGCTAAAATTCATACGGTGTGGATATATGACAACCATTTTTGGATGTTCATATATCACTCCTCATTCCATAGTGATGTTGAGTTATTCCCCCCTCTTTGATCGTTGAAAATGGTATTGAATGTTATTTGAGTGTCCTAGATCATGATTTGTCAACAAATCTTGCTTCCTTATAATATTTTAGTCTATCTTGTACCATTGCTTAAAACACATCTCATTTTACCTATTTATTCAATAATAAAGTAAAATGCACATAAAACTTGGACAAAAGTATTACTTTATTAAACAAAATACTAATAAAAATTACTAAGAAATATGATGCTATCATGGAATCAAAGGACCCAGCAGTTACAAAATACTTAGAAGGGAATT
>Ga0315914_1003394_pt1 | contig 24196 bp, 8 predicted proteins | sample MpolenodulesMG_FD_203920 | JGI IMG/M metagenome (GOLD analysis project Ga0315914, IMG submission 203920) | Medicago polymorpha root nodule microbial communities from Los Angeles, California, United States - elongated nodules | ecosystem: Host-associated > Plants > Roots > Nodule | place: USA... | reverse complement strand
TCCAATTGATTACTTTTAATACCTTGTTATTGTCAAAACTCAATAGGTGACTTGTGAAACACCCTTGTTCCAACAATATTAAACTCATATCAATTAGTTAAATGATTAATTATCGAAATAGAAATCTAAGTTGTCTCTTTACTTACTAATCAACTAATAATAAATAACTAATATAATAATTATTTTGAAATATGCCTGAATATAATAAAACATTCCAACATCAACACTAACTTCATTAGATTTGTGAAATTTTTCAAAATCCATGCATCCCTAATAAAAAGATAACTTAAAATTTCTGACCACACACCCTTGAATTTTTCATGTTTCAATATATTATTATAAATTATAATTAAAAATTAGGTTACATATAGTCAAATTCTCTCAAATTTCAGTCTACTTTGATTGTTTTGTTTGTTTATAAATTATATTTAAAAAATTATGTTACATATAGTCAAATTCTCTCAAATATCAAGTATTTAGATGGACTCAAATGATAAGAAGTGAGTATATTGAATGACTAATATGATAATATTAACGAAACATTTTAACGCTAGAGACTCTTTTGGCTATCAAAGTGCACAATCAATAACTGTTTTGAAATTTTGATACACGGTCTATTATGATTACTAGTCACATTCAGGGACTAAAATAAATATTACCCGTTTAATTTTCATCTACTTTGAATCTAATGTGTGCATTTGTGCGGCCGCCGCAAAAGATCCAAATTTGTGACTGGACACCTAACCAATTGTTCTCGTACTCTTATTCATCACTCACCATAAGATATTCTACTTTTATTACAAATTTCTTTTATGAAAAAATAAAATAATTGATATTCTTGTACTCTTATTCATCGATCACTCACCACAAGATATCATTCTTTTATGACAAATTTAAAATCAGAAAAACAACAAAATAAGTCAATTATAACAACTTAAAATCCAAAAAAACTCTGAAATCAACAAATTCAAACGGCTTACAAAATGAAATCCATCGATTCTAACGACTTAAAATCAAAAAAACAATTAAATAAGTCAATTCTAACAACTTAAAATCCAAAAAACCTGAAATCAACAAATTCTAACAGTTTAAAATCTTAATTCAATCAATTCTAACAACTTAAAATCAAAAGGCACTGAGATCTATCAATTATAAGCAAAAAAATATCCATACCTGAGCTAGAATCTGTAGATGATGCGATAAGCGATTAAAATGACGAGCAAAGAGAACTGCAGCGGCGAGGAGAGAGAAGCACGCAACGACGAGGAGAGAGAAGCACACGACGACGAGGAGAGAGTCACCACCGCGGAGAGGAGAGAGAGGTGCGGTGAAGAAGCATTGTGAGAAGAAAGAATGAAGTGGTGTGAGAAAACACGTGTGATGAATATGACAGAAAATTTAGAATTTTTTTGTAATTTAGGTGTTATTTTAAATGCTTCAAATTTTGGAAAAGAAAAATTCTTATCTAAATGACCTGAATTTCAAAAATGAAAATGAATTAAATATTTTCCCAAACAATGAAATTTAGTCCAAATCAATTCAAATACTCCAAAAGATTACATTCCCTCGTTAAAGTTTTCTATCCAAACACACTCTAAAGAAATTTTTTTCCTTGGTGACATGTTATATATGGAATTTGAAAAGTAAAACCAGTCTTTCTACGCTATCTAGTGAAAAGTAATTTTAACATTTCTGAAAAGTCAACTGCCAATCTGAATTAATCTTGTCGCTGACACAGATGATATATTATCACGTTAACGATCATCAATAATATTCGACTGAAAATTTTACTCTGTGCCATAAACAACCAGCCATTCTAGACTCCTCTTCCTTGAAAATGTATAATTTTACAGTACATATTGATTTACTACACTGATTATCTGCATCAATTACATAAATGATAGATGACATTATTATCATATCAATTGTATCATCATGGATTTTCACGCTTCAAATGTACAAACGAAACAAAAAATTCGGCCGGTGGACAATTGGACAATGAGCTCAATTTCAAGCCTAGCCTGAATAATAATAGTCCCAACTATTGCAAATTAGTTTGCCTTGACAACCTGAGGCAGCGATTTGAGAAGTGCCGAGGATGGCCTTCGAACCGTGTGATTAAGCAGCAACATAAAAGTCAGAAGTGTTAAGGCTCCAGCTTGATGTGCAGTACCCAATGAAACAGGTACATATGAAAGAAGGGTCGTAATTCCCAAGGTGACCTGTAACCAAACAAACCAAGTACATTATGTAAAGCATCCCAACAATAAAAAAAAAGGGCAACCCGGTGCACTAAAGCTCCCGCATACGTAGGGTTCGGGAAGGGGTCTCACCATTCGGTGTATTGTACGCAGCCTTACCTTGTTTTTTACACAAGAGGCTGTTTCCAAGACTTGAACCCGTGACCTTCCAGTCACATGACAACAACTTTACCAGCTGTGCCAAGGTCACCCCTCTAAAGCATCCCAACAATATTAATCAATAATCAATTTTCAGCTCAGAAGGAACCCAACAATATTTAACGATAAATGGTACAAATCATAGAAAACTGAGAATTGAAATAACAACCTGAACAGATGCCATGCCAAAGATGCCTCCAATCACAGACCGGACTGCAGGATGTATGTCCAGTTTTCTTGTTGACAACCATAAGGCACTCACTGAAATTAGGGTTGCAGTTGCAAGGGTCCGGTGATTGAGCTGTTAAAACAAAACATGTATTAAAAATTTATGTTATTAAATTTCCACGGATAGGCAAAATGGCGGTCCAGTTTAAGTTTCAAAATATTTTAAGTAACAAAGGAAAGAACTGCTGACATCTGAGATGTAAACATTGTCTGCAAAACCATAATTACAAAAATAAATGTATTGCTAATTTACTACCTTCAAAAAAGTACTTTCCGAATAAAATAACCACATCACAATTCAAGAAACAAAAAGGTACTGCAATTTTTAACTTTTCAGCAAAAAATTAGCATAGATAATACCTGTACAGTCGATGTATTCTCAAAGAAATTTCGAATCAGAGGTTTCATTTCAAGAATGTTCTCAGGGATCCATGTATCACCCATCTTCGGAAAAGTATTAAATGCATGCCCCTGACAATCAACATGTAAACAGAATGATTATCTTTTATCCTCACCAACCACTCAATTATCATTACAAGTACAAATAAAATAGGCATCAAAATTGTTCGACAAGCTAACATACAGCATCATTTCCTGCAACAAATGCACCAGAGACAGCAGTAAGACCAACGAGTAAGCTGACAGGCAACGCAAGTCTCTTTACTTTAGCAGCCCCACGGACCCATGTTAGTGATTCAGCCGGTGGCTCAGGCATAACAACAGAAAGTGCAGTCCAAAAGAGACCGCAGTAAATAGCAAATGCTGATGTGAGGTGAGCTGCGAGACGATAAGGGCTTACTCTTGGCTGAGAATATTCAGTTGGTGGTTCCTGAGGAAAGGAAACTATGGTATTAGAATCTGGATGAGTTAGTCAATTGAACTTGAAACAAACAGATTATTTTCTTTATGTTCCAACCTCTAAACCACTTTTAACCATCCACCAGCCAATGAGACCCTGCCCGGCACCCAGGCCAAACAAAGCAGAAACTCTTAGTGCTAATCTCAATGTAATATACCCTTTATGGAGAAAATATGAATACGGTAAAACAAACATAAGTCCAAGTGCCCTCCCCCACATACGATGTCCATACTCCATCCAATATATGAACTTGAATTCTTCAACCTTCATTCCTTTGTTAACACTGCAAAAAGTGTGCAACAAAGTGTTATCATAACATTAGTACAAACTACATAATCAATCCTTTGATTTTCATAATAAATACACAGTCAATACTAAAATTATAACTAGCAGTCTACTTTGTTAAGAAACAAATTTGCTCCTGTGCACAGTTCCAGAAAGCTGTTTCCAAAATGTAAATCAACAAGTTTGTTCGTTTATACAGTTCCAGAAAAGCTGGTTCCAAAAATGTAAATCAATTTGATAAATCATTATCCATTTTATCTCATCTATATAGCATTAAACACACAACCAGGTGAATTTGCTCAGGCGAAGCAAGTGTTTGCACTTTACCGCTTGTATTCAGGAGACTGCTGATATTTCTCAAACTCTTGCAACCACGCCTCATCAGACAAAGGAGGGAACTCACCCGTGAATTTCCAATCAGTCATTGAAAGACCAGATCTAGTGAGTCTGGTTAAACCCCCAAGTATGACCATAGTAAACACCCATGCAGCAGAGCCAAAGAGCCATATTCCAACCACCTTCTGTGCATGAGAACCTCCTGTCACGAGCAGTTTCAACCCCTCGTTATGTATGGCCCCAGCAGACACCGTCTTTGAAACACGATGACCCTACGAGCACCACAACAATTTTCTCAAAACTCAGAACTAAACCAATATACATACTAAACATTCACACAAAACATGAACAATAGAAACTATTTTCACATAACACCATTGACATTTCACAAATAAAAATCAATTCAACTAAACATCTCTCAACAAACAGTTATAGGATAAAAATATTTCAATGACTATAAGTTTTTAACACAATAACATCTCATGAGATAAAATTTCAAATTTCAAATCATCTTTTTCTGAAACCTCTGTTATTTGTCAATATCAAATCCCTAGATTGCAAGTTTTTGAATCCCTAGATTACAAAATGGGACATTTAAAAGACTGAGTGATCTTCTTAGTTGACGTTAACCCAATTGTAACAATCTTCTCAGTCTACGTTAACCCAATTGTATCAATCTTCTTAGTCCATGTTTACATATTTGGTATGCCTGTTCTATGATTGTGCATCAAGATAATAATCCATCCATAGATCTTTGTTGTTTAAAACTTCCACAATAGTAATTATAAATCAAATAAAGTGTTTGTTTTTACCTACTTGTCTCATGTTGAATCACCATTTGATAACACGTAGATTGCTCAAAAAAATAGTGATGAACATTGAAAACATAAAGGGTATGGTATTGGTGATCAAATTCACAAGTCTCCCATCTAAATCAACTAATTGAAGCATCTCTCAAATGACATGATCAAGTTTTGGGTAAGTAGTTCAATTAGGTGTTTAGTTTAACTAAAAATAAAAATAATAAAAATAATAAATCGAATATATTACATAGAATATAAGAAAGTACCTTAGGAATATTATTGGATCGGAAAGTACGAAAGAAATGGGTGGAAATGGAAGGGTTAAAAAACTTGAATGGTTGTTGTTGTATGGAAGAAGGATGAGAGAAAGGAATCGTCGTCGTTGTCGTAGCCGTCTTCCTCCCTGTGAGCTTATGAATCAAACATGCTTCTTTGCTGCGTTTTAAAATTGCTCTCCCAAACATCTCTCTCTACCACACTGCCAGTGGCAAAATTTGGAATAGTCAAAATAAAACTCTAGAAATACATAAATCAAATATGTAAATCATATTGCATTTCTAAAAAGAATGAAAATTTCAACAAAGGGGTTAAATGGGTGGTGATAAATAATGAAGGAATGAGCTTATAGAATAGAACTTACAATGTCTTTGAAGATGATACAAGAAGAAAAGAACGAAGAGGATCTCAAGCTCAGCCTGTATCACAGAGACAGTGGCCGCGGGAGGGGAGAAGCGGCGGCGCGAGTTTGCTGCACACTGCAATCTCCTTGAGTTGAGGGTTTAACCAAGGTTTTGTTTTGCGAAAACTTTCCTTGTCGCTTATTGCCTCCACGTGTCGTTTTGTACGCCTAGTTCATCTTTTTTTTTTTGTTTTTAAGAGAAATGTTAACCGATGCCCAAAGATGCTAAAGAACAAATTCTAAATCAAAACAGATACTTTTTAAGTTTTTAATGCATTGATTACACAACTATCAATGCAAATATTACTATATTTGTTTCTTTAACCAGTGCCCCCGCCCTTTTTTTATTATACCAGTTAAGGATGGGTGGAGTTAATATCGATTCGTTAATAAAAGTTGGTTAATTAAGTTTTTACTCCTCTCATAAAGTGAGTTTCGTGATTCAAATCTCAAACACCCTACTTATTTTATCTTAACAGATAATTTTAAATCATATGTAAAAGTTAAAAAATTATTGACTAAAATAAAAACATTCTACTTTTTAACGAATGTCCCAAGGGCACTAGTTACCCAATTAAAATTTGTGGAGATTCTTATAGCATCCACAATGGTAGTTCCCAAACAAAGACTCCTTAAATGGACCCCACATGACACATCACTTATTTATAATTTTTTAATAAAAGTACATATTAAGGGACTCAATGACTCCAAGGACAATACACTACTAAGAACCCCAATGAAAAGTATTTAAATATGTCTCACTATCTATACATCATTAAACAAAAATAATTTACGTATTACTTCTTTTTACAAAGTGGGACCAAATAGTACACATTTTATTATTCATTTATGCAAGTGAGATCAAATAGTATGCATTTTATTACTTTTTTAAACGTAGAACCCTTTAGTTACCCAGGAGAGAGAGGGTCCTTATATAGCTGCCCGTTCCTTAACGGAAACTCATTTTTTCTTCCTCCAATGTAGGGTCCTTAATGGGGAGTGGTCCTTGTTAAGTAAGGACCCCCCATTGAAGATGCTCTTGTATGAAAAGACAAACAAATGTTCTAAAATGATCATATAATTAAAGAGAGAGGGATTCATTATTTTTGGTCAAGAAAGCAACTCCGTCCTCTTGATTTAATCCCCACTCAAAGCCATCATCATCGTCGACATCACCTTGTATTCTAGCCATTCACACTCATATCACTTTTTGTTTTTAATTTTATACGCTGAAAATGGCTAATAAATTTGTTACATTAATAAAAGTGGCTAACAAAACTTCAATAATTTTTTTTTTTATAAATCTGTATCTATTGTATAAGTTAACTAATATTCACACAAAAAATGTTGAAACAAAAAAGTGACACAATTCTTGTGGCCTGACTCTACAAGCAGGCCACTTCAATTAGTGGCATACTAACATAAAATGTACAAATCCTCAACATGTTAGAAGATTTTGCATCTAACATGAATTTACCTATGACCAAAATCCTACTTCTAAGTTCTAGCTAAGCACCATACTTCAATTTTTTTTGCAATGCTATATTGGGAATCCAAGGCCTTGATATTGAAAACTCCTTTAGGAATGTTTCCACTTTTACCAATCAAAGCCACTAAGAAAATGCAAAATTCAATGAGCTTTGAATTTGAAGGATTGTAAATTTGGAAACCAACAATATAATGGTGATGATGTATGTCTGGAGTGAAGCTCAATCTACCTGTTTCACATTCTCCGCAATGTCACTGTGTTACCAAACATGCACAGAGTTGTCATAAGTGATAGAGTCTTAAAGCGCAGGGAATCAAAGTTGTTAAATGTCTTGATGGTTCCATCAAGACCAGCTGCAACAACAGATAGTTCCCATGATAAAACGGTGATACCTGTTTCACATTCTCCGCAATGTCACTGTGTTGCCAAACATGCACAGAGTGACAGAGTCTTAAAGCCTAGTGGGGAATCCAAAGTTGTGAAATGTCTTTATGGTTCCATCAAAACTAGCTGCAACAACTGATGGTACCTATGATAAAACAGTGATACCGTACGTCTGGAGTGAAGCTCGATCCACCTGTTTCACAATCACCGCAATGTCACTGTATTACCAAACATGCAGAGTTGCCATGAGTGACAGAGTCTTAAAGTCTCGCAGGAAATCCAAAGTTGTGAAATGTCTTGATCGTTCCATCAAGACCTGCTGCAACAAATGACAGTCCCCATGTTTCTGGCACACAATTGTCATGGCATAGATTCTTAAGACATAGCTCTTCATCATCAGATTCAACTTCTGAAAGAGGCGAATCCCAACTGGGAAGTTTCTCTTCAGGCCATGTCATAGAACCTCGGCATGAACCATCAATGGAGAACCAACTACCAAAAGAAAAACGTTCAGACTCTCTAACGCATTGTCGTTGAGTTTCGGAAGAATAGTTGGCAAAATCGCTGAGAGAGCAGCTTCTTTCTGCAGTCATGCCTGACCAAGGTATTGCAACAGTAACCCCCTTGGAGCGAAAGTACTCACAAGAACTCTCGGTTTTTCTCTGTTTGGAAAAATAACCTTCGGAGTCATTGAAGTTCCAAATATACACACGAGCGTCCTCTCCGACTGAAATTATGTGTTTTCCACTTGATGTAAATGAACCAGACATCTGACTTCCTGACATTGAAAGGCCTGCAAATTGTAGTAGTATGATCAGACAACTTTGAATATTCCATTTAAAGCAAGTTAGTTATGTAGACAATTGAGTTAAAAATAGGGTATCGGATAAGGAATACACATATAATACGCGCAGAATGGCTAAAACAAACCTTTAAAGCTTGTAGTTAAATCATGCATACTATATGAGAAGACTAAAAGAATAGAATGCATGATTATATTAATCTGAAGGATTCAAAATCACAAGGTTCCTAACCGATAATTCCTAAATTAAACTACCGAAGTAATTTAGCCCATGAATAACAATCTAGATTTCTTTCCATGAAGAGAAATGGAAAGAAAAAGATTCTCATTGGATATATATTACATGTTAAGTCTTAAACTGAAGGCCAATTATTTTCTTAAACATTGCTCAAGTCTAAAAATAGAAGTATGTGACAGTGTAAGGACAGCAGATCAAGCTGCAATATCATGCAATGTGTTCAAAAAATTTAACAAATTCAAGCCATTATTTATTTTTACATAATTTAAAATATACAGAATAACAGATATTACCATGATTAAAAGAGAAGACCCTTAGAATGACGAGACATGCATAGCAAATAAAAAATAGAGAGCATTTGGGGATTACACTACAATGCCAAGGTCAGAAATAACAAAACTAAGCTCTTAAATAAGATCTTTTTGCAATGCCAATTAAACAATTGAAGTATCAAAACTTAGTGCTCTACCTTTATATGTCTGAACAAGTTCATGGCCTTCCAATATTCTAACTTTGGAATCTTGTGATGTGATCATAACTCTCTGATGGTTTTTCTGGGAAAACTGCAATGAAATTGGGAGTTCCATAGTTAATTAAGGAAGTAAAAAGCATAACTTTTTGTTTGCAGTGAAGCTTTTTCAGAAGAAAAACCTGAATGCCAGTAATCTTGTTGCTAGATGATCTCTTTTTTTCATTGACACGAATCTTCGCCTGAAGCTGGAATTGTTTACCTAAAATCATAAAATTCAAATTAAAATTACTTTCAACATGTCAATAACTATAGAAATGTCACATGAGTAACACATAAGTAAATACCTGAAGCAACATAAAAGCGGCAAGTACCAGAAAGGGAACCAACTACAAACCCCTGCATAAATAAAAAGCAATAGGTTCAAAATCATACTAAGGAAAGATACCAGAAATGCAATAGGTAAAAAAGGAACAAAATTCTGAAAAGATACATTCAGTCAAGTATCCATAACATACCTTCCCATCTGGCTGGTAACTTATAGCACTTATGATATCTCGTACGTCTGCCCAGTCAACAACTCGCTCTTCATGTACTCCCCATATTCGGACTTTACCATCTATGGAGCCACTGATGAAATAATTTTCATCAACTGGGTTGAATTGAATACATGTCACTGTTTCCAATTAAAATAGAGACACAGTTATTATTATACTTCTGGGATAAAGATGTTGTAATACTTCACATCACAGTAAATTATGAAAATGAAGTAAGCATATGCTGCAAATACATTAATAAGTAAAAGAAGGTGATCTTATACTTACCATAATCATTGTGATGGAAAACTTTTAAACATTGATTACAACCGATTTTCCACATGCGAACTGTTTTATCCATAGACGAGGAAAGAAGCATCTGCAACAGGTAAACTAGTTCAGTTTTCATTTGAATATAAGTAGCAAAAAGAAAGTAGAGCTTATAGCATAATTGAGGGACAATCGTATTAAAATTCAGCAAACTCACATCAGAATCAGACCAAGCCAAGTCCATCACATCACTAGAATGACCATATAGTTCTTGCAGCGGGGATTCCTCAATTTTGAGAATCTTCCTTGGAAGAACAGCTGGGGTTTTGCTCGAGCATTTCTTTGGAGAAAAAGACATGTCATGTTTCAATTTGCTAATGTCAGTGTCTTCTTTAGCAAAACAAATACTTGAAGCCTTCAAGGATGAAACACACCATATACGAACAACACCATCTTCACCTCCAGTTGCTAGATACTGACCATTAGGACTAAATTTCATAGTCCAAATTAGACCTTTATGTGCTCTAATCTCTTGACCAGTATACACAGCGCTAAACTCATTCCAACTTTTTTTATTGTGCCTTACATTGATTTGAAGAGTTTTCCTCGTACCCACATTACCAGATTTTGATCTAACTTTCCCTCTGTTCAAAACTTTGTTCCACCACTTTTTCTTCTTCTTTTTACCATTACCAATAACATTAGATTCTTCTAGTGTCTCAGCTTCTCTGTGTCTCAGATCTTGACTGGAACATGATAGCTCTTTATCATCATCATCATTATCTTTGGGATCAACCAACTTCTCGGAAACATGTACAGCATCAGATAAAATACAACCATTTGATACTGTTCCACTACAATCCATGATCCTCTCCTCACAACACACTATTTCTTTTTGAGAAGAAGCATCAACTAAACCCATCTCTTGCAGAAACCGTTGTTTTCTTTCCTTCACACTAATAGGCTCATTAAGCCATAACTCATACCCAAGGTCTTGTTTAGTCAAAAGAGAGTCTTCTTTAGAAGGTGACAAACATTCCAATGAGTCAAAGAACACATCATTATCTCCTTCATCAGAGATCATCAACATATCTTGTAATAATCCTCCTCAAACAAAAAACTCCCACATGAAGAAAAAAAATGCAACTAACTAGCTCACAAATAATTTCACTTTCTCTACTCCACACACTTAAATATCAATCAAAGCCCCCAAAATCAAGGGTCCGAGATTCTCTCGGTGATTATGTGAAATTCAATGTCAAAACAACAGGCAGAGAGAGACCAAGTTCGAGGAACCAAGAAACAGCTTCAGAAAAGAACCAATGACAAGAGGTTTTTGCATGTTGTGTAAAAACTCAAACCTAGGATCCCAATACTTAAATAAGTAGAGTAAAAAATAATAATAATAATAATAATATTAAAAAACTAATCCCGAAACCAAAACCCGATAACATAAAAAATGAGAAAAACAAAGGGTACCCGTCTTGTGAATGCGAAGCAAAAGGCAGAAAAAATTCAAGTTGAACACCGACCCTCCAGTTATTAAGGACACCCTCAACTCAAAGTGCAGTGAACCAAAGGAAAAAAAGAGGGTGTAGCTGGCAGTACCCTGGTTCAAGACACAAGAGAAAATGGCGGAAGAAGAAAGAGAGATTGTGTCGTGTCACCCTCTGAGAAAACAAAAACAAGCCTCGAGATTTGAGGGTATTGGGATTGAAAAAACAACAACTGCAACCAAAGAGATTAGAATTAGAAGAACAACACACACGCACGCAGGTGCGACAAAGAAACACGAGCGGCGCGACCCGAGAAACAAGAAGAAGCTAGGCTACTACAACTACTGCTCTTGTCTGTCTCTGCAACAACCACCACTCTACTACACTATAACAACAACAACACCTTCATGCTTTTCTTCTTCTTCTTATTATTGTAATCCCCACCTATCGCTTTCTGTGTCATAACAAAAACACACATTATTCACATAGACATAGAAAGAGAAAGAGACAATTTCGGTGTCATTAATTTTTAATCATAATCAAGATTAACATTCATCATGTGTGTGTGTATCATGAAATTAAATTAAATTAATTTGCCCGTACGCGTCAAGCGTAATAATAGAGCGTGACGCGCGAATTAAAATGTGGTAATGTAATGATATAATTAAAAATCTCAATCTGAGTGAGAGCGAGCACACACAGGTAGATATAATTGATGATATTCTTCCTAGCTTAGTTTTTAAGTGGCATTAATTACTAATGGGCGTTACATATACCTAATATAATAGTAAAAATAAATAGTGGGGGTAGTACCCTAGAAGTGATGGGCACAAGAACTAATAACTAGTACTGGAGCTATAAAAATGCCGTTTTAAAGAAAGCGATGAGTCGAAACATGAAAGGGTCTAAGATTTATAGGTGTCCACTTTCAACCTTCGTAGGTCTCCTTATTACAGCAAAACATTACTACCACCACAACTGCATTGCATCTCATATTTTTAATTCCTTGGGCTCTGTGTTTCACTCCTACTACGTTTTAATGCTTCCTCTACCTCTCTTACTACCCTATCCTATGTCTTTCTTAGTACTCCTAATATAGACTTAGTTGGCATTTCATTTTTTTTTTATCGACATTCATCATTTCAAATTCATACACACAACTGTTATATCTCGGATTTAAGTCGCACAGATGTTCAGTTTAATACATTTGTTAGTTGAGTTAGGTTTTACAAAGTCGATGATATGACACAAAGGAAAATAAATTAATTTGCATATACCTTGGTGCTTCTAATGTAACACTTTCTTTCTATGCCCCAGGCTAGGAGTTCTTTCTCTGAAAGGCTATCTAGATTATAACTCTTTTTAGTATAGGGGGTTACAGAAAAAAGAAACTTCTTTTTAATTGGGCTTGTCCTTTTTAGTGGATTTTTCAACTACAAGTCATAACTAGAAACTCACGTGACCCAATTGATTCAAGTGCAACCCAACCAAGGCAGGTAAATAGGGGACCCGTGTAAATTAGTCCATTCAATTTCAAACACCGGAAGAAAATATCCTCTTCTCACTTAATTGGAATTCAAGATGGTAATATATGTTTTAGAAAAGAAGAAAAAAAATTACTCAATTAAAATAAAACATAGTGGAAATAATAAGTGATAAGATGGATCATAGTATAAATCATTATCAATATTTTAGCATGGATCGAACCTTCCAAAACTTTGCCTCAGCTGTCCACACGTTCGATCACCCTTTTCTTTCCCCATTTACACCCGTTGATTTTTCCTTCATTTTTCAATTCATCATATCTCACCACTATTATAGGTCTTGCTATTTTAATTTTGAAAATAAATAAATTATTTTCTAATCCATACTCAATAAAATCTTTTCTATTCTTCCCAACAAAAAAAAAAAAATTCCAATTCTGCATATATTTTTATACATGCATATATTTCATATATCAATCTTTTTTTAGGGAAGGTTTATATATCAATCTTAAAAAGTGACATTATATAGTGATTTAATTAAAGGAAAAAACCTAGTACAATTCCTTAGGTCCTTTTCGTATGGTTCTTAACTAAATTCATCATGTTTTCCTTAAATCCATAATTCTCTCAAAGTTTGTTATCTTCAAAAAAGTTGTATTTTTAGTTAAGAACCATAAGAAAAGCACCTAAGGAATTGTGCCTAAGTTTTGTCCTTAATTAAACGCTAAAAAAAATTACATTATCAGTGTATATAAATTAAATCCAAAATAATAATGCTAGAAAATTCATACTCCTATATTTTTTTTAAATGTTATCTCTTGTTTATGATGCATGCTTAAAAAAAACCATCTTGTTTATGATGCATGCTTAAAAAAAACCATCTTGTTTATGATGCAATAATATATCATGATAAATTATAAGATGTTTGCTCATTGGCAAAAATTATTTGTCTTTTTTTTTTGACAAAAATTACTGTGTATCTTGTATTTATGTATATAAAACGGGACCACATAATATTTTTTGATAGAGTATCAAAATAATCCTATTGGACAAGGTTAACTAAATTGATTGATTTGTTTGAGAGAAATATCCGTGGCTGGTGTATTCCTCAACGATTAGTGTGGAGCCAGTAGCACTAGAGTGTTCTGTGAGAAGCCCCTTTCAATTCTAAAACAATATTGGCTTCATTGTGATCTGCTTAATGTATCCCTAACCACAAAAGAATGCAATAGCTGTATATAATATAATGAATGTGTTTCAGAATCTTACACTCGTGTTTGGTTAAATGCCAAGTTGTGATGTGTATAATATCATGTGCCCCCAATAATTAAAATGAATAACAAAAAGTATCATGGAAAATGTTTATGGAAGTTTAACATAGATCTCTAATATGTCAGCTAGACAAATTGACAAATCATACAGAATGTATTAGCTAGCTAATCATTCACATGTTCAACCGGCCTCTCTAAGTATGGATATTGTTGATTACTAGTTATTGTTAGTAGTATTAAAGAAGACAATCACTAATTGAGGATAATCTTTAATCAATCATAGTTTTCTTTTTTAAAACCTTTCTCTTCATTTCCAAAATTAGAATAAAGCAAATCTGAAATACTCAACCCCTATAACGATATTTGACCCTCTGCTCTCTCCGTCTCAAATTATAATAATTTTGGTCATTTCAATATAGTTAATTTTGAACGGAATAAAAAAACACTCTAAAAAAAACGAAATTAAAAAAAATTATGAGTCACTTTACAAAATCATCATTTATTAATGACATAGGAAATATTAATTAAAAAAAATTAAAAGAACAGTGAATGATAAATAGTAAAGGGTAATAGAAAAATATGAATGTGGTTTACTTGTTGTATAGTAAAGTGATTTATATTTTGCGACAAATTTTTTTCAAAGTTATTTTTATTTTTAAATGACAAATGTTTTTTTTTGACAAAAAAAAACAATTGTCATTAAAAAATAAAAATAACTTTAAAAAATAGTTAATTCACTTAGTTGTTAGATTAATATATACAAATTTCCTTCAAAATTTTAATCCTTAGCTCAAACTAAATAAACTAACCAACCCGCTTTGGTAAGTAACTTATAACTTGGAAAGCATATGGAGGAATACGTAATCATATATACTATAATTGTGAATCTCAATCATTGAATAAATGAAAATTAATATTAAATTTTAAAATTTAATATTAATGACTAAAATATGAATCTTCCGATGTTCATTCAAATTTTCAAGATTCACAACTCTTATAACAAAATTCATTTCCAAACTTGAAAAACAGCTTATGCTTAACCTAGAATTATATCTAACACAGCCGCCAGTTGCAGTGTCACATACATGTTTCATACTTTTATTCTGACTTGACAATGTGAAAAAGCCCATAAACACTATAATTGACCAAAGTCAATGTCGCATTTGCGTATTAAAAACCCAAAACAATTTACTAAAAAATAACAGAATGAGGATTGAATAATTCCACCTGTCATATATAGCAGTATGATAGCACATTTTAATCGCAGATTATAGTACTACTATATATATCGTATGTGAATTATTTGGTGTTTGGTAATGACAACCGCTGGTTTTGATTTTTCTACTATCTTAGGTCGCATTCTGCTTGACAATAATGCAATTTGTTTGCATCACAAAGCTAGAAATTAAAGGAAAATATGACAAAGGAAACATGATATACCATGTGATCCTGCTCTAGAAAATAGTGGATTGCACTATTATAAAGATTTTATTTTCCATATTTGCTTTAATCCCAGAAAAACAAACAAAGAATCAACACAGTAAGGGGAGACAAGCACAGAAAGTGCATGTGAAAGTTTTCCAAGAACTACAGAAGTTTACATATACAAATAAAAATTGGTATTCGATCATAAAATAGAGAATTAAGAAACATTGAGAAAATCAAAAGGCATAACAGAAAGTATTGAAGCTAACCTCAAATAAGATTTATAGACCCCAAGGCTTCAATCCCTTTGCAAATTACAAACGGAAAACACGTACCAATGCAGTGTCGGAATTGATCTAAGTTCTAATCTTAATATATAGGTGTGTACTGTTTGTCTTTTGGTCTCGTGTGTATGTAGAGAGAGAGTGGAAAAATATATATAGGAATAATTTCATATGGAAAGGTTTCTTTCACAAAAAAGTGAAATAGTACACTTGGGTTGTAGAATCAAACAATAAAAAATAAGTGACAATAGGGATGGGAATAGGTCAGGCCGGCCTACAGGGGCCTATGACCTAGCCTACGACAGACCAGACCAGGGCAGACTTTTTTCTTAAGTAGAGAAGGCCTAGGCTTTTTTTTAAGCCTATTTAACTTAAAAGATTAGACCACATGCCTTTCAGAAAGCCTATTAGACCGACCTATTTAAGTAATATAAATAATATTATTTATTATTATATTATATTTTGTATTTTGAATTAAAATATAAATTTGTAAACTTTTTCAATAATTTAAGTTTTATTAGTATAAATAAGAATAGAAATATGATACAATATATGGTCGAATTCACTAAAACCTCGTGTTGATTATCAAAAGAGAGTTTAATCTGATTGAACTATTAATTCACTAGTCCATTTAAACTTAGATCACATTGCTTATTTAAAAATGTTCATAAGATATAGGCTTTTAAACAGGCTAACAGGCCGTATCAGTCTTTCATAAGGCCAAGCTCAGGCCTAAAAAGTAGGCTTATGACAGGCCGCAGACCAGACTTAAACTTTAAAAAAATATGGCAGGTCAGGCTTAGGCCTTGCAAAGCCTAACTCATCCTAGCCTATTCCCATCCCTAATGACAGCTATGTTGTCCATCAACAAAAGTGGGTGAATATTATTTTTTTTAACAAAGAAAATGAAATATATTAAGAATAATAAACATTCCTTCTAGTACGAGATATATTTGAGGGAAACATCAAGGTCTTACAAATGGTAATCAAGAGAATTAAAAAGAGAAAATAGAAATAGAGTTTTTAGCCAATACATAAACAAGAGAAAGGATTAAGTCACCAACGATGATAACAAAAAGTTAAATTAACGTATTTTGCCTTCAACCACCAGTAGGAATATAATTTGACTTTATCATATAACTAATGAATAGAGTCTCCCTTTTTGCTAAATATTCTAGTATTCTACTCTTTCCACATTACACAAACACACAAACCAAATTTTAGACATAATAGATCACTGAACTTTTGAACCGCCTGTTAAATAGCCAAATTGAAAAAATGGTCTGAAATACTTAAAGATCAACCAAAGAGAAACTAATCCAATGACAAACATGTTGTCAAATGATGTTGAAGAAGTTACAATCCAAAAACAAGTCATTGGTTGATTTTGTAGCACCACATCCACTCATTCAAAGTTGAGATTCTTGATCACTAATGACAAACACTGTATTTCTCCCTCAACGCTTTATACAACAACCCCTTTTGTCCATCATCATCCTCCAACACTACTTCCCTAAAACAGTCATATTAAGCTCCTTCATCCCCCAAACCTCCAAAATCTCCTTCATGCCCCAAACCTCCAAAATCTTTACCTAAACAAATAGTATACCAATCATCCAAGAAATATTTCTAGTATCTTCACCGCCCCCTTAGGAAAAAAACGATTAAATAAAGATATGAAGAAGGAAATAAAGTAGACCGAAAGATATGACTGTGTTGGAACAAAATACGTTTAACAAACATTACCCTTAGAGTGGGGGAGATTGTTAGAACGAAAAATGTTTAACATATGTTACCCTTAAAGTTTTGATGATAACAAGGTATTAAAAATTGTCAATTGGATATGCTAATATTTGTTCAAGTGTACATGACTATAGACAAAATTTTATATCTTTATAAGGTTTTGGAAGAACAAAAGAGAGCAAAATAATCAACAAAAAGGAAGCTTGAAGCATCTAAAGAAAAGTGCTCCTGAAGTGATGACGTCATCAGAAGCAAGTTCATCAGTAGCGCCTCATTAGAAGCAAGATCACCAGAAGTTGAAGTTCATCAAGAGATGAAAAATCTTAAAGATTCAAGAGCTGGGAATATGTTTTGATCATGTCTAAGCTTTGCAGAAAGACTGAAAAAGTGTAACAACGACCCTTGAAGATGAAATTTGAAAGCATTGGATGCTTGTTTTATCAAGAGCGTTGACAAAGGACAATTGTACGAACTGTACAACCACTTCCTCCACTACTCTGTTCGTGTCTCTGCAACAAGACAGGGATAACAGCTCTGCCTGCAGAAATGTTCTTTCATACAAAGAATGCATTTGAAATTGATCCTTCATAGGACAATAACCATATCAGGCAAAAGATCATTGGTGATTATCAACAAGCTTCAAACGACTCTTTTTTTTTTTGTGCTGACAATTCTCCAAAGTATCTTTCACACCACTATATAAAGGAGTGAAGACCTGCTAGTTGAGAGGACAATACAACAGACTTAAGCAATACACACGCATACAAAAGCTAAACTCTCACAACAATTCAAAGTTCATACTCTGTTATTGTTTTGCATTTCAAAGTCACTTACAATTTCTTAGCAAAGTCCATATTTTAGAAATTCTATAATCTCAAGAGTCTTAAGAGTCTGTAACTGATTTGTATTGTGAACACCACTGATTGTATATCAAGTGTTCAAACTCAAACAATTTTCTGTGTAAATCTGTTAGATTGTAAGTCTCTTGCTTGTGTGCTTGAGCATTAGAAGTCTCTTGCAGTTGTGCTTGAGCATTGGAAGTCTCTTGCTTGTGTGCTTGAGCATATGAAATCTCTTGCTTGTGTGCTTGAGTATTTTGAAGTCTCATACTAGTTGTAGTATTGAGCAGTTGTAATTTGAGATTACATTTTAGTGAACTCTCCTTGGAAGTGGAAGGGGGACATGACTACTTCCGGTTTGTGGAAGGAACCTGTATAATTGCTTTGTGTCTTTCTTCATTCTCTCTCTCTCTCTGTTTTATCCGCTGCATTTAGTTCTGAACATCACTTTAGAAGTATAACTCTATATGCTTCTGATAAGTGTTTTCAGCTTAGGAGAAAACGAAGAAAAAACAAACACAATTCAACACCCCCGCTTCTTGTGTTTTTCTCACCTTCAGACTGGACAAACTTTAGGAGAACTAGTCGACCACCTAAAGATAAATTTCTGTCGACAATCTAGTCTTAATACGATTTAACAAAAAAAATCTTACAATTTAGATAGCGAATGAAAATTAGTCATTTAAGTTAACATTAATCAAAATCTTTTATGCCAAGTTGTCGGTAACACCCCAACTCCACACCACTTTAGATAGATGGATGAAGGGGCGGATTGATAACAATTTCTTATGAATGAAACGAGTGTAGCACTGTGACCAAATTTTGCATTTAGAATCATTCATGATTTATTGAAACTTCCAAACTATATTATTTTCTTTTTTTTTAGTGGGCTACATTATTTGTTATGTGACTTGTTATGTTTAATTTCTTCCTCTAATTTGTGTTGTTTAATTTATTTATTCTCTTTTTTTAATAATTTTTTTATTTATTCTCTTGTCAACAATATTGATTTATATGTTAATTAATTTTGTATAATACAATATTAGTTGTATATTAAATATTTATGTTACATTATGCATACATAAATTTAGATTTTTCTACAAAGGTAATAAATTAGGGAACTAGTTTCTACTTTCTACTATAGCAGCTTGTAGAAGATTGAATCGACCTTAGATTATAGCAGCTTGTAGAAAATTGATATTATGCGCCCAAAGATTTGTTATGATACATGGTGGAACCAATGTTGTAAGCAGCTTATAAAAGATTGAATCGACATAACTTTTGAGTCATGATAAATTAGTAAAATCAATTGAGTTACATACTAGTACTGGTATGAATAAGATGACTAATAAAAAAAAAATGTGATTTATCAACTGTAGTTAAAGCGTCATTATAGGGTGATTAAATCAATTGGCAGATGTTGTTCAAAAAAAAAAAAATCAATTGGTAGATTAAAGGAATTCTTGCTGACTTATCAACAATGGATGAAACTTTTGAAGTAAAAGTAGACATAAGAAGAAAAGGCCAATTCACACAGGGACAATAAAACAGGGTGAGGTTTTGTATTTATTTGATGTATGGATGATAAAAGAAATAAATTCTTGCTAACTTACAAAATCTATGGGTATTGTATGATTATATTTTTTTTATCATAATCAAGTGATCATGATATATTTATGTGACCTAAATCTAGACCCCACCCACATGCCCTATTGTTTTATTATTGAGACTCCCCCTGATTTCAGTAGAATTTTTTTAATTACATTAGTTAGAATAGATCAATAGAATCATACTTGGAAATTGGAATGCACACGACCATATATTCAATCTCACCTGCCTCCAATCATTCACTTTCCTCCTATCTGTCTCGTTATCTCTCCCTCCATTGAGCTCAATGTAGATTGTGGAAGTGGAACTCATGTACTATAACATTTTTTTAAGCATTATGAATATGAATATTCCAAGTTGTTGAATTGCTCCACACTAGAATCATATAGTTTTGATTGGTCATATAGATTTGTGACTATCCTGAAGATACGAAGATCCTCTCCTACTTAATTCTTTGCTTAATCTACTACCTGAGACTGATTAGAGTGCATGTGAACATTGATTTTGTCTACCAAATCGCTGATACTTATCTCATAAACTGTTGATAATAATCTTGGTTTTTGTAATGTGCAGATCAGACTAATCTTTTATGCATGTTTTAAAAATGACTATGGACTTTGTTTAAATTTATTAATGAAAAGTGCATATATGTTGTCTATTCTATAGAAAACCTGTGTGTGGTCCATAAATTAAGACTCTATGCAATTGTTGTTGAAGATACATCTCTCTATTATAGCCATACATCCTTTTTGGATTTTGGCTCATGCCTAAATTTAATTATGAGGTTGAGGTTTGTTGAGTATAACTCATAGTTTATTAATAAGCATATAGCTTGTTCGAGGAGCAATCTTGTAAATTGGAGTTTCAGTTGGGAAGAATCATGAGCTATTTAATGATTCAAAAACATTAAAAGATCCGAAACATCATATCTCCACCAAAATCTTAAGACATTATATATAATATAACAGGATTAAAATGAACAATAAGAAAAAAACAATTACTATTAATTACTTGTAATTTGTAATGTGTATATGTGCAGTGGCGTCCTCGATAATTTGGAGGTCCGGTTACAAGACTTGAAAATTTTCATTTAAAAAGAATTGAAAAAAATCCAACACTATTTATAGTGATAGACAATTAAATTGTAGTTAAATATATGAACAATTGTTCAAACATGACTTTTACCTACAAATAAACAAACATTTACTTATGAACAATTCATAATTGACAGTAAAGTTGTTGTCTTCCAGACTTTTACCTATGGAAAAATGACATTTGGTGAAGGATTTTGTCCGTAGCTACAAGTTTTTTTTTCTTTTTTAAATTTTTTTTGAGGCCCTGGGCCAAGGGTATTGTTGCATTTGGTCAGGGTCGGCCTTGTATATGTGCATATCAATGAATATGGTTCCCGTATTTTATTTGACTATTTCTTTTTCCATCTTATGCAGTTTGGATTTCAGAATTCGAACTGTATAAAAACCCTATAAAACCTCTAAAAACATGTTGAAATATTTCGAATTCTAGAATCCGAATAAGACGCACGAGAAATTCATAGGGTGAGAAAAGTAATGGTCATTTTATTTAGGTTGTGCTGCACTTGTGAAAAAGGGCTGATATTTGATCTTTGAAGAACGCACTATTGAGAAAGTGGCTCCAATTTAATATCTAAAAAAAACATTGATTTATCAAATCATCAATTATTAAGATTATATACATTTTTTTATTATGTGAATTGACTGTTTAAAAGGTGCTAAAAATCCTTCACGTCTCACTCAAATTGATGTGCACAATATCTGTCAAATTAGGAAAAAAATTGTGTCAACAAATAATTCTCCAAACCGGTACGTGTTGTTTTGTCTTGCACATCTGTCGTTTCTTGTCGTTGTTTATATCAAAAAGAACAAAATCTGGAACAAGAAAAAAAAGGCAAATCATACACTGTTGTTAAGTTTTTGAGATATGATCAATATATAGAAAGAAAACAAGCTAGCGGATCCTCATTGAAACACATAGCTATATAGTGTGTGTGTATATATTGACATATTGTATGTAATGGTTACAATCAAATATAGTAGTGTACTATGCTTTTTGCTACGACCCAATGAGTAGAAATAAATTAAACCGTTATAAGTAAGATGTGATATGCTTGAAAAGCATAATACCTGAGATAATGAGATGTATATATATTCTATCAGCATCAATCAATCACTATATAAAAAAATATGTGACTCAAAGTCAATTGCTAGCTAAGATGAATATGATCTTACTAGAATATCCATATGTACATTTGGCTCTTTGTCGGTCTCCAGCTTAACATACTATATTTGGGTATTGAATTGTTAGCGTGGCATACAATACTCCACATTCTCTCTCACAGTATCTTTGCCACAAGAAACGTATCAATTGGGGTCAACTTTGGTATGCTTATTTTTATTTTTTTGTAAATAAGGGTAAGGTGGGACTTGAGACTTTGAGAGGTAGGTTATGGATCTTATGAGCTGATAAGGCTGACCCTTGAGAGCCTCCTCTGTTTTGTATTGGAGGAAAGAGGGTGGAATGATGTACACTCCTGCTTGGTTTTCAACAATGCAAGAGATAATATTGCAAATATACGTAGGTAACTTATTTGAAATTAAAGTGACTCAAAAAGAAAATATGGTGAGGGTAATAACATTTTTAGGGTGTTGAAATTAAACTATCTTGTTCTCTTTTATCGACATAAAAGATCAATATAAAACTAAAAAACTAAATTCACTAATCATATACAAAGCTTAAATTTAAATGAACTCATATTGTATTTAGTTAGTAAAATAAAACTTAATAGATAAAGATTTTAAAGGACACGCTTTGTTACTACACCCTTTTTAGTTTTTACCTTGATGCATGTTATATATATTAATCCAATCCTATCTTAATTTATCTTTGACATATATTTAATATTAATTTTTTTTAAGGAATATTTATTATTGATTTGCTATTAATTTGTGGTTTATTTAATTTTCGAATACTATATATTAAGCCATCTAAATAATTGGTTAGTCGTATGTTTTGGAAAACACCCAATGAAAAAATAGGCAAGTTAATTTTTTTAATGATTTTTTCCTCATTATCCAATTCATTATCAAAAACTTCGATGGTTGAACACACTTAAAGTATTTTACTCATTAACCAAGAGTTATGAACAGTAAAAATAACGTTAACAATAACAGTTACAGTAACGGTAACATCAACTGACACTTTACAAAATCCATCATATAAATACTTCACATTTATTCATAATTTTCACATCATTCTTAGAATATTTATCAATACTTTCTAAATGGCTAAATGTTTTCTTATATGCATCACTTTACTTGTCATTGTTTTGAAGTGGGGTGCTGCTTTGGTTTTTCCAGTTGGTGTTGTGATGAAAGACCTTACAGGATAGTAGATGAAAATTTGTTTGTCATGATAGTTGTCATGTATTTATGTATAATAGAGATTATAATTAACCTTAGAATTTAGATTTGGGAAGATTGTCTAGGATTATAGGTGGATTAACACCTCAATCCATTGTAAGTTTTGTACTTATTTTGTAATATTTATGTTATGTCATCAAATATATATCTTGATTTTGTTGTCGTTGTGGTGTGATATAATGAATTTGGGTTGTAATTATTCATTTGTGTGATTCAAATTACATTGTTGATAAAAGATATATAAATTAGTGTGTCGGCACAGATCACACACTAGTTTAACTTATAAGAGGACTTTATTTAAAAAACAAAAAAGCTTTTGAGTAGAACTATTATTCGCAATGTGAAGATATATTATTTTTAAATAATTTAAATTTTAGTATATTCAATAGTTTTGATTGAGAATTTTTTTTTTCCGACCCTATTGCCCAAAAAAATTTCAAGTCTGACCCCCTTTGAGAAAAATTTTCCAAAATGACCCACTTTCATTTTTGGAATTTTTTTTTTTGTCCTTTTCCCATTCCCGCCGTTTCAAATGGCGGGAATAAGCCTACGCCTAACACGTGGCAGTCGGCCACAGGCTGACTGATGGGACGGTTTTTTTTTTATTTTTTTTTCGGTTCCCACCGTTTTGACTGGCGGGAATGACTTTTTAATATTATTTTTTTCGTTTTTTTTTGGCACAATATATATATATATATATATATATATATATATATATATATATATATAATTAAAATACACTAAATGATAAATTAAAATAAAAATTTATTAGTTTATTTATAAGAAATAAAAATATAAACTACTTCCTCCG
>Ga0315914_1003393_pt1 | contig 24202 bp, 8 predicted proteins | sample MpolenodulesMG_FD_203920 | JGI IMG/M metagenome (GOLD analysis project Ga0315914, IMG submission 203920) | Medicago polymorpha root nodule microbial communities from Los Angeles, California, United States - elongated nodules | ecosystem: Host-associated > Plants > Roots > Nodule | place: USA... | reverse complement strand
ACAGCCTCCTAAGTTTTGCAACTGTAGCAGTTTTGGCCCCCCCAGGCCAAAATAAAAAATAAAAAAAATAACATGTGGCACCTCACTTAGGGTGCCACGTTAGCGTAGACCGAGTCAATATCAGCCTTGGGGGCCAAAACTGCCACAGGTGCAAAACTTAGGGGGCTGTTTTGTAGTTTTTTCTTAGGGGGGCAAAATCGCAACTTTGAGAAAATTAGGGAGCTAAAACTGCAATTAAGCCTTATATAAATGCAGAAAAATTCCATAATTTTCATACCTTCTTGCTTGTGTTTTTCTTGAGTCTTTCACAATTCGTCACTTAACTTCTTCTCTGTCTCTCTCCTTTTCTTTTTCTTTTTATGATATTTTTTTGGTGTTATTTTTGATATTTTTTCTATTGGTGGTATAGCCTCTATTATGTGTAGCTTATATGTGTGTGTTTGAGTGTGTAAGAGTCATTTATATCAAAAATAAATTGTCTATATCAGTCGTCATACATAGTTACAAAAAGGAGTTTTCGTTACCTTTGAAAACATTAATGCATAAATTACATTGTTTTTCTAATCCTCTCTTTCCCAGGAAAAAGAAACTTAGGTAGTGTTGACCAGAATGTTCCACTTAAAATAGTAGGACATACATTAATTTCATTCAATAAAAGAGTGAGTATTAGAGAGAGTGTTGAAAAAAGAGTTCCCCTGACATTTCTCAAATAAAGAATGATAAATAATTGTTCCACCCAAGAATCAAACTCAAACTCTTCTAAATAATTCAACCGGAACCCAATTACTTGATTTACATGAACATCATAAAAAATCAATTGTGAATCAAGTAAATTCAAACTTAGTTTGAAACTCAACTCTAAAATTAATTCAGTCAAACTTAATTCATGAATCAAATAAGAGTAAACTTACGCAGGAATTTAAGTTCGTTAACTAAATGAGTTGAACATAAGTTATATATAGTTCAATTTATTTTATTAACGACTTGACTCAATTATATATTTAATAATTTTTAAATATTATACTAATTTTTAAATATTAATATATAAAATACTTCATTTTTTAAAATTATATAATTGATTTCATACATTTAAACAATTTATGTTACTTAGTTTTTAAAACTATTTATATTTATTAAATATTTAAAAAGAACCTTAATGTTTTCCTAGTTGTGAAATTTTGTTGATTTTGCCTTTTTTTTAAGAAGTTTTATTGAAATATTATAAATCATCGATCAGGAATTTCAAGTTACATCAAGAGTTTGAGAATAAAGTAAGAAAGAACCAAAATAGCAAAAGACAATCATGTTACAAAAAGATTCACAAACAATGTAAAAGGTTTAGCTACCACAAGTGATAGGTGAAAGCAAAATTGTGACGCTTTGTTTTTCCCCACCAAAAAGATTGAAACCTGATGTTATCTAGAGTTGTTGTAACAAGGACCCATTTCGTCTAAACATTTGAGAATTTCGTTGGTTCCAAATGACATAGGCGCAGGATAGCAAAATGAGATTAAAAACCAAGAGGATGCTTTTATGAAAACCGCCTAGACTTTCAAACTGATGTAAGTGATTTATGGCATGTTCCAATTGCTCTATGCAGAAGCCAAGCCATTGCAAAATACCATTCCAAGTTTTACAAAAATAATCGCAAGAGAGGAACAAGTGATCAACATCTTTCATTTTACCACATCCACCCACACAAGGTTGCTCATTATGCTGAAGAACATGCCTCCTTATTAAGTTGTCAGTAGTTGGAAGACGGTTCCGCAACAGACGCCAAACAAAGAGACTGACCTTTAAAGGGACCTCATTGTTCCAAGCATATGCAGTTGGATCGGTTGCCTGGTTGGTGATTGCCGACATCATGTATTTATAGGCACTTGTAAAAGTATAATTTTTTGAAGGATGCAAATACCATAACCACATGTTAGAAAGATTAGGCTGCAATACAATGTTAACTAAAAATTCATTGCACACTCTAGCCAGCTCCTTCTTCCAAGCAAATAACCTACGCCTCCACTGTCACACCTCACCATCCTCCCCCCACCCAAGAGAAAACATTTAAGCTATCATTGCGTTTTTTAATTAACGGCTAAATCCAAAAGTCGGCTGAACTTGAGTTTGATTTCCGAGTTGAACAACTCTTGACCAGATTTTACTTATTTTCTATCGAACTCTAGATTATCATGACTCATTTCTCTGAGAATCAAATGTTTAACACAAAAAAAGAAAGTCAATCCAAACGGATCCGCGTTCCTTTTTCATGTTGGTCCCCATTAGTCCTTAGAGCACAATTAACAGTTTCCTTCTGATAAACAGTGGCTTTTGATCTATTTTCTGTTGGCGATCTAACCTAAACTAATGGTTCGCCCCGCAGGCATGCACATTGGTAATTTTGTACATATTGTTCTTTCAGTAGCGTTAGTTCCATGTACTTGTTCAATATAAGGTACATCAATTGTGGAGAATCTAATGTGTTTTTTGGTGGTGGTCGAGTTTGAACTCTGAACCTTACATATATTATGCATTGTTCCTACCAACTGAGTTAAGCTCACGAGGACATAATCTAATGTGTTTGATATTGTAGGGTATGTGATCGAATTCTCTTTTATCTATTATGATATAAAACCATGAAATGATAAATTTCCCTTTTGTTTCCTTTATTGTCCATTAGAAATTTTCCCTACCAATCAATTTGATATTCTAAATTTACAATTAGGATTATCATAAATAAGGGTTCAAAGTTTCATCAATGCAAGTTAACGAAACATAAATAAACGCAAAACAAACACAAATCATACTTCAAACCAACAAAAAATAATCAATTAAACAGATAAAGATATAACCATAAAAATAAATTAGAATCTAAAGAAAACATGAATTGGTGAGCCAAACCGACAATTTTATGGGTGATGGTTTCAAATTCGGCCAAGTAATCGTTCATCAAACCTAGTTGAGTTAATTTGAAATCCCCTTTGAGATCATGTATTCTGAAGGAACAAAACGAGCATCCAAAGCATGCAAGCACTATGCAAATTTTGAATGTTAATAGTGTCAATATAATAGCAGTTTTTGGATAAATGTCATTAGATATTTAAGGCAAAGGCTATAATAACGCTTTTTCAAAAAGCGCTATTAACAAATAAAACAGAATTATGGAAGGTTATGATAACGCTTTGGTTTAAGCGCTATTATAGACTTTGTCATATGTTATCCGTGTTTCAAAACGAGCTATTATTGATTTTCTTTATAAAAAAAATGCTAATTCAATATTTTTGGTTTCATTGGGTTATTATATAATCGAGCTTTCCTTCTGATATTCTTTTTTCTTTACTTAGAAACCATCTTGATTAAAGGCTCATTATGCAAAGCATAATCTTGTTTATAGGGAAACTTTATTCACAAATTTGAAACATGACTTCTTTTATTTTAGTAACCGACATGTATGGCAAGTGGGGCGCCTTTTTTTTTTTGTTACCCAAGCAAATTTGTATTCGTAAAAGATTTGCTGGATTTTTTCTCGCGAGATATAGCATTGTCCTTATGCAAATACCTATCACAATATTTTCCTCGTCACCATATATATATATATATATATATATATATATTATTTATGTATGTATATTTGTTTGTTTCTCAAGCATCTTTATCCTTAAAAAATGCCCCGATACCTCCAATGCATAAGCAACATTGTCATTTAAAGTTTCAATAGTAACAGACCAATTTTGTTATAATGAGAATTGAGAGTAGCACACCATTTTTTTTTGTCTAATTTAGGTGGTGTGGCTTCAATTTAGGGAGTGTTGTGAAGTGTGTTTTGTTCCATTTGAGGTGGTTTTCCTGCACTGTGAACATGTTTGGTGTCTTTTCGGAATGTCTTATGCAGTGGCGGAGGCACCATGGGGCCAGGTGTGGCCATGGTCCCCCCACTTTTTCTAAAAAATATATTATACTACTAGTATATATTAGGCCAAATACCTCCCTGTGTCCTTTAAGTTTTACGTTTGTTTCACATAGGTCCTTTAAGTTTCTAAGGTTTCAGATAGATCCTTTAAGTTTCGAGTTTGTTTCAGATAGGTCCTTTCTATCAACCTCCGTTAAGGCAAAATTAAAGGACCTATCTGAAACAAACTCCTGAAACCTTATAAACTTACAGGACCGATCCGAAACAAACTCGAAACTTAAAGGACCTATTTGAAACCTTAGAAACTTGAAGGATCTATCTGAAACAAACTTAAAACTTAAAGGATCCGGGGAAGTATTTGGCCTATATATTATTATATACTTCTATTTTCACATAGTCATAAATATGGCCCCCCCTTAATATTGTTTCTTCTTCTTGTTCCGGGTGTTACTTACCTATAGGCACAAATCATCATCTGCATGTTAGCTTAGCTCTCTCTTTCTTTCTTTATTTAATCCATACTATTAGACTTATCTGATTGTTACTGGTATCAACAATGTCAACCAAACTTGTTTCATGATTCTGCCCGTGTTGTGTAGTGTTGTGCTTGCTATATTTAATAGTAGCACCATTAATCCAGTATAATTTTAGTGTTACTATATATATATATATCATTTGAAGATTTAGTGTTTCTTTGCTAAATTATACCTACTAAAACTTGGTCCAATCAGATGAAGTGGATCCTAAGATCTCTTGAATATTAGTTTTGGAATGCTCTTCATTAGAGAAACTAAAATTCTCAATAATTTTTTTTTCTCTTTTCTTGTCAAAACCAATTTCTTAAACAATTTGAGCATCCATGATTTCATGATGCAAGACATCAACACTAACAACGTCCCTTATCAACAATGGTTTTTAGTTTAGCGGAGTCCACAAATCCCAAAAGAGGATCATATATTATCAACACACTTTTGAGCAAGTATTTTGTTTTTTCCAAGCAAAGTTAATATAGTGATACAGTCCTGAATAATAATAAATTTGGTGCTACCCACTTGAATCTATTTTCTTTTCGCCAAATCATCTTTTCGCCAAATCATCTTTTCGCCACTTGAAGTACAACATTCGCGTAAAATCATCAAGACTTACCGGATTTTCAAAACTATTAACAGTAGCAAAGAGGATTTTTGGACCAGTATTTGAATTGGAATTCATAGACCAAACAAGTAATTTGAGAAAGCCAGATTTAAGGCTCAAGAAACCACCACACAAACGCTTCAAATATCTTCAATTGAAGAATATATAAATTCCTAGATTCCGTTACCTTAAGAAACAATGCTCCATTTTCCCAAAGGTGACTAATTTGGTAAGCAAGTCATAAAGTTTGATGGATAACTCTCTGATAACCACAATCTACCGTGAAGATGATTTTGAATCCAAACTCATTTTATTATACTCCTCTTGAGGTTTTTTTATTTTAATAGAAATATCATCTTCTTCTAAGTTATGCTTTGGAAATTCGGCTAAGAGGTTACGTTACAAGTATTATTCATCAAGAATTGGACAAAAAAATTTATTTAATGATTTTTTCTCAAATTCTTTATCTTGGTCATTGTCTCACCTACAACATCACCATTCCATTTCCTATTGCATCACCACACTTTCCATCAGTATGAGAGACGACAGTATTATGAAACGATGGACCATGAGAAACCAAATGCTTCGTCGATGAATCATATGATAAGATGGATTCTTGGATTCACCACCAGAATAATACATTTGTTGTGCACTAGAAGATTCGGCGGCAAAGATTTCACACGCAATAGATAGCATGGCCATGCATGACCAAGCATTCAAAGAAGAATCTATCATGATAAAAATATAAACAAAATGGAATCTAGTAATCGAATCTATGAATAAGGAATTGTTGACATGGAAGAGTAATTCTAATCAACTCTATTTTATCAACCCTCCTATTATACATTGTCATTTTTTAAGACGCCAAAAAAGGTGTCAGCTGAAATTGTGAGTATCCAAAGAGAGTTTATGTAGGACGAAGATAATGTGAGGAAAATGACTTCGGGAATTAGTTGGGAGAGGATTTGAAATGAGGTTTAGAGGTAAAAAAATATTGGTTTTTGTTTAGCAAGTCCCTCCCTAATGCTTAAAATGGTGTAAGAGATGCCTCATCCATAAGAATCGATGTGGCATGAGTTGTTGGTACATAAGTATGGGAACCTAGCTAATGGGATGATTTATCAAGAACAAATATCAAGTGCAAATCATGACCCATGGAGGGATTTAAGATCTCTTGCTAGTGGAAATTCATCTACGGGTGCTTTATCACTGTTCGATTGGAAGCTTGAACGTTGCAATAGAATAGTATGCAAAAGACACTCTAATGCTGGCCAAAAGTCGTTTAAATTTTTGTAGGCAAGTTCAATCCCTCCCAAATTTAGGTTTAGTTGATATTCAAGAAGCAGGATAAAGTATCAATTGAGATAAGCACTGTCAAATACTAATGATTCAAATCAATCTCAAGTCCAAATAGTCTCATAAATTTCGTGGGGTGTCAGAACTAGTCAACGACACATGAAATTGAAAATTCACTCTCAAAGACTTGTGTTCCATGTTTTTAGCTCCACGAATAGAAATAAATAATTTCTTAGGGAGCATGATCGGAGAGAAAGAGAACGTGTGGATAAAAAAAATAAGCATGCCAAGAAACTGGGGAAACTAGGTCAAATGTGTGACGCCACGTACACATAACCACAACGAGCACAAGCACCACAATACCCGTGAGTTTAGTTGAATTATTAAATCTAGCCATGTCTGCAATTATTCAGCTAACTTTGGAATTCAAAAACAATTGCACTAAATTTCATAATTTAAAATCTCAACATTTGAACTAAATTGAATACATAAAAGTGTTAAATTTTACAAAAATTTTAAAAAATCATCATTTTCTGGACTAGTATCATGGATTCATGAGTTTAAAATCATAAATGTGTTACCACTTACTCGAACAAAACATTTTGGGTTTATCTGAATTGATTTGGGTTCAACCAAAAGTGCTAAAAAGCACAAAATTTAGTGCTTTAGTTTGAATTGGATCATCGTGTTGATAGAATTGACCTAGGGGTGACAAAATAGGTTATATTCCGCGTGATTAACCTATAAAAAAATAAAGATGAAAGGCCAACTTAAGTGGTCGAGTTGAAACTCTTGTCCCGCCCCTCAACAAGCTGGTGGATTGGTCTGCCAATTTGTTTTACATTCACGAGCAACTAAATAACCAAACATGATAGTACACATGCCACAGTCAATAATAATTGAAAATATGAAAATAAATTGGGTCTCCAACAATAACATCAAAATAATTTAGGTTGAACTAAAATGCAAGACACTAATAAAATACAAGAGAGACTCAACATGTTTTACCGCCCCTAAACAAAATACAACACACTAGCCTGCATTGTGGACTATAAAAGATACTATTATTAGTAGTAGAAGTCCAGGTCAACTATCACAATTAATTAACGTACCCTCTTGTTGGACATTTATGTCATGGCGGGAGGTGGAAATTGGTTAGTAAGAGTGTAAGACTTGGGCATATGCGAAGCGGTGCCCAAAAACCAAACTTTTAAAGTTAAATCCACCGCTGACAATTTACAGCTTAGCCATATATAGTGGAGTTTAACTTGAACCACTATCAAATCATCATGGTCTGGATCATACAACTTAATTAGGCAATAAAAAAAGGTACAAGAATCATTACGAGTTGAATTAATGTGTAGGAGACTTGTAACAGAAAAATAAAAATGTGTAGACTTCCATATTTTGGGCCTCTTCGAGGGCAACAAGTTAGGCTTTTATGTATTTTTTTTAATAGGAATTTAGGATTTTATGTTAACAAAATAATATTTTGACATCAAACTTTTTAGGTCAAATGTTAGTCATTTGATTTTTATGTGCATTTTAAAATATGTCTAAGTTGCAAAAAGATAAATAATAAAAGACAGATAAAATCATACCATGATGAGTAGAAATGATTCCATAAAAGAGTTTTTTTTTTTCTTTCCTTAGAGTGGAAATGGTTTTACGAAGAGTAGAAATTATGTGAATAAAATCAGTGCTGAAAATTGGCGGTCAGGAATGAAAATTGCCATCAGTGATGTCTGAATTTTACTATATTATACACTCTGGTCAATATTATAAACAAAAATTAGCATTTTAGATTCATTAATTAAATAATGTATGTGGTATATAATAAAGATCATATACATCATTAATTGAATGAATCTAAAGCGTAGATTTTTACTTATAATAGTTACCAGAGGATGTATATAATATATATTTACTAATAATGTAGTGTTCATCTTTTATCCGTGTGCTTTGCAAATTTCATACCTCATCTTGTACCTGTTCTTCTTGAATCACGTAGAAGTTGTATCCTTAAATTAAATAAGTGGACTATGATTTATGGGTCTGTCTTTGCCTCCAGCGATTATCTAGCGACCCAATTGGTTTGGAAAGAAGCACGTACACATGATTTGAATTTACCACGGTTATTATTTTTATTGAAGTACATTTTCGAAGCAGTTCGTACATGTTTAAACCGATCAAAAGGTCAAAACAATATTCAAATCCCTCAAATAAATTATTTGGTTTACCAAAGAATTTCCAAACTAGATAAAATTCCAAAACTTATTTTAGTTACTTAAACGTTTTTTTGACAGATTAGTACTTAAAACTTGTACCTAGTTGTAAAGAATGGACCCGGACGTGGTAGTTGATTTTGGAGGGAAAATTGTACTATCATCCATGTTTTCATATGCCAGCTAAATATTTTTGTAAATAATATAAATTTTAGTCGAAAATGGTCTACAACCAAATTTAGGTTTAGTTTGATGTTCATGTAGAAGGATTAAGGATCAATTGAACTATTCATAGTCAAATACGTATGACTTGAATCAATCAACGACACGTGGAATTGAAGATTCAACCTTGAATACTTGTGTTTCAAGTTTTTAGCGAAGAGAAAAAGAATGTGTGGATAAAAACAAGCATGTCGTGGAATAGGAAAAACAAAGTCAAACGTGAGACGCCACATACACGCACCAACAAGCACAATACCTGTGAGTTTAGAAGAATAATGGTGGTCAGGGCTAGATTTTGTAGGTTATAATGTTAGGTCACTTTTTGTATAAATACTCATTGTAAGTATAATTTCTAACACAAAGGCATTCAACCTATTGTTTTTTATTAGCAATATTCATCATTTATATTTTTGCCTTTCATTTATTTATGTTTTCATTAGTTTATTAGTTATATAAAAAAAAATCCAATAACATGTACACCCTCCGATCATTATTATAAGTAAAAAAATTACTTTTTAGATTTACTAAATAGTTGATGTATCTGATCTATATATAAATCTTATGTATACATCAACCATTCAATTGATCTATATGTAAATCTTATGTATACATCAACCACTCAATGAATCTAAAATGTGATGTTTTGCTTATTGTAGTGGTTAGAGGGTGAACATAACACTCTTTGTAGGAATTAAGGAACCCACAACTAAGACCAAATTTCTTCATTGCCAAAAACGCTTGATGTAAAAGAGAATCAATATTGAGAACTTTTAATCAAATCCTTGCCTAACTTTCAAATTCAAAACAATTCCAACACTTACGAAATTTCATAATTTAAAAATCTCAACATTTTTTTTGAATGACAAATGTTAGTATGTCAATTGTTATGTTAGTTTTTTCTTTTTGTTAAAACTTGAACTCTAGACCTCAAATTTTTTAACCCTTAACTCAAATCTGTTGAGTTACCCAACCCCCTCCCCCCCTTAAAATCTCAACATTTGAAATAAATCGAAAGCATACAAGTCTTAAATTTTACAAAAATAAAAATATCCATGATTTCCTTTAACGGACAAGATTCATGGATTCACGAGTTTGAATAATAAATATGTTACAACTTATTCGAACAAAATACTTTGGGTTTGTCCGAATTGATTTAGGTTCTACCAAAACTACTTAAAAACACAAATTCAACGTTTTAGTTTGAATTAGATCATCGTCTTCATAGGTTTGGCAGAATAGGTTTTCTTCCCTGCAATTAACCTATCAAAAGAGGGACATGACGGGCAAACTTGAGTGGTCAAGTTGAAACTCTTGCCCTGCCCCTCAAGAAGCTCGTGGTTTGGCCTGTCAATTGGTTTATTCATTCACATCTCATAAAAGTAATAACAAAAAATAATCATCATGAAATTCAACAAAAATGATAGCAATAACATGAACATACATTCACACAAGCAACTAAATAACCAAACATGATGTTTGCATATGACACAAACAGTATAATTGAAAATATGAAAATAAATTGGGGCTCCAACAAGAACCTCAAAATAGTTTATGTTGAATTACATTCAACGTAATCTTAAAATTGTTTAAATTTCTCCAATGAAGAACACAAATTCATTAGCAAAATAAACCAAAAAAGTTAGCAAGAAAACTTTTTTTTTTCTAAACTATTTTGACATACCAGATTTATCTAACCTGTCTAAACTATTTTTCTAACCTCACCAATTTCTTGCTAGTTTAACATACCAGATTGACGGACTCGACATGTTTTACCATCTTTAAATAGTTTTTTCTATGTTACCCCTTGATGATTTGAGGGTAATTTACTCCTTTCCAAAAAAAAGTATTTTCTTCATATTTATTTTTAAAATTAGTTACCATTTTCATCTCAAGAACGTCAAACTTATTCATTTTCTTCGTTTAACCTGTGATCTCCATCTCTTCGTTTCATATTAAAATCATATTTGTTATTAGGGGTAATTTACCCCCAATTCATTAAAGGTAATGTATCTTGGTTTTTTCTTACAATTAGTTATCATTTTCATCTTCTTCATTCGACATGTGACCCATCTCTTTCGTTTTAGAATTGAATCATATTTATCATTAATGATAAATTACCTCCAATTCATTAAAGGGCAATGTAGACCTCACCTCCTTAGATCGACCATCCGGTAAAATACGAGACACAAGCCCACATTGTGGACCAAATATTAGTAGTAGAAGTCCTAGTCAACTATCACCATTAATTAATGTACGTTCTTGTAGGACATTTCTAAGGAAATTTGTGTCATGGTGGGAGGTTGGCACTTATTGTCAATTGGTTTCCATGTATGCATAACGAAGACTTGGCCATTTGCGAAGCGGTGCCCAAAAACCAAAAATTAAGTTAAATCCACTAACTGACAATTTAAAACTTAGCCATATTTAGTGGAGTTTAACTTGAACCACTATCATCTTGTTTTGTATCACACATTGATTGATTAATACCTTAATTAACAACGACAACTTGGGCAAAAAAGGGTACATTTCTGGAATCATTACGGGTTGAATTTATGTCTAGAAGACCTATACCAAAAAAAGAACAGAAAAAATGTATAGAAAACTTCCATATTTTGTGCCTCTTTGAGGGCATGAATTTAGGCTTTTGGGATAAGAAAAAATATATTTTGACATCAAAATTTTAAAGTCAAATACGAGATCTTCTAAGTTTCAAATGTATTTTGAAATGCTAGATTTTAAAAGTATTTTATTTTGAGGAAATAGATTTTAAAAGATAAAAGGTAGACATAGATAAAGATAATAAAAATATACAAGAGAATATTAACTAGTAGCTTAATGACATTTGTTAAGTTTTCAAAACAAATATTTTTTTATAAAAAAGTTGGGTAATTAAAAATAACATCTTATATTTTCAATACAAAATCTCTATTTATAAATTCTTTAACTAATGTACTGAGAGTACGAGCACCGATTAACAAGATCGAAATATATATACAAAGTATCGTGTCTATTTTAATGTTGAGTTAACAAAATCATTTGTGATTATTACGAAATATAGACATAATGAGTTTGGGCAGACCCACGTGTCTTGGTCAGATGAGTACTCCTGCAATATGGAGAAGTATTAACTTTCTAACCAACCACCCATTAAGATTTCTTGCAGGCCTGCCTCTTTACTCACTCCTCAATTATAAAACCTTATCACATCATTCCAAATTCACTTACCTTCAAATCCCTTTCTTTCACAGTTTACTAGCAAATACTAGTAGAGAAACATGGCTCTGGGAAGAGGCAGTGCATTGGTTCTACTAGTCTGCTTTTTTGTTCTTAACTCTGAGTTGGCTCATGCTGCTACCTACACTGTTGGAGGTCCTGGAGGTTGGACCTTTAACACTGTTGGATGGCCTAACGGAAAACGCTTTAGGGCTGGTGACACCCTTGGTATGTATTCAAACAATTACTTTCTCCACTCTTATTTATAAGAGTGTACAGACACTCACTTTAACACTGTTGTTTTTTTTCTTCAAAATTCTCTTTTATAGGATAAAGTTACGTAGGTTCTACCATTTTGAGAATGAATTTATTGGTGTAATCAACATGAATTTCATCTAACACATAGAGAAGAATTTTTCTTGTGGATGAATCTTTATTACAAATATCTTGAGCATAATTAAATATAAATCTGTGTATGTTTGTGCAGTGTTCAACTATAGCCCAGGAGCTCACAATGTAGTGGCGGTGAACAAAGGAGGGTATGATAGCTGCAAGACTCCAAGAGGAGCAAAAGTGTATAGGTCAGGAAAGGACCAAATCAGGCTTGCTAGGGGACAAAACTACTTCATTTGCAACTATGTGGGTCACTGCGAGTCCGGAATGAAAATTGCCATCAATGCTGCCTAACTTTTATATTAAAGTCTAATATATGTCATAATGTAGTGTTTAACTTATATGTGTGTGTTTTTCAAATTTCATACCTCTTGTTGTACCTGTTCTTTACGTACTTCTTGAATCATGTAGAAGTTTATTATCCTTAAATTAAATAAGTGGATAGGTGGGTGTGAAGTGTTAAGTGTGCCATGTATGCTCCTATATGTTAGACATCATGGATCTGGTAACAATAATTTTGTGTAACATGATTTCTGGGTCTCTCTGGATGTTATGTAGCGAACCAAATTGTTTTGAAGGGAACTACAATTGACTTAAATTTACCACTGTTACTGTTTTTATTTAAAATAAAAATGTGTGGGACCTATGGAGAGAGTGTGCTTATTGAAGCTACTGTTCTCCACAAACAACATTTTTTTTTCTCCCTAATAATAGTACCTATGTAATGAAATCGTAGCACTTGTTTACCGACAAAACCAGTCAAAAGAAAAAGCTATGAAAATTGCTAATGACACATTGGAGAAGGCTGAGAAACACATGTAAAAGACTAAAATGTTCTTTGATAGTTAATTGTCGAGGAATTCATAAATCAGCTGTAGTTAACTGCCGAGGTTTTCTTCGATAGTTAACTGTCGAGGAAACATCAAACCTAATTTTTTTTTTGTTGCAAAAACCTTAAATTGTCATTATTAATATTTATTGATTTTAATTTTTTCAATTATTATTTTGGCACGTTTCAAACAATTGCAGTATTATATTTATGCATATATATATCTTAATGAGAATAGCATTTAAATACTCTAAAAAAACATTTTAATGAGTATAAAAATTAAACATTTGAATATTATTTTGCACATTAATAAAAAGAGATTAATTAAAATAGATTGACAGTGTAAAACAATTTTACACTGCAACCAATTAAAATCATCCAATTAGACACATAATTTAAGTGTTAAAAAAAAGGAAAAATCAAATAAAATATCGATAATAAATGTCATATTCACATAAAGGAAATTATTGATCGTGTATTTCATGTAATGCAAATATTTTATTCGATTGATTCAAACTATGTCAAGGTATTTCGAAAGGAGCCAAGAGATGCATCAATAAAGGTGAACAAGAAGAGTTTTTTTTTGTCTTGCTTGATTTCAATTCACCTGATTTAAGCCACGGTATGTGTGAAAAGTGTTAAAAGTTAAACATGATTTTTTTTCTTCACATAACCTTAGACGTGGGAAGAATGTATTGATTGACATGAGCATACATACAACATATATAAAGGTCATTCGTGCTGCACAACATTACATATTTACATTTATATAGAGAATCAATATTGTACCTTAATTGTATAAGTGGTTGTAAATTTGACCACATGTAAAATATTCAAATTGAGGAGTATCAATGAAATGAAGTTACTTTCTTATTGCAGAGATGGATGTGATGGATGTAATGGACAGGGTGATGTGGGAGGCGATAGAGATGCTCGTGATTTTATTTTTTTCTTTAAATCCTTCAGCCTCCGTAAAACTAGGTTTGAAAGGGTGAAAGGATGCGTAGAAAAGATTTTATTTTATTTTTATTTTATTTTTAACATTTAAGATGATGTGTTTAGTCAAATAACTTGGGATATGACATTTATTATCCACATTTTATTTGATTTTTCCTTTTTTAAACATTAAGATGATGTGTCTAATTGAGTGATTTTAATTGGTTGATAGTGTAAAGTTGTTTTACACTGTCAGTTTATTCTAATTAATCTCTAAAAAAAATAGTAATAGTATTTTGTTATATTATATTAAATGAAATTGTTATTAAAGGGTTATATTATAATTATATGTCAAAATTTAAGGGGTTATAAATTTTGCAGATACTATTTACATAATTATTATTTAAAGAAAAAGATATGATTTATGTCAATAGTAGCCCAAGTTTCTAATTACAATAACTAATTGTTAAAAAAAAAAACGAGTAATAAATGAGAATTAATAGAATTCTTAAAAAGAAAACTAAGATTTAATAGTAATAAATTAGTAATTTCAAAAAAGGCAAATGCTTCCAAGTCCACTATACCGTAAACCAATTATATCTTCAATTCAATCTCTGAATTCATTTTCAATAAATACCATTAATTAAAAAAACTGAAACGTCTTTGTCATTTGTAATTTCAGATTTCCTCGGAAGTTAAACTGCCGAGGTTTTCCTCGGAAGTTAACTGCAGCCAGTTTTATTCTTCCTCGGCACTTAACTACCGAGGGGTATTTTCGTCTTTTACATGTGTTTCTCAGCCAAAGAGCATGTGTATACAACAATTTTCAAAAGCTATATATAAATTTCCCTTCGTCTCTGAATTATAGTCGTTTAAGGTTTATGCACAATTATTTAAAAATTGATTAGTTGTCTTGATTTCAATGGTAAAATTAATATCATTTACTAAAATACATTTATTAATCGTAGTTAGTGGAGTAATAAAGTTGGATGAAATTCAATAAATAAGGGTATAATAATGGGAAAAAAATAATAAATACTGCATTGGTATTCTAAAATGACAATTATTTTGAGAAAAAGAAAAAATGTTAAAGAGATAATTATTGTGAAACAAAGGGAGTATTTTTTTTAAAGCCAAAAGGAAAATTAAATTAAAAAATGAACGAGGAAGTACAAGGCTGAGGGGGCATGAACTTGACTCAGTAAACCAAAAAAAAACCCAAAACAGGTGATACAACTATTCGATACATAAGTTGTATAAAAAAGAAACACCCTAAACAATCACTACCACGGACCCAGCGAACACACGTGTGGGCGCGAAACCGAATTACAAAAGAAAACGCAGAGTGAGCATTCAGATTATTGAGTAGGCGTAAGAATCATCTGCCAACACAGTAACGATCCAAGTTCCACAACCCCCTTCAAGATGATGCAGGTAAACCACCCTTTCAAGTCAAGCCAACTAGATACGAACCGAAGCACGAATTCGCAAACGATCTTGAAACTTTAGCCGTAGTCCAGATCGAGGGATGAACGGACGACGAAAATTCAACACAGTCCACCAACGGCGCATAAAGCAACCGCATCAGATAAAGTCTGGAGGTACGATCAAAGAAAACTACCGCCAACACGGAAGCCTCTACGCACCTAGCTCTTTCGAGCATCAGCAGACTATGGAACCCAATCTCAACTCCAGGATAAACCAGGATCGAGATATACGAACAAACCAAGTCGGAACAAACCCACCACCGCCCGTCAGCAACCTCCTGTAACAAAAACAAAACAAAACAGAGACATATACAGTACAGAAAAACCACACCAAAGCTAAAACCACTCCAAGTCCAACCAGGTCAAGAAACAACAGATCTCGAACCACCAACCAACGAATCAATCAGATCACGCCTGATCTGACAACACCATGACCCAACGGAGTCGACACTAAAGGATAAACCTCCCGAAGCTGACAACGAGCAATGGCTGAAACGATGACTGAAGCAACCAAGAAAAGTAACCCACACGAAGAAAGGAGGCCAAAAAACATGTTTTCCTAACGAACCATCGACGAGAAAAACAGGGACGAGTCGCGGCGGTGCTGACGACAAGCTTCGTGATGGTGACGACGATGAAGCAGGTCGCACCACCACCGTCAATAAAGGCTACATCTTGTGAAAACGAATTTTGATTTGGGTTGGGGAGGAGAGGAAATGGAGCGGCTGGATTTTCTTTTTAGAGAGAGGTTGGAGAAAAGGGTTTAGAGGGGAGGAGAGAAAAGTCTTTTTGCAGAGGGAGTATAACTTTGGTAAAAAAATACTAATATTACTAAATACTATACCAGGCATCTAACATCGAAAAATAACCGTATAAAGCATCTAATAGGGCTGGACAGGATTTGTGTAACCGATCCAAACTGTCTGACCCATAAGGCCCGTATGCAAGCGGGTCGGTTAATTCGAATAATGCGGGTCAGTCGGATTGACAAAAACGGTTATGGATGAGTAATATCGGTCAGTTTCGGATGAGTGTTATCCATCCATCGAAACCCATTTAAAACCGATACATACATTTATTAATTTTTTTACCTACTGTTTGACATTTTAGAGTTAATATAAAACCCAATTTTTCCCATTTCTTAACAACCCTTCTCTCTCTAGAAACATCTACAGCCGCTCCCACCTCTCTCTAGCCAAATCACCTTCCTATTCTCAATCTTCTACCTTCCTCTCTTCATTATTTCACTCATGAACTTAACACCATGGGTGGCTGCTAGCTCTGAAATTGAAGAGTGATAACCTAAATCATAATCTATATGTTTCCTTTTCCAAAAAATTCATCATCCCTAACCATGAAACACTGATTATGTTTTCCACACCATTCAACATTCACCCCACACCACACAAATTGAATTTATTTTTCATTGAAATTCCTTCTCATTACTACTGTGAAAACGTGGACACTAGAAGAGAGGATGTTGCAGGGCTACAATCTGAATCACAAATTAAATCACGTTTCTTCATTTTCTTTGATTTTTGTTTTGTTTGTTCTCTCCATTCTTGGCCCAGATCTAAAATTCTGGATGTGTGAAGTTTTGGATGTGTAAAGTTTTTCTTTATCTTATTTTGTTTAGTTTAAAACCGATACAACCCACCTGATCGCCCGTGAAAACCGTCAAACCGACCCCGCCGAAACCGACATACTCATTTGGACGGAAACAGACTCTGATATTCCAACCGACGGTTGATTCGGTTTCGGATTTTGGACCCGATTTCTGACCGAAACCGCCCGTTGTCCAGCCCTAGCATCTAATATGAATCTGGTCCAAGATAAATCTTAGTATTTTTATTTTAGTAAATTTTAATAGAGTATTACATTTATTCTTCATTCTTTTTATCAATATAAATTTCATTTTACTTAAAGTAGTAAGGGTCCATCTTTAGACCATACTTATATGAAAATTACTTTATATGGGTAAATGCATGCATATATTGTCGTCTTATCATATCCTACTAGTTTCTACAACTTATATAAAATAAGAATTTTAACTACATATGTTAATTTATAAAGGTTTATGATTAATTTATGGACAATGCTAATGAATATTTTCAAGATATTTTTTGAAGGTCGTTAATAATAACTTTTTATGAAAATTCGTATCGAAATTTATAGTATTTGACTTTTTAAAATAATAGTAATTTTTAAATTTGAAAGTCCTTTACTAACAAGATCCATAACTTATTATATCATGTCGGTTCTTCAACGAGTAAATTAAAACAATATATGATAATTTGTCTTATCATATCTCGCTGATCATGGTCATCAAACAAATCCTAACCAATTTTGCCAGAGCATCAAAAATATTACGAAGAGTCAATAATTATGAAGACTTTCACTATTTTTCAATAAGAAACTACGAAGATTTTCACTGGCCTTTATTTTTTAGTCAAGTAGCCTATTGGTTAAAATTCACCTTATAAAGTGAATAAGCGGGGTGTCCGGGGTTCGAACTCAGGCCCCTACATATAATAATGCATTGTCCTATCAACTGAACTATGTTCACAGGACACTTTCACTGGCCTTTTATAAGTCGGCGATGTAAACTTTTTTTTAATTTTTTAATAAATTTATGGGGATGTAAACTTTTCTTCTTTAATTAATTAAATGAAGAACATTATCATGACTCGTGCCATTGGGTCATCATTCTTTAGGCAAATGACCTAAACTTTCTCTAACCAACCCCCTACAATTTGGTTGTTTTCCATCACAATTCCACACATTAATTCACATTAATTCATGCGGTTAGCATGATGATGGTTGAATTAAAATTAAATAGTTAAAAATTTAATATATATTTTTTTTAATTGTGCTACTTTTGGTTCATTATGGCAGCAAGTTTGATTGTGGCTTGGGTTTTCAAAGCCAATTTCACTCAATTTACAAATTATTTAGGTGGCTGGAGGGCTGGTTGATGATTCCTTCATTTACTGTGGTTTCTTTGTGTTTGGCTCATAGGAACTAATAATAGAATTTTGGGTTAATTATGTAAATGGTCCCTATAAATATTCAGAATTTTATTTTTAGTCCCTACAAAATAAAATCACACTTTTTAGTCCCTATAAAATTTTCCATCAGCATTTTTAGTCTTTGTAAAATTTTTCTATCAACATTTTTAGTCCCTGTCAAAAATTTCCATCAACATTTTTGGTCCCTAAAATGCTTAAGAAAAATGTCACAGGGACTAAAAAATGTGATTTTATTTTGTAGGGACTAAAAACAAAACTGTGAATATTTATAGGGACTAAAAACTTAATTAACCCTAGAATTTTTAATAATATTTATACTTCCATTACGGAGCTTATGAAAAAGGTAAAATTTCATTTTATTGGTTGTTGAGGGTTAATAATGCCTCATTTGTTTATGGTTGTCAGCAATGGCGGTCGGATCTGTTGTTTTGTTTGGGTATCAGCTAATGCTTGTCTTTATGTCTATCTGACAAACTCTATGTACGTTGAGCGACCTATTTAGTACGCCTTGTGCTAAAGAAGCGTCTCTGTTTTTGTGAATATATATACCATTTTAACTTCTTAAAAAAATATAATTAAATTTTTTTATTCTAAATTTAAAAGACCGATATTAAAATCTTGATTATCTAATTTCTATTCAATGACTACTGATAATTAATTGCTCGAATGATGGATTGTTGACTCCAATAAATAAAAAAATTGTTACTAGTGTTTTTTAGGCTATAAAAGCAAAGCCCATAATCATCCTTATTGCAACTGGCCTCTAGCTCTCATCCTCAACCTTTGATAACGTGCATCTAAAAGTATGACCCTGGGATGAAGCAGTGCAATAGTAGCTCTTAGGTTATCGGTTATCATTGTGATTGTTGTTTCACTCATGGCTCATGAAGGAAAGATCCGATTGTTTCGTATTAAATTTTAAGATTTTTAAAAATGATTTTTGGTGACCGACAAAATATGTAATTAGAAGTAAAAAAATTTTTTTAACGTAAATCAGATATCATTTTCATGCAATTGCGAAGATTAATCTTTCGAGTTTTGGGGGAGTTAAATGAGTTGCAAACTCTCCCAAAAAGTTTTAATGTTACCTAAAACTGTATTCGAACCCACAACCTTGATTAAACTGAAAGAGATCTGCGTCATCTCATTTAAGTGTTCTTAGATAAAAGTCAATTTGTTATTTTAATTTTAATTTTAATATTTTCATGTCTGGAAAAATCTAGTAATTTTGCATTAAATTTTGTGATTTATCAAAAAAACTTACTTTTTTTTTTAGTGTTACAATGTAACGAGGCAAAAGAAAAAACAAGAGGGAAAAGACAAAATTAAGTTCCAAGCTTATCTCTCAGGATGAGAGATTTCATGCCAGACGGATGGCAGTTTCAGTGAGCAGAGCACCTTGCATGTGATCATTCCTTAGCCATAAAATCTGCACATATTTTGTTCTCTATGAACATACACCAATGTTGTATTTTTATTTCCGTGTAAAACATCTCTAATATGAAAGAGGTCGGTAGCATTAGTGTGCAATGTATGATCACGACCAGCAATAATCAGGCCAACTGCTTCCAAACAATCACTCTCACAAATAATGTTGAGATAACCTTTTTTACTACAAAAATCAAGACTTATCTAGATAGCACATAGCTCAGCTAATAACGCATCGCATCCAACTTCATAGTGAGAAAAACCAACTATCCAATCTCCATTGTGGTTGCGAACAACACCTCCAACACATAAACAACCAAAATCTTCTAGAAAGCTACCATCAATATTGAGTTTGAGTGTACCTTTCGGAGGGGATCCAATGAGCTAAGAGGTGTGATGAGTGTGGGTCCAAACCAAGATTGGGATAGTAAGAAATGCATTCATCATGTAACAAAAAAGTCTTTTGCACCACATCTTTAATATGTCAATGTTGATCCTCAAAAATAGTTTTGTTTTTCCAACACCAAGCATACCATAATCATGTAACAAACAAAATAGAGGAAGTTTCCTTTGTCATCGCATGAAGCCAAACCTTGACGTCGAATTCAGATAAAAAGTTATTATAATGCCCCATATTTAAACGGAGCCAAAGCTCTCTAGAGTGCAGGCAATCACACTTCTATCGATAATATAAACCTGTCACTAAAAGTAATTTTTGTTTTTTTTTTCCTTTCAAATATTCACACTAGATATTTAATTTTTGAAAAGATCAAATAGATTCATATTAATTTTGATGATTTTTTTTTTTTAAAAAAAGGGTTAATATCGCTTTTTGTTCTTGTAATATTAGCGAATTCCGATTTTGATCCTTATAAAAAAAAATTTAGATTCAATCCCTGTCATGTCAAATTCTTTAACTTTAGATCAACAGCGAAGCTAGCAAAAAATTTGCGCAGGGATCAACTATAATAAAAAAAAAAAAAATTTTAAAACCAACATATTAAATTTAAGGATAAAATATTTTTTTAGTCCTATAAATTATAATTTTTTAGGTTTAAAAAAAATATTCTATTTTTATCTCGATTTTTTAAAATTTTACAAAAAAAGTGTTTTTAGTCTTGGATTTAATTTCTATAACAAAAATTAAGGACTAAAGTTAAACAAAATCTTAGGAAATTAACTTAAAAATCGCAAGTGTTGTAGAGACAAAAAACAAAATAATATGAAAATTAGCCAATACATCAAAATTAACTTAGAGCACAACAAATGATAAAAATTGACAATAGTTATTTAAAAAAGCTGGACAAAATGCGTTTTAAGAAGCCAATTATTTTATTCATAATTGATTATTTACAAAATAGAATGATAACGTCTTCTCCAATGTAAACAATTAGATTAATTATTTGAGAAAATGGTCACTTTAGTCCCTGACTTTGTACCTCGTTGTCACATAAGTCCTGACTCAGGATTAAATATAGAGAAGTCTTTGACTCTGCACTTTCGTTAGCACTTTAGTCCCTGACGTTAAATAATTCTGTTAAGTGTGTCACATGGACTAAAGTGAAAGTAGAAAATTGTCACTTTAGTCCCTGAACCAAAAATCAATATACCCAACTTGAATTTGAAATCCCTAATTTTCTAAATCTCAAATCCCTAAATGTCATCCCTAAATCCCTTAAATTGAAAATCTCGTATCCTTAATTTTTTTATCTTATTTGACAATTTAATATAACATTTTTTTTGGTCAAAATGTAGCGTTCCTTTATTTAAAATTTAAAAAATAGAGATTAATAATATCAACATTATTTTTTTGTTACACAATTTGTTGTTTAATACCGTGGATAAAGTTTTACCGCTAAGCATAAAAAAAATACATAAAACTTTCAATACAATTTATAGAACATACAATATTCAATATATGTGAAGAAAAAAAAATCTACAATGTTTAGAAATAAGCAGGGGCGGAGCCACCCCCCAGCTAGCCTGGCACTAGCCCAGGCTCAGCTTCTACTTTCTTTGTAGCAAGCCCAACCATTACTAGAACATCTCGCTTTTTCTGCGGATTTACCTGCGAATTTTTGTATAAATTCCGAAGGAAACACGTTTCTTGTGGATTTTGCCAAGGATTTAGGTTCCCAGGTAAATGTAATACCTTCGTGGGTAATTGTTTCCTTAGGATTTTAGGATCCACAGGAAATGTGCAATTATCCACAGGAAGGAAGTAACATTATATAGGAATCTATAAAATTATTTGCAGGAAATGTACAATTTTTACCCAAACATAGAGTATAAACCTATAAAGGTAAATACACCTACTGAAGAGGATTATGAAAGCATTGTCACAAAGTTGGGTTGCATGATTGTGGAAATATTTGTTCTTGACTATCTATTCAGGTATCATATATGATTTATTTAATGAAATGGGATCTTGTATTTTTATATTAAAAAAAGTGTGATACAACATTGTTTCTAACGTTGTTTCTAATTATTTATTTAATGGATGCAGGAAAAAAATTAAAGTGAACTTTACTCATAGTGAGCTCATTCGAACTGAAGAAGCAAGACAAAAAGCCATGGATTTGGAGAAAACTAGGCGAAACATTGCCACCTATGGGTTTGAAATTCCACCGAAGATATGTAAGGGGAAAAGAAAAGAAAAAAAGCCGGTCATTAGATGTATGAAGTAGCAACCTATTTAGAAAGTTATAGTGAAACAAGAACATATTCTTTAGAAGGTTCTTTCAGATATTGTTTGGAAAGAGGATGTACCTAAATTGTGTCCTCTCATGATTAATTTGATACTATCTGCTACGTTCTTTGTTGAGATAATTATCATGTATTTCAAATATGCAGGCGATAGAGAATCGAGAGAAGGATTAAGTTGGTAATATTATGCTCCATTCTAATCTTTTGACGTGTCATTTTTTTTATACCGTTTTGAAATAAAATCTAAGTCCTTCAAATAAAAGTTAATTACCAGCGAAAATACAATTATACTTCATTCCAATCTTGACACTTCAACATTTTTTTTTATCTCGGGTCTTTTGTAATAAGAAATCACTTTTAGACGAGAGAAGATAAGTGTTAAAAGATTGATATATGTTTGATCTTGTGATTGTGTATGTTGTAACTTTAAACAAGAAGCAAACCACCACTTCTAAGTCATCAAGTGAGACCAAATTTTTTCAATTTATTTTTTTGAACTAAAAGGCACTTTTATTTTTCCTAGCGAATAAATTAGATATTAATTTTATACAAAACTAAAATTTGTCTTGACTGAAAATTAAATTATGTCCTCCTTCACTATTTTAATGGATAAATATAAATTTTAAAAATTCGTATTTTATTGAAACGTACAAGACCTATTAACCACTGATTATTATATTTAGAGCAATAGCATTGACAATCAATATATTTTTTTATATATATTTAATATTAAAAATATCAAGCAAATGATATTCAAAAGCTAACAAAACAATTGAGCGTAATGTTTGAAGTTATGAGAGAACCTACAATGTGTTGAATCATCATGTTTGACTAAGAGAAAACAACAAACGACATTGACACCACATCTTCACTCAAAACCTTAAGACATTACGTATATTGGTTATCTCACTTACATGTTTAATGTCTACTCTTGCGTCCAATGTAGATGTTTAATTCACACGTGACACATTTGTGAGACTTTGTATATGAGATATGATGAAATAGTCAAGTAAGGTCACATGCACAAGATTGTAATAAAAAGAGAGAAAGTAAATTAAAAAAGAAAGAAAGAAAGAAGATGAAAAAATAATTTGAATATGAGAGGAATGATGATGGGAAAAAGTGAGTTGTTGGTAGTTTTATGGGTTTGTTGAATATTAATTGTTAATTATGCCATAAAAACATTAGACACATTAAAAAACGCCACTTTAATTTAAAATATTTAATAAACATGTATTTTGTCAACTCAACATTTATTTTCTATATCAAATTGGGGTGGATTCTAGGGTGAGGGTCCAATTAGGTCCCTCACTGGTGAACCACGAGAAAAACACCAATAGATTAAATAAGTGGTTCAGATTTATTTAAATTAAAAGAGGGAACATGTAGAACTGCTCACA
>Ga0315914_1003389_pt1 | contig 24210 bp, 9 predicted proteins | sample MpolenodulesMG_FD_203920 | JGI IMG/M metagenome (GOLD analysis project Ga0315914, IMG submission 203920) | Medicago polymorpha root nodule microbial communities from Los Angeles, California, United States - elongated nodules | ecosystem: Host-associated > Plants > Roots > Nodule | place: USA... | reverse complement strand
TCCATTATACAGAACCATATATTATGGCCATCATAATTGCAAAAGTTCTTTATCAAACTCAGATATCACATTATTGGAACCTAATAATACTTCTTCTATGTTTCTTAGCTTCAATGACAGCTTCCAATGCAAAGAACAATTCCCATTTTCATCATCCAAAAAAATGGAGCCTATAGAAATGATTAATCCCTATGATCACCACATTGGTCACAACCAATTAATAACATCAGATTACCCTCTCTCATGTGATTATGAAGATGAATTTGATTATTTGAGGCATGCTACTATGTTATCATCCACACAATCTCTTCAATTTCATGATGGTTGTGGGCGCAATCTTGGAACAAATATTGTTGATCCTATGGATTTTAATTAGGTAAGTCTTAATGTGATTTAAGAAAAAATGTATTCTCTATACTTGTCTTTCAATTTATTTTCAATTTGATCATGTAAAAAGTGAATGCCTTGTAAGTTTATAAATAAATTGTTCCGTTTTACAAAAGAAAAAGTTGAATTATTCTGGTAAAATAGATGAATTTGTTCACAAAGAACAAATTTGGCGCCAACTTGTGTCCGGAGAGTAATAATGTGGCTTTGCTACATGGATTTTTTGGATGTGACAATATCGATTATATCACTTATACGGAGATTGTTGCTCTTTATGAATTATGAGGGTTTTCTTTTGTGTTGGTCTATGGAACTAGTCTTTCTGATTTTGTGTTATTGTCTTTTGTTCAACAAAAATTGATGTATTTTTGTTCAACAAAAGTTGAAGTAGATCAAATTTCAAATGCATTAACTTTTGTTCGCTAGATTTTTTCTTATGTATAGATCTGAATAGAGTATTATGAATCGCTCCATGTTGCTCAGTTGGTCAAAAAGTCTTTAAAAGTCAGTTTGATTTGTTCTATCAAATTGCTGTTGAGGGAATGGAGTGTGATTTTGTATCATACCCTTAGAGTCCGTTTGGTTCGAGAATTAGGAGGGGAGGGGAGGGCAGGGATTTTAAAAACTGAGAGGTCATTAAAGAAGCTTTCAAGCCTGCACTACCAAAGGCCAACAAGTATAGACTAATTATTGAAATGAGAGAAACAGAGATAAAAAAATGTTTCTATTCAATTGAATTTATTTGTGTACTTATTATATAGCCATACAAAAGAGAGGTCATGGCTCTATTTTAGGAAGTCATTTAAATCTAATTGACTATACAATCAAACACAGTAAATCAAAATAAATCAGAATAACTCTAATTCATTGACACAATCTGTCACAATGAATGGTAAATCTGACACAATAAAATACATCTCATTACTCCCCCTCAAGTTGGAGATTGAGGATGATGAGATCCCAACTTGATTGACAGTTCTCGAAATTGTTTTGTTTCAAAAGATTTTGTGAAGATGTTTGCTTGTTGTGATTTTGTCGGTATGTGAACAGTAGAGATAACTCCCTTTACAAGAAATTCTCTAATGAAGTGACAATCTACTTCAATGTGTTTTGTTCTTTACAGGAAAACCGGATTCGAAGCTAAATGTATAGCAGCACAATTGTCGCAATGTAGAACTGTAGGAGAATCACATCTTACTTGTAAATGCGCAAAACAATAAAATACAGCTCATTACTAATGAAGAGAAAAGCTTTATGGTTGCCACTAATTTTTTCGCACACTGCATTTTTGCAAAAAACGAGAGTTAACTCATGCAGGTGTTAATTACAGCGTGAGTTAACTCACACTTAAGTCACACATGTGTAAAAACTAAGTCACGTTTTTTTACACTTGCGTTAGTTAACTAACGCATGAGTATTTTAGTTAGTTTGACTGAGTGGGAGCGAAAAGTGCAGGGGGAAGAGCAGAAATCTAAACCTTTGAGGCCGAAGGACCATGTTTTTGAATTGGACTTTTATTTTAGTCAACTAAAACCCATTCTTTTATCTGAAAATTGCTAAATAGGCCCCTTCAAAAACCTAAATACTCCTATCAAGAGTTACGAACCGAATATATCGGAGTCCAACTCCAGATCGATAAATTCAAGGGTTATGAAGAAAAAAATTCAAGGGTTATGACCTGATCAGCTTGTAAACAATAGAGGGAAATGCCAACTTTCCTGAAAACTAGTATTACAACAAATTCACGATGATTAACATGACTTATAATAAAAAAAAATTACCACCACAACCACCTTTATTCCACTAAATCTAGATTTTACACCAATTCACGCTAAACATATATGCATTCATGATTATTTTTTCGTAAGCAATTTGTTTGTTGTATATAGCATAGCTCTATATTAAAACAGCAGAGCTAAGTATGCTCATATGAATCTTTGAAGCAACTTTCCTTTACAAGCTCACAACTTGACACATTAAAATACACTCTTTACTTCAAACGTTGATTTTCATCTAACGGGGTTGGACCTTCCATCTGTGCTCGCTTATCTTCATTTTACTAACAAGTGTTAATTTCTACTTTTTTTTTTAATTATGTTGATGTTGAAGGTTAGAGTTTTTAAGTTATTAAACAATTAAATTAAAATGTGAATGTTTAAGCTTTGTTGAAATATATTAATCAAGTAGAGGTTAGTATGCTCATATGCAATTTTAAGTTATTTTCAATGAAAACATTAGAGAAGAAAATAACTTATTTTTAAAATATTAAATATTATTCTATGAAAATTGCTCTTCTCCTTTTTCATTTTGCTCATTTCCACCTTAAACTTTCAAAAATAACCCCACCGTGAGTTAACTCATGCTCACCCCAGCGTGAGTTAACTTGCGTTCGTTTCAGGTTTGACAACATAATATCAACTAAGAATCAATGTTCTTTTTAGCACCTAAACGTGCATTTTTCACAATACAAATCATCGACTACCACTACATTCATTTATCACATTCATTCTTTCAATCAAATTGTTCATTCAATCAAAATCAAAATAAACATCAATTCCAAAATAACGCAAATGTCATATATTAAAATGCGAATATGCAATTGTCATTAATTTACATCAAGGTCCGTCAAAATGTCATAAAAACTAAAAATATATAATAAAAAAACACTAAAAAACCAACAAACACTACCCAACTGAAGTACCAACAACTATCTTGAAAAGGCATAACGTCTCGGTGATCATCGTACGGGACCCATATGCCATCCTCCATCGCCAGTCGATCTAGGAGGCCTCGATAGTGACTAGTTGAAGCATGACCCTTTGTCGAAACAAATCGGTTGGCACGTGGGTAATTATGCTCATAATTTCTTATCAGCATTTCAAGGATATAATTTGGCGAAGAGCTCCACAACACATGCCTACAATTACAAACATACAATCATGTCAACACATGTATATACAAACTAATATTTCATCATCACATGTATATACAAACACAATCATATCAACACATTTATAATATACTATAGAAAAGATTAAATTACTACCTTAAGTAGAGACATGTATCCAACAATGAAGCCCTTTGTAGGGTCAGTAGCCTTCGAAATTGGATGTAGAGATAAGTCAGTGCCATCCCACCCAGGACCATTTGTGCACTCTGTACAAATTATGCATCCCCACCCACCAAGAACAACAAAAAGGTCCTTAAACAACACTCCCTAGTCTGACGAAGGTCCTCCTCCTCCTATTCATCTTGGTCCTCCAACTCATTGCACCTACTAAGGTGTCTCTCGTACAACTTCTTCTGCGAAGGAATACTCACATTTCCATCCCATTGTGTGCCTGTCTCCACTTTAGCCTTGTCAGAAGATACACCCAACTGAGTAGTCATTAACTCAATACCTAACTCGTAACCGCAGTCACCATACTCCATAAGCCTCCCTTCACTGGGATGTATAGAAGACACACCACAACGTCGAGTGTAATAGTCATCTCCCCAATAGGTAGAATGAAGTTGTTGGTCCTCTCCCGGGACGGTCAACTTGTCAGCCTTAAGCTTCTTTTCGTACAAGGAAGGGTGAACTGATGTGTCCTCCGAAACTGAAATACAAAAAAGCAAACAAACAACAAGCTGTTAAAAATATAAACATTTAAATAACTAAAAAATAAACACTTTGCATAACAATTAAATCGTAAAAAAATAATAATACAAATAAACATTTAATGTACAATTAAATCGTTAAAAAAACAATAATTAAAATAAATATTTTAAAATAGCAATTAAATCGTAAAGAAACAATAATTAAAATAAACACTTTAATATAACAATTGAATCTTAAAAAAAAACAATAATTAAAATAAACATATATAAATTTTAAGATAGCAATTGAATCGTAAAAAAGACAATAATTAAATAGAATTAAACAATTATACTTACTTCAGTGTCGCACCAAAGTATGTAGGCCATGTGTCTACCAAAACTCGGTAGAAGCGACAGGTCACTAGGGCGCCCTCTGGTACCCCCTGCTGCTCAGGGTCAGCCTCACCCTCCAGCTGTCTGCTCAATGCACGCAGTAGTGAGGGAGTGAGGGTCCTCCTCATGATGTTTTGTAAGTCCACTATTTGGGATGGACCCATTTGGGACGACGACCCATCCCCACTCCTACGTCCGTTGCCCACGTCCCCTTCAAATAAAAGGGCGCGCAACCACCCTATATGCTTGTGCACTCACGGTCAATGTCTCCTTGCCGAGTCTTTGCCAGTTTGGGTTGCTACACATATCTACACAACATATAACATTGCAAACAATAAATTAAGTAATTTTTCATTTAGACATTTTATCAAACACCTAGAGTTCAACATAAACATTATGAGTTCATTGTGTCATTTCAATCTCTAAACTACCACATTGCACTCAAACTTACTCTGATCAACATTTACAATCCAATTTTTAACTAATTTCATCGTTAACATGCAAAAAATCAATTAAATTTTCATTGAGACATTTTATCAAACGTCTAGAGTTCAACATAAACATTACATGTTCATTGTGTTATTTCAATCTCTAAACTACCACATTACACTCAAACTTACTCTAGTCAACATTAACAATCTAATTTCTAACAATCCACATTACACTCAATCCAATTTCATCATTAACATGCAAATCAACCCTAAAAACCTAAAATGTAACAACTTTTATAAAAAAAATCTAACATTTCAACCAAAAAAATAAATGTCAAATGATCATAATCACTTACTTGATATTGGAGTAGAAGTTGAACTTGATTTGCTTTAGTTTGTTGGAATTCGAGTTTGGAGGGAGAAGTTGAATTTTCTTGGTTTAGAAACACAATGGGTATATTGTGTTGCTGTTCTGATGTAAACCAGAATGCAACGTGAGTTAATTCACGTTCGTACCAAGCGGGAGTTAACTCACGTTGGATTTCTATGCAAGTTAACTCACGCTGGATACCGACCGTGAGTTAACTTGCGTTGTTTTTTTTTTTTGGAAGTTTAGGGTGGGAATGAGCAAAATGGAAAGGAAGAAGAACAATTTTCTTTATATATTATTATTTTTTTGTCAAATAGCCTAATAGCTAAAGTTCACACATTTTAATAAATATGGAGATGGAGAAGTGCGGTGTCCAGTGTTCGAACCCATCCCTTGCATATAATATACAATGTCCCTGCCATCTGAGTTACTCACGGGGGACTATATATTGGTATTTTAATACTACAACATTGAACATGTCCTGTTTCATATGTGATTTTTGTCATCATTATGGTTTATTGACTGTTGCAGTTTGAATTCAATACTTTGAATGATGCATGATATGTAATTTATGCATGGTGTGAAATTGTGTAATTATGCAATTCTGGACTCTCTAACTTCGCAATTTTTGCAATTTTGTGCACCAACCACATTGTACCCTAGCAACTGATCTTGGATCAGATCAAAACCCTTGAGAGGATCAGTGTCTAATCCCCAAACCACATCGATCAAGAGTTAGGACTCGATGCTATAAAGCAGGGGCATTTTAGAGAACTTGAGAGGTCTTTGAGCATTTTAAGGGACCTATAGAGAAAATTTGCTTCTCTCCGTTTATTGTGATTGTGATTTCTGTATAAGTCCAAAATGAATTCTAGAGAGTATAATAAATTGTATTGTTTCATAAGTTATTCCCTTACATCTCCAATATAAATTGTAGTTCCTTGAATAAATAGTTTTGTTTATAAAATATATATTAAAAAAAGGGAAGTTGTTCCCTTGTATCAAGTTGAAATACTTTTTGTAGTACCTTGAATAATAGTTTTGTTTAGGCTTAAATGCGATTTTGGTCACTTAAGTATTTATTTGGTATCACTTTGGTCTCTTAACTAAAAAAAAGACCGTTTGAGTACTTTATCTTTATCTCCGTTACTTGTTTTGGTCCATTCTGTTAAAAAAATTCAAAAAACGTTAAGTGAGGGAATAGGTGGCAATTGAGGGCTGATTTGGCTAATTAGTGAGTTAGTAGTATATAAGGCTTCTATTTTTCCAGATTTTCATTTGTGTTCATGTATTCCCTAAAAAAATTTAGGGTTTGTTCTTCATCTTCATCCCTCTTATTCAATTTGTGGGTTCCAATCGAATTTCCTCTTCTCTTCATTGTATTCAGTTCATACAATCACCATGTCAAGTGCAGCATCTCACTTTAATCGGAGAAGGAGCAACAAATTCGGGTTGAAAAGTGAAAGGGGATTATCCGGATCTATGGGTTTTGGGGTTAGAAGATGAATTCGAAAATGTTCATGTGGTGAGTTTTTGGTTTTGAGAACTATCACTGATGAAAGTAACCCTAACTATGGTGAAAAGTTTTGGGGCTGTAGAAATTGGAGGAACCGAATTGATAATGGCTGCAACCATTTCCAATGGGTAGACAATGAAGATGTTGATGACTGTGATGTGAAGTTGCAAAGAAGAAGAAGAAAAATGGCAAGCTGAAGCATGAAATTTGTTGTAAAAAGAATGAGTTGTGTAGCAGTAGGAAATGTTGCAAGATTACTATAGCTTTTGCCACTGTTAGTTTTGGGTTGAACTTGGTGTTTATGTCACTGATGTTGTCAATGTTTATTAAGTGAGATTTGATGTTGGAAAATTATGTGTTTAGTGTATAACATTGAAGAAAGTATGTGTTTGGTGTTGAAGGTAGTGTGTCTTTAGTGTTGAAGGTAGTGTGTGTGTGTCTAGTGTTGAATGTAGTATGTGAGTGCAATTAAGGTAGTTGTTGATGTAACACAGTTTAATTAGGTTTTAATTAGGTTCTCTCTCTTTGTGTTTGTGTGTGTTGGGTTTTATCTGCTGCACTTAAACTTTGTTTCAGACTCTGAACTGAACACTATTTCTGCTTCGGACTCTGAACTATTTTACCAAACACTTATAAAAAGTTTTGAAAAAGAAAACACAATTCAACTTCCTTTTTTGTTTTTTTTTCTCAACTTCACATAATAACCGGTGAGATTTGTTTACATGTATTTTTTTTTGTTGTAAACCGGATATTTCGGCGCATAATTGTTGATACTAATCTCTTGAGCATTGTGAGATCCAAATAGACAGTAAACTCTCCCTACTAGTTTTAACATTGTTGCATGCTCATTGCTGAATTATGTGCATGTAATATTATAGTATACTTTTTATATATAAAAAAGATAAACTCTAAATCCTTCGTAAGTTCTCTTTTCTTCCACTTCATTCATCGAAAATGTGGTAATTTAACGTCATTTTTGGCTTGTAATCAACATGTGCATATTTTTTAATTTCTTTTAATCTAACTGAGTGATTTCCATACATATCAGGTTTTTGTTTGTTTTTTTACGTGGTTTCGTCATCTCAGTACAATGTTGTTTTGTTCGTTGTTGTGGTGCCGTGTTGTTTGATTTTCTGCATTGATGCGTTGTTCACTTGGTTTAAATTAACATATAAACATCGATCAATTACAAATTCAATCAATAATTAGACATTAATTGCATACATTTTCCATTTTATATTTTCAACTTGCACACTGTGAGTTGATTCTTATATTCATCGTTTTTCGTTTTCAACGATGTTGAATTTGTATTCATTTCTAATATATTTTACTAATTTGAATGAATGAATACCATTTCTTTTAATAAAAATAAAATATAATATACAAAGAGCTCTAAGTGAATGTGAATAACTAATTAATTAAGTGAAGTTGAAGTTATTATAATATTGTTTTAGAGATCATGAAACAAGTTGTTTGTGTGAACACACATCTGTTTGAATTCCAACCGAGTTCCTCTCCGACGAATTTGGAATCATAGTTGACTATGCGTATAAGTTTTTTTTAGGAGGACTATGCATATAAGTTATACATTATAATATTATTTTTATAGATAAACTGCTAATGTCTAATTGGATTGGGAATGATTAACCGATTAAAATAGAGTTTGAATCTTGGAATGTCTTTTTTTTTTATTTTTTTTTACGCAAGTCTTGAATCTCTTTATAAACACTCCTTTAACATCTCAACAAATATCACGGATCCAGATTGTCGGTGGTAATAAATTTAACGTATTCACATAGGTAATATATTTATAATTTATTGGATGGAGGTCGAACGATCCAAATATAAAATTTTGTTTTTGCAGGGGCATCAATTTTTAGTAAAATAAAAAGTTAATTATTAATTCAAATCTAGACCATAGAATCTCTGACTGCCAACCGCGCAATCCGATTTCTGGACCCCATTTGTGAGTTGTGACAAGAAACAAGTTATACTGTTTTTTCTATTAGGAGAAAATAAATTATACGAGTTAAAATAAAAATAATTAGTCAATGATTTTTATCCTCAGTCAAGCACATAGGTTGACCATCGAAGAGTTCAAAGTTGACATTCAAACCCTAATTACGTGTTTTAGTACTTTTCATCAATAGTTGTAGAGATTCTCATAGCTGTAACATGGTTCTTTCTCTATAAATCCAATATTCAAGTGATTCAACTAACCACCAAGACACAATTGAACAAGCACACTAACTTTTGCAACTGCAAGCAAAGCTTCTTTGTGCATGATAATTTGGGGAGAAAATCAAGTTTGATATATAATTTGTATTATTTGAAATGGCTCTTGCAGCAGGTAGCTTCACCCACATGCCAGTGCTGCCCACCCTCAAATATGCGTCTAAAAAATCTATGACAATTACCATGTAAGTATATATCTAGATCAATAGATTTTATAAATCGGTAGTTAAATAGCAATTTTTTTGTATGGTATAAACTTATAATAAACTATCATTGGACAATATACATGAATCATGAATATAACAATATTTGTTGTTAATTTCTCTTCAGAAAATGTGCTAACAACAACAAAAACAAAACAAAAGTTGTTGGAAAGAAACCACCAGGTAGCACAGGCGGAGGAGGATTGGGGACTGGTCCACATACGAATATTACTCAGCTACCAAAAAATCCACCAAAAAATTCTGATGATGATGAAGCTGAAGATCAACTTGACAACACTTTTGCATTCAATCTTACTGGCAATGAGTGGGTGGTGATTTTTCTTTTTTTAATCCTCTTTGTGGGTTCAACATTGTTTAATGCACATTAATTAGGAGTTTTTTTTTTTTTTGAGAGAACATTAATTAGGAGTTGTTTCAATTAATTTTCTAATGTATTTAATTAATGGACATTGTTTTGGCATTCTTATTGTGGGGGATTTCAGTTTTTCTTTCATTTTAATGAAACGTAAAATGAATTGGCAAATGGATTGGAAAAAATGAGCAGGATCCTCTTCATTTAACAAAATAAATGGAATATGCAATTTATAGATAGATAGACAAATAAAATAGATAATGAGTCTTAACACTAAGTGGTCACACCATTATTAATTATTTTATACTTTTTTCATTTTTTTGTGTCTTTATCTCTTTAAATAAAAAAATGAATTTTTTTTATAAATAGAGAATATCTTAACTCTGAAAATAATACATTGAAATAAGAATTGATGATAGTTAATGTTACATAAAAAAGGAGTACCATAAAAAAGATTACTGGTTTCAGTCACAACCAGATGACTATACATTTCGCGGCACTGCTAAAGAAAGGGAATCACGACGTTTCCAAGATAAAATAACTCATTCACAATGCGGTTAACTACTGTACTAGAGAAAATCGTTCCAGAATTACACACTTAAATATGGCCATTATGACCACCCAAACATGGTACGTATATCACTCGAAACCGAAGGACAAAAAGAAAAGGTGGAGATGAGAATAACTCGTTAACACAAGTCAAAGGGAGAAGAGAAGAAAAGGTTCAATAACTCATAAGCCTTTTGCGGTGTACTAAATGAACAATGCAAGCTATCTTGTTATAGAGACAATTCACAACTAATCCTAATAAACTTGGGGAACAAGATCCCTGCGGACCAGATCAACCAACAAACAGTTAGCTTAAGCTTGGGGAACATGTTGGAGCGTGCAAGCGGATAAGACCGAAAATATCTAGAAAGTTAGTCAGATCGGATAAAATTAAGAAAGCATTATCATATAATGATAAAATCAATTAATTTAACATTTTTGGGTGATATATATATATATATATATATCAAGCTCGGACCGACCGAATGACGGCGATGTTGCGTGTGATATATATATTTGTGTCAATGTTCTCTTTGTTCACAAAAGTCGGTATTACAAGGACACACCCTAGGATGGAAAAACGGGCCCAACTCACAAGGCCGGTCTGTTTAGCCCGCTATTTTTGGCAGGCTGAGTCGAGGTTTTGAACTCGCTTTCTATAGTTGCCTCGCCCTGCTTAACTCGTCGATAAAACGGGGCGGGCACAGGGTGGGGGGGCCGACCCGCTTAACTCGTTTTTCTTTCTTTTTTTAGACTTGTTTTTTCCGTTTGGATTTATTTTGGTTGTTGGGTTTATTTTAGGATTTGTTTTATGTTGGCTTGTGAAGCCTGGATACGAGATACGATACGGATACGTTACTGCACCGATACGCCGATACGGAAAAATTTCAAAAATCAAGATACGATACGACTGAGATACGTTAATAAAAAATTATATAATTAAATGTACAATATAATAATATTGTCGATTAAGAGAGTGATGATTAGTCAATTACATACACAATATATCCCAAAAAGAGCACCATCAGTGTTACACAATATCCAAAAGGAACATTGCTAGTGTAATACTATATCGATTCAAAAAAGAAGCACTATACTCAAGAGTTAAGTTATTTTAGTTAACATTAATTGGGAAGTATTGGGGAAGGTATCGGTGCAGGATAATTATTAGATACTCTTTTGATACGTATCGGGAAATATCGAATAATTATTTTTTTTTAAAAAAATAAAATTTAATCTTTGGATACTCTCCTGATACGTATCGGGAAGTATCAGACAGGTATTGGTGCAGGATACGCAGGGGATACAATACGTCATCCATTTTGAAGTATCGAAGCTTCAGAGATGTTGGCAGATCTTCCTTATTTTTCTATTAAGTATGATGTTTAGTTCGACAATTTGTTAATTATCTTGTTTTTACCACAAATTTATTTCATGCCTATTCTTTTATATTTTTTTTTTATGATAAAAGCAAGATAGTTTTTTTGTAACAATTATGTTGTTAAAAAAATGCATTAAAAAAGTTTTTTTTTTCCTTAGAAGAATAAGTTTTTTGTTTGGTGGCTGGGCTGGCCAACTTGTCTGTCCGCCACTAAACGGAGCGGGGTGAGATATTGACTCGGTTTGTCTCGTCCCATTTTAAGCGGGCTTAGCCTGGGCTAGCCTAAACGGGGTGGACCGACCCACTTTTCCATCCCTAAACACACCCTTGAGAGTGACTCACCTCTTACATGTGTGTTCTATCCAATGTGGAGTGAATCATCAAGTTCGTCCTTGAATTTTCACGGATCTGCCAAAAATTTCCTCTAATTATGCGAAATAACAATTTAATCCCTGAATTTGTTAAATATCAATCAAGTTAGTCCATATGTTCAACCGGTGCGTTAACAGTGCTGACGTGGCCGTTAACCTCTCACATGTCAGACGCCACGTAGGTAGGGTCTAATTTGGCCGATAATAACAAACATTTCAAATGACCAAATTGATTGATTTGCAGAAAATGTTTTGACTTTCTTCCCCTACGACTCTTTTCATCCCCAACGGCTCTTTCTTCCCCAAATATATAAAATTGGAACCCTAATTATACTATCTGTAATCTACACTCCAAAATCACCAAAATTTCTTCCAATAATAATGGTAACGTTCTTCCCTAATTCAAAAAATTTCAAACCCTAATTTTTTTTATTGAATCTGAAATCCAAAATCCCCAAAAAAAATTTAAAGCAAAACTATTGAAATTGAATCCGAAATGATTGAGGTGGGCATATGAGAAAAAACAGTTATGAAAGTCGAACTTCATCTTCAAGCTCCAAGTTTAATGGTGACGTGGAGTACTTGAATGTTGGTGTCCTGGAATTTTGTGTTGTAAGCTCCAAGTTTAAGCTAAAGAACTAGCATACTTTAAAAACAATGGAATTGGTACTGGTCATGGAAGAAAGACAAGATTGATGGAGAATGTTCAGTCCATGGTTAAGGCTAAGGCTAAGGAAAGTGGCAATGAAGAGGTTTGGAGAGAAAGGTTAATGGATAAAGTTGAGTGTGTAGGAAGTGAGCTTAGGTTGATTAAGTTTGTGATGATCATAATTTGCTTGTTTGAGGTTTTTAACATGGTATTGTATTGTTCTAAACGTGTGTAAAGTTCTAATGAAAAGAGGTTGAAGATGATTGAGAAATGTAACCTTTTTGTAATAATATTACAATCAAATTAGTCACTGAATTATTTGTCTAACTATCAAATCAATCCCTACCTTATATTAAAAACCCATTAAATAAGTCCCTGAATTGTTAAATCAGATATCAATTTGATCCTTGAAGCATATGTGTACAGAATAAAGTAAAAAAGCCAGAACACACAAATTGAAACTGAAATATTAAATAGGCAAAAGTCATAGGTCATAAGTTTGAGAAATTACATAGGAAAAAGCAACCCAACTATGGGGCATTAACAAGTCATAAGTCTTAAATAAAGATAAGCAAAAAGAAACCTAACTATGTGCCATAATTCAAAGAAGCCTAAATATTAAAAATCCAATAGCATATTTTAAACCCCATGAAGCATCACTTATTTGGAAATCTGGGGATTAGTATAAACTCCATGAATTTAGGTTGAGTCGAACCGGATGGACCATAGCTTGGATATGGAACTCTAATAATGCCAACAACAGTTGGATGAGCTGGTGCAGAACCATCATTGGTGTTTGCTTAGGCCTATCAGCTGAAAGAACAGGTCCTCTAAGGTCGTACCTCGCTGGTGCAACACCCTGAAATTGAAAATTCAATCAAATTAATCCCTAAACTATGATATAATCAATCATATATGTCCTTCCATTAATACACTAACTAGCAAATCGATCCTTAAAATTTAAGAGTCATACCTGACCAGCATTTGCAACAACATTTCCTACAGTTTCTGCATTTTAGAAATTGTTATCAATTTTAGAAACTGCTTTTAGAAACCCTAAAATACAAACCCTTTTCAGAAACTGTTTTATTCGAACTGTAATTTCCTTCATTATCAAGTTAAATGTTCATCAATTTTAGAACCCAACCAGAAAAAAATAAAATTTTTAAGTCTTAACATGAAAACCCTAAAACGAATAATCAAAACAACTTTCTCAAAAACAAACAAACAACAAAGCAAGCATCAACTATCACAGAAACAAAATAAACAAAATGATAAAAACTTAAAACGAAAAAAAACAAAAAAAAGGGACAAAAAAAGGGTGAAAACGAACACAAAAACTTGATAAACTAATGGAAAGGCGTTACCTTTTACCAGAGACGAACAAAACTACTTGAAAAACTAGAGGATCACAGGAGATGATGATGATTTTGGAGAGGTGAGAATGGTGAAGGTTTTAGCGAGAAGGAGAAATGTCAATGACGTTTTTTACGTTTCTGAGTGAAATGTGATGGATCCCCTGCAACGGCAGAATGTGCTGATGTTGTGATTTTGTGTGTGAGGAGAGAGAAACCATAAATAAAAAAGGAAGAAGTAGTGATGAGAGAGAGGGAAATCATGAGAGAGATAGGAACATAAAAGGGTGTGTAGGAGAGAAAAGTGTTGTAGATGATCCATTTCCAAAATTTTATCGGTTGTGTTTTTTTTTTTAAAGAAATCAAACCAGCCAACCGAAGATGGCATCGCAGAGAATCAAAAGTGAGATTTTGAGAAGAGCATAATCCAAGATCTCGAGCCAATACCACCAGACCAACTCAAGTGAGTTACTTTTATGGGCTGTGTTAATTTTCATAAACTTGTATTATTATTCTCTGATCTTCATCGGATAAATTTTAAAAATTAGAGGTCCCACATTGGATGAGTGAATCATCAAATTCGTCCTTGAATTTTCATGGATCGGCCAAATTCATCCCTCAATTATGCGAAATATCAACTTAATCCCTGAATTTGTCAGACGCCCATCAAAAAGGTCCCTCCGTCTAAGTGCTTCGTTAGCCATGTTGAGTTGTCGCCCTGCATGTTGTGTTGTCTTGTACATGTGGCAACAAGGAAGCCACGTGTTCAAGGATCAAGTGCTTTGTTACCCATACCTACTTCCGGAAATGGATCATCTGCAACACTTTTCTCTCCTGCCTGCGGGGGATCCATATCCTAAAATTTTCTGCACAATTATATATATATATATATATATATATATATATAAAACACACATTTCCAAATCCAAATAATAAACAGAAGGAGAGATAAACAACGAAGAAGAAGAAGATCCCGTCAAGTGGATCGTGGGAAGCTTCTCGTAAGAAACTGCCACATGATTTTCAATTCCAAACTCCACCGATGTTTGGAGAATGCAACTGTAAATAAATTGGAATCTCGGAAGAAAAACCTGCTCTTGTTTTTCATGAATTGAAAGTTGTCTTGGATAATTCTTGTGAAGATGATGAATGTTGGAAACTGAAAATCACATAAGGTGGTGACCGGACAATCAGATTTGCTGCGATGCAGATGACGATACAGTTAGTATATATGGTGTGCTATGCTATCTTAGGATTCTAATTTCTATCAGCTTTTGGATCTTGTTTATCACTTACAACTTTTTGTGCTCCAAAACTTGAGTTAACATTACCCATCTAATCTTGACTTGTGATCTTAATTTACTTACATGTACATGTCTTTGATGTTAAGGGAGGGATGGTGATTTGGTATAATATGATATGGCATAAAGGCAGGATTCTTGTTTATCATTTGTAAGTTGCAACTGTGTTCTCCAAAATTTGAGTTAAGATATCACCCAGCTTGTGAGTTGTGATCTCAATATACAAAACTTATATCACTTGATCGTCACCAAAGTTGCTTTCAAAGTTGCTTTCTTATTTCTATTCTGAAGAATGTTGATCTTTTTTTTCTTCTATGAAACTATTTATTCTTAATGATTAATCATAGTTCAATATGTGATTCATATTATAGGAGCTACTATAGATGCAGTTACAAAAGTGATGAAGAATGTGAAGCTATGAAACATGTGCAGAGAATTCAAGAGAACCCTCCATTATACAGAACCACATATTATGGCCATCATAGTTACAAAAGCTCTTTATCAAATTCTGAGATCACATTATTGGAACCTAATAATACTTCTTCTATGTATCTTAGCTTCAATGACAGCCTCCAAATCAAAGAACAATTTCCATTTTCTTCATCATTTTCTGCATCCACAAAACCTGAGCCTATAGAACTGATTAATCCCTATGATCATGACATTGGTCACAACCAATTAATAACATCAGATTACCTTCTCTCATGTGACTTATCAGTTGTTGAGTGGTGGGTGAATCTGATCGTTTGATGCAACATATTATCGTCGGCTACTTTTTGATCTCCGTTGGTGGTAGTGGAAAATTGATTGTTTGTTGATTTTCCGCTGGGTGTTTTGGTGTATTTTTATTTTCATTCTGGTGTAATACTTGGGATTTAATCCCCTATTTATATATAATATATTTTGCCATTAAAAAATAAATAAATTACCCTCTCTCATGTGACTATGAAGATGAATTTGATTATTTGAGGCATGCATCTATGTTATCATCCACACAATCTCTTCAATTTGATGACGGTTATGGGCGCAGTCTTGGATAAAATATTCTTGATCCTATGGATTTTAGTTCCCTCAATTAGGTAACTCTTAATGTGATTTATGGAATATGATATGAAAATTCAATTTATTTCCTATAGTTGTCTTTCAATTTATTTCAATTTGATTGTGTAAAAAGTGAATGTCTTGTATGTTTATAAATAAATTGTTCCGTTTCATTAGAAAATGTTGAATTATTATGGTAAAATAGATGAATTTGTTCATAGAGATAAAATTTGGTGGGAAATTGTGTCTAGAGAGGTATTCATAATTATTCCTAAAAATGTATACCTTATCAAGGTCATAATGTGTCTTTGCAAAATGGATTTTTTGGATGTGGCAATATCCCTTATATTTTATGAAGCCCCGATACTTCAAAATAGATGACGTATCATATACCATGCGTATTCTGCACTGATACTTGTCCGATACTTTCCGATACGTATCAGGAGAGTATATCCCTTATTATCTTACACCGATACTTGCCCCAATACTTTCCAATTAATGTTAACTAAAATAACTTAACTCTTGAGTATAGTGCTTCTTTTTTGGATCGATATAGTATAACACTAGTATAACACTGATTGTGCTTTTTTGGGATATATTGTGTATGTAATTGACTAATCATCACTCTTTTAATCGACAATATTATTTATATTTATGTTGATATGCTACGAGCCTATGACTGATTTCTTTTGTTTGTTAATATACTTGCATATTTAAAAAAATGGTTATAATTATATTGTACATTTAATTATATAATATTTTTTTATTAACGTATCCCAGCCGTATCGTATCTTGATTTTTTAAATTTTCCCGTATCGGGTTATTGATGCAGTATCGTATCGTATCGGTATCGTATCTCGTATCCGGGCTTCACAGCTTATATCACTTATCTGGAGATTTTTTTATCTTTATGAGGGATAGGCATGGCAATGTGGCGGGGTGGGGACGGGTTTTACATTCCCCATCCACATACCCTATTCTCATATACTTACCCGTTACCCTACCCATACCCAACGGGGGGATGATAAATTGAACCTCATCCCCGTCCCCGACGGGTTCGGGTATCCCCGCACCATCCCCATCCCCGCATTGAATACTTTTTTTAATAAAAAATAGAAATTTTTTTTGCAAACCCTAGAGAAATGTTGTAATGCATTATCCATCAATATGCTCACTTTAACATTTGTTAAACCGATTGATTTAGTTGCTCCTTTAAATATCAATGATAGTTTTTATAACACGACAATTATCAAATAAAATACAATGGCATATCAACATAAAATAATTTTCTACATTCGGAACGGGTTTGGGTATGGGTTCGTGGTGGGTACCTATATACCCATTACTCGTCTCATACCCGTGTTTTGAAATCGGGGAAAACCCAAACCCATACCCAAACCCTTTCAAAACGGGAAAAAAAACCCGTCAAATTGGAATTGGTTCGGACGGGTAACCACCAGTATAGATTTTGTTGCCATGCCTAATGAGGGGTTTCTTTTGTATTGGTTTCTTGGGTTGGATGTGGCAATATCCCTATGATCATGACATTGGTCACAACCAATTAATACTGCCTTCTGTTATAACTATAAGAAAAATTTAACCGACAAAAGTTTATGTATTATGTAGACAAATATATAAATTTTTGTTGACTTAATTTTTTCTTATATATAAAACTGAAGAGAGAATTATGACTCGCTCCGTGTTGCTGAGTTGGTCAAAGGGTCTTTAAATGTTAGTTTGATTTGTGCTATCAAATTGTTGTTGAGTGAATGGAGTGCGATTTTGTATTGTACCCTTCGTCAATGAAACACTACTTTTAATTTTTTTTAGCTAATAAGTTGGAATTAGATAGTGATATTATTTGTGTTTTAGAGTGCCCTTTGTGTTACCCTAGATTCTTTCTTTTCTTTTGATTTTAGTTCTTCTCTGTTTTTCGGCTCAAAAAACAAATTATAAGCTAATATAACTTGTAGTTCTAAATTGTACTAGGTAAAAGGTTTAAATCAGCATATAATAATTCACACACTATTTATACTTTTTTGAATGTCAAGAGTTAATAAATATAAAATGCTACTGACACATGTTATGCTAAGAAGTACCCATAAACCTTTTGGGTCGAACGACCATGCATTTGAATTGGACTTTTAATTGTTGACAGGACTCTCAAAAATCCAAAATCACTCTATCAGGAGTTACGAACCGAATCTATCGGAATTTAACTCTTGATGGCTTAAGTTCGACGTTTACGACCAGATCAACCTGTAAATATAAAGGAAAATGTTTAATTTCTCGAAAATTAGTATTACAACAAATTCACGATGAAAAACGTGGCTTATACTAAACAAAAATTACCACTACAACCACCTTTATTCAACTAAAACCGGATTTTACACCGACTAATGCTAAACCGATATGCATTTGTGATTTTTTTTGCAAGCCATTTGTTTGTAGTATAAACTGACAACTTAAACATTTAAAAACACACTCTTTACTTCAAACGTTGATTTTTATCTAACGGGGTTGGAGACCTTCCATCTGTGCTCGCTTATTTTCATTTTACTAACAAGTGTTAGTTCCTATACTTATATTACTCTTATTAGGTTTATGATCAAGGTTATGGTTTTTGAGTTATTAAACAATTAAATGTGAATGTTTAAGCTTTGTTGAAATATATTAATCAAGAAGATGTTAGTATGCCAATATGCAATTTTAATTTATTTTCTTCTATGATGTTTTCATTGATATTTTAATACCGCAACGTTGAACATGTACTATTTAATATGAGATTTCTCTCATCATTATGGTTTATTGAGTGTTGCAGTTTGATTTCAATACTTTGGATGATGTAATGGTGTGAATTTGATAATGTAATTATGCAATTATGTGCACCAACCAAGGACCGTTCTTTGAGAAGTGCAAAGAGCTCAACCGAGCTGGGCCTCCCAAAGTGATGGGCCTCAAGAAAAAAATTATTGTTCAATATCCCCATTCCCACTCAAAAAAGAAAAATAAACATGTTCATGTTTCAATTTCTAAGTAAAAAAATCATGTTTCATGTTTCTATTTCTAAGTTAAAAAACACATATTTTGTAAAAATAATTGCTAATTTTGATTTCGGTTGTTAATAATCATTATTCGAGTGTTATTTTTAATTTAGATAGAAGATTAATCTTTTAAAAAAATTGTGCGATTTTTTTATTAAGGACCTATTTTTACTATGGGAGTCGAGCCTCCAGTTTCATAGGGACGGCCCTAACCACATTGAATCCTAACAGCCGATCTTGGATCATATCAAAACCCTTGAGAGGATCAATGTCTAATCCCCAAACCACATCGATCAAGAGTTAGGACTCGATGTTATAAATCAGGGGCATTTTAGAGAACTTGAGAGGTAAGTGAGCATTTTAAGAAACCTATAGAGAAAATTTCCTTTTATCCTTTATTTTGATTTCCGTTTAAGTCCAAAATGAATTCTAGAAAGTATAAATTGTATTGTTTCATAAGTTAATCCCTTGTATCAAGTTGGAGTACACTTTGTACTTCCTTGAATAATAGTTTTGTTTATAATATTTTTTTAAAAAAAGAAGAGGAAAGTTGTTCCCTTGTATCAAAGTTGAAATACTTTTTGTACTACCTTGAATAATAGTTTTGTTAATGGAAAAGGAAAGTTTAAGTTTTTAATTCTTTATGCAAACATAGCAACTAATTAATTAAGTGAAGTTGAATTATTATAATATTGTCTTAGTGATCATGAAACAAGTTGTTTGTGTCAACACACATCTGTTTGAATTCCAACCGAGTTCCACTCCAATGAATATTGGAAATCATAGTTGACTATGCATATAATGATATAAGTTTGTTTTTGGGCAGCAATTTTTAGTTAAAACAAAATCTAATTACGTACTATTAATTAAAATCTAAATCTTACAATCTCTACCAAACGACCATTAAATTAAAATAATTAGTCAATGATTATCCTTCTCAGTCAAATTAAGCACATAAGCTGACCATCGAAGTGTTCAAAGTTGACATACGTTAATTACGTGTAGTTGTAAAGATTCTCATAGTTGCAACATGCTACTTTGTCTATAAATCCAACATTCAAGTGATTCAAGTAACCACCAAGACACAATTGAACAAACCATTTTGGCAACTGCAAGCAAAGCTTCTATGTGCATGATTATTTGGGGAGAAGATAAAGTTTGATATATAATTTGTATTATTTGAAATGGCTCTTGCAGCAGGTAGCTTCACCCACATGCCAGTGCTGCCAACCCCTAACTATGCGTCCAAAAAATCTATGACAATTACCATGTAAGTGTGTGTGTCTGTCTGTCTATCTATCTATATATATATATCAATAGATTTTATAAATCGGTAGTTAAATAGCTATTTTTTGTATGGTATGAACTTATAATAAACTATCATAACCATGAATATAACTATATTTGTTGTTAATTTCTCTTCAGAAAATGTGCTAACAACAACAAAAACAAAACAAAAGTTGCTGGAAAGAAACCAATCGGTAGCACAGGAAGCGGAGGAGGGGGAACTGGTCCGAAAACGGAGAGCGGAATATTGGAGACTGATCCGCAAACCGAGAATCCTCAAATACCAACAAATTCTGATGACGATGAAGATCAACTTGACAACATTTTTGCATTCAATCTTACTGGCAATCAGTGGGTGGTGATTTTTCTTTTTTGTGTCCTCTTTGTAGGTTCGACATTGTTTAAAGCACATTAATTAGGAGTTGTTTTAATTAATTTTCTAATGTATTTAATTAATGGACATGGACATTGTTTTGGCATTCCTATTGTGGGGTATTTCAGTTTTTCTTTCATTTTAATGAAGACGTAAATGGAAGTGGCAAATGGATTGGAAATAATACATTGAAATGAGAATGGATTATAGTTAATATTACATGCTATTTATGCTGCTATTTCACTATAAATGTCAACGTGATCCTTCATTGTTAACACTTTCATTTGAAGTCTTATATTATACGAACATAGAGCCTTTGTCTTTTATGACTAAGAAAGAGCCCTTTAACCGTGTAAAGTATAAATGCAACAATAGAATAAAATAAAAAAGTTGCTTTTCTCACATCCGTTTTTTTCTCCCAGCTACCCGAAAAATACCAAATTATTCTTAGAGGTAGTTAACTATCATTCATATTTTTTTTAAATCAATTAAACCAATTTAAAAAGTGATTCACCCAATCTAAAAAGTGTCTAACGATATTTAACTATCGTTGGAGAGGCGAACGATAGTTAATGTCACTCGACTAACCATAGTTGCGAAAATGAGAAATTTTGAAATTGAGAGAAATTTTCATAAAATAAATTAACGCTTAAATTTCTCATATATGTAGTACATTTGATTTTTTTTAACTAAAGTATACAGCTTGGTCCCGCATTGTTTAATATCTGGCTTCGCCCCGTGCTTAAAAGGAGTGCCATTGAAAAGAGTACCGGCTTCCATCACGACCATGTGACTATATGTTTTACGGCACTATTCAAAAATTGTATAAGGCAGACTATCAATCACAACGTCTCCAAGATAAAACAACCTTGTTCACTATGCGATTAACTACTGCACCGAAAAAATCATGATAGAATCACTCCAACAAATATGGATATTATGGCCACTCAAATATGGTACGTATATAACTCAAAACTGTAGGATGGAAAGAAAATATGGAGATGAGAATAGCTCGTTACATAAATCAAAAGGAGAAGAGAAGAAACAGATTGATAACTAATAAGCCTTTTGTTGTGTACTAAATGAACTATGTGAGCTCTCTTATTATAGGGACAATTCGCAACCGATCCCAAGAAACTTGGGGAACAGGATCTCCGCGCATCAGATCAACTACCAAACGGTTAGGATAAGCTTGGGAAACAAGTTGGAGCGCGCAAACGGATAAGACCAAAAATATCCAGATAGTTAGTTAGATCAAATATACACGAAACATGTTCATTAAGAAAGCACTATCAGATAATTATAAAATATATATATCTTTTTAGCTCAAGCTCGGCCCGACAAGACGGCAGCAACATCGCGTGTGATTTATATATTTGTGTGATTGTTCTCTCTGTTCACAAAAGTAGGTATCACAAGGGCACACCCTTGGGAGTGACTCGCCTCTTATATAAACATCATGTGTGTGTGTTCTATCCGGTGTAAGACTTTCAGTTTTTAAAATTTATACAACACTAATTCTATCTTGACCCGTCTGGTAAAGATTAGAGAATAGTAACGGTGAATCTCCGAGTACAGAGGTTGGTATTGCGGTTGTTCACAATGCTTCGGTGCGGCAGAGAGCAAGCTTCGTCGTCGTACGAAAATGGTGCCTGCAGGCACGTTAGCATTTTGATGACAGGGCATCATATGATATTTTTGGCTATGTTTTTAGTACTTTTCTTTGCATTTGAAAACAAATAAGATGAGAATTAGAGGAGTTGCCAATGGTTTGTGAAACATATTGTATTGCTTTCACTCGAGTCATTGTAATTCACTTTTATCCTAAATCATGCAACTCCATATTTTGTAGTGAGAAAACATGTAAATCGACAAATCAAGACATCTCGTGAAGAATCAAGGATATGAAGATGGAAGATCAATGGTTCTTAGAATGTTTTTTTTAAAAGACAATTCAAAGTGAAGAAAAGTCATTTCAAGTTCCTAGGAATTTTCAGGGCGAAAGAACGACAAAAAACGGGACGAAAATGCAAGATTTCGTAAACAGGGTCTGTCTCATGCGCCTCCTACTCCCCTAAATGCGCCTTCTGCGCACAACTGTGAGAAAAAAATTCCTGTAACTTGTTTTTCAAGCTAAAATGGTTGAAAAAGGAAAGTTCTCTTCTCTTAAACTCTAAGTAATCATTTGCTATAAATAGAGACCTTTGCACACATTATTATTCATTCAAAAAGTTAGAGATTGAAGACAAGGGTCAAGCATCACAGTTCCAAGGCAGGAATTTCAAGAACCCCTTCTTATTTTGTTATGATGTTGTTTGCCATGAACAACTAAACGTCTTTGATTAGGATTTTAAGATGAACCCCTTCTTATTTGTTGGATTCAATTAATAAAGTTTATATTCGGTTATGTTTTTCTTGTGTTCAATTTAATTCTTCTTATCTGTGCTTAATGGATTTTCAATTGAGAATCTGTATCGGTAATCTTGAAACTTGATTTGTAGAGAATTAGTAGGATTGATAATCCGAATTGCTTACTTTGTTTATGGTGGTTCCAATTGTTTGTTTCTTAATTATAGTAAATGAAATTGAGTATGAAACCTCATAATTTCTAAATCTTTCTTCCAGTAACACCGTAGTTATAACTAGGTTATCTTACCACACATGTTGCCGTTAGAATTAATAGGATTTGTAAATTTAGTTTCTTAAATCATAAGTAGACACCACATACTGATGTTTTACTAAGTTAATTTCAAGAAATACGAAGCGGAATTCGAAGATTCCCTAACCACTGTTAATCATCTGAATCACAAGTCTAATCTCGCATTGGACAGGGCAATTAAACCCTGCAAACCTATTCAAATCTCTTTTAATTTCACCCTTTAAAATAAGTTTTTCTAATTGGTAAGTTGAACAACAATCCCTATGGAGAATGAAAAACTTACTACTTTGTTACTTGTTACGATTTGGTGTACTTAATAATTTCGTCCATCAAGTTTTTGACACATTTACCGGAGATTGTTGATATTTCGACAAGGTAATCGGTGAAACTTATTTTCGTAAATAATTGGGATTTTTTTTTTGAAGGATGGGATTTTTTTTGGTAGTGAAATAATTGGGATTAGTTAAAAAAAGTTTTTCTTTTATTTTTTTTAATTTTCAGTTTTTATCTTTTTTTTTTTTTTTGGGTTGCGGTAATTTTAGGGTAGTCTGTTTAGTTTTAGTAGTAATAATTGGTATTTTTTTTTGGAGAAAACTTATAAACAGTACCTTACCTACTGTTTATCCTGTTACCCACTAATAACATTACAAGTGGATTAAATGATCCACGTCATATTCAAATTGACTTATTTCAATTAACTCCGTTAACCTCTT
>Ga0315914_1003388_pt1 | contig 24222 bp, 12 predicted proteins | sample MpolenodulesMG_FD_203920 | JGI IMG/M metagenome (GOLD analysis project Ga0315914, IMG submission 203920) | Medicago polymorpha root nodule microbial communities from Los Angeles, California, United States - elongated nodules | ecosystem: Host-associated > Plants > Roots > Nodule | place: USA... | reverse complement strand
ACGCGTGCTGGGAGGGGGGCGAGAGTCTTCCATGTGGTGGCATGATATTGCCGCTATGCGTAGGGAGGAGTGGTTTGCAAACCACGTGAGTAGGTCGGTAGGCAATGGGGAGAACACTCTCTTCTGGGCCGATGTGTGGTGTGGTGTAGAGGAGTTTAGGGTCAGGTTTAATAGACTTTATGAATTATCATTGTTTAAGGGGGCGTCGGTGTCTGATATGTGTCATTTAGGATGGGGGTTGGACGGTGAGGCGTGGAGGTGGAGGCGGAGGTTGTTTGCTTGGGAGGAGGGGCTGTTGGGGGACCTAATGTTATTGCTTCAGAATGTGAATTTGCAGGTTGATACTGTTGATAGATGGCGTTGGGCGCTAGAGTCAACGCGGACGTTTTCCGTTCGAAGTGCTTACAAGTTTTTGACTCTTCAACCACCGGTAGTGTCGTCGGCGGATGCCTTGTCCCTATGGCATAAGGATGTGCCGCTGAAGGTGGTGCTCTTTGGGTGGCGCTTGATCCGTGATCGATTACCAACAAAAGATAACTTGTTCCGTCGTGGTGTAATTGATCAGGCATCCCGGCAGTGTGTGTCTGGATGCGGCTCTAGGAAACATCATCTCATTTATTCTTGCATTGTAATTTGTTTGGTTCTGTATGGCAGCTCATTTATAGATGGCTCGGCTTGTTCATGGTTGCACCTCTCCAGGTGTTGGATCACTTTACTCAGTTTGGCGGGTGCGGTGGTAACTCAAAGGGCCACCGATCTATTCTCCAGATTATATGGTTTGCGACAAATTGGGAAATATGGAAGGAAAGAAATAATATGCTATTTAATGTCAAAGAATGCTCGATTTATCAGGTGGTCGACAAGATTAAGTCGATTACCTTTATGTGGTTAAAGGCGAAGCGTATCTCTCTTCTCATCACTTACCATGGGTGGTGGATTAGTCCCTTTTCCATTCTGGGCATAGGCTAAGTATTTCTTTTCTTTTTTGTTTGCTTTGTACAGGCAACTCTTGTAAATTTTGACTTGTCCGTTCCTTAGTACGTCTTGTGCTAGGAAGGACCATTTTATGGAGGTAATATAATTCATTTTATCTTCTTAAAAAAAAATTATTTTTTTACGATGTAGCTGCAATATCTATCGTTAATTTTTAAAATAATAATTGGCATTATTCACTTCAAACTCTGACTTAATAAATTAGGAATACTTTTTACTCAAAAGAAAAAAAGGAATATTTTATTGTGTAGTAAGGTACATAGATGATAACGTATGGCCGCAGTTATGGACCATTAGATTGATGAATAAGACATTGGATTCTGTGAAATGGAGAATGGTAGTTGTGGGGCTGATTTGGTTGAAAGAAACCGACAAAGAGATAAATGAGATCTGATATTGATTTGATCTAATCTAGTAATCCACATGGATTGAGACATGTTTGGTTGTGTTTTCTCTTTTTGGCCCCTCCCTTCAATTCATGCATCTCTGTATTGTCCTCTAGTTGTACGGTTCATAACATGCACCTCTAAAATAATAAACATGTGTTCTTTCTTAAACTTTGTTTAGATTCTTTCAACAACAAAAAAAAACTTTGTTTAGATTAATTTTCATGTACAAAATTTAAACCAATAGTGAATTGGTTAAAGTGCTAAAAAATATAGACATGTATGAAGAAAATTTTATTGATGGGAAATCCAATTTTTTTATGGGAAATCCATCTCATGTGACATACAAAATCTTTTGAAAGAGATAAATCATGACTAAACAACGATGAAATTTTATATCTTTAAAATGATAATTTAAAGCTATTTTAAGTCAACGTGTGTGTGAATTTTAATGTAGATATATTCTAAATCAAATCATTCTTAAAATTTAACAATTATAATTGATTTTCATACTAAGTCTGGTGTAATTTTTTATCTTTTAAACAAATCATAACCACTAATTTCAGTCACTTTAAATTAGTTATATTCAAAGTTATATTATTTCAATGATCTTATGGTGTGATTGACCGTTAGTGTAAATATAATTTCTAGTGACATAATATATAAAGGGTCATGTTAACCAATGTCTCGTACCCCTGGGTACTGGTTAAGAAGCTAAAATAATAACCTACAAATGATAATATTTGCATTCAAAGTTGTGTAATTAATGATTTAAATACTTCCTCTTTTAGCTTAAAATTTTCTCTTTTGTCTTTCTTAACCCGGGCACTAGTTAGCCTTACTCATATATAAATTAAGGGAAATGCTAACCATTGCCCTTGAGGCATTGGATAAAGGAACAAAAATAGAAATTTTGTGTTTGAAAATGATAAAAAGTGGTCAAATCAACTTGTAAAAAGTTTATAAATTGTTGTTTTAAATGTAAAACTACTAATTTGGTTACCTTAGTAAGACCCATAAATTAAATCCTTGAATTATTGAAAAACTGAAAGAAGAAAAATTGACTTTTTTTATTTCATAATACAAGTTTCTTAGGAGCATGATTTAGCAAGACCCCCAAAATATATTTAACACGACAAGTTTTAAATAGATTATACATATTTTTTTTAATAATTTTTTAAACTATGAATTAATTATGCATATAAATGGGGTCGCTTGGGTTGGATCCGTGTTGTTGGCTTTAGACTTTGGAGTGTGTTTCTTTTAAGATCTCATGGTAATTTCTTCTATACCAATTTTGGTGGGGTAGACTGTACAAAACTTTGTTTTGGATTTAAATGAGCCCTTAGTAATGGTGGAATTGTACCACTCGGATTACTCGGTCATTGAGTCGGATACTAGTTTAGAAGCAAAACTATGCATATAGTTTTTTAATGTTTTATTCTGGGGGGAGGAGGGCGAGGCGTGAAAGTGGAGGCGAGAGCTGTTTGTGTTGGAGGAGGATCTGGTGGGGGAACTCTGTTTATTACTTTAAAATGTGACTTTGCAGGTTGATAAAGATGACAGATGACTTTGAAAGTTGGAATCGAGTAATGATTACACCGTTCAAAGTGCTTATAAAGTTATGGTTCATCTGCATCATTTTGCTTCTACGGCCACTCCGAAGGTTCTCTGGCGTAAGGATGTTCCTATGAAGGTGATTCTTTTCGTGTGACGTCTGATTCAGGATAGGTTGTCAACTAAGGACAACTTGTTTCAGCGTGGTGTGATAGCTTCTGATGCTAGATTGTGCGTTGGTGGTTGTGGTTCGTTGGAAACTTCCCCTCATTTATTTTTGCATTGTAATTTTTTTGGGAAGTCTGGCACTTAATTCACCGTTGGTTGGGTGTCTGCTCGGTCGTCCCTAGCAAGCCTGCAGATTACCTAAATCAATTTGGTGTTGTTGGTGGTAATTGTTCTAAGATACGGTGATCCATTTTGCTCTTGATTTAGTATGCTACTGTGTGGGAAATATGGAAAGAAAGAAACAACATGATATTTAGTGACAAACAATGCTCGACACTTCAGCTGGTTGACAAGATTAAGGCACTTTCTTTTGTGTGGTTGAAGACGAAATTAAAAAATCTCTCTTTCAACTACCATACTTTGTGGCTTAGTCTGTTCCCTATGTTGGGCATTGACTAATGTTTTTTCTTTCTCTATTTTTGTTTCGGTTTTACTGTTTTCGCTTTGTGCACATGTTTGTGACTGTTTCTTTCCTGGTACACCTTGTACTATGAAGAACTCTTTGATTGGGTAATATATATTTCATTTTAGCCTTTTAAAAAAAATGTTTTATTCAAATGCATTCTAAATTTTAGATATTATCTAAATTAATTATACATATTCCTCTTAAGGTTTTATTTAAATACCATCTTAATTATCATATTATTTTAAAAAAATGTAATTTGAAAATTTATCATTTTAAAATAATAATAAAATTTAATTTAAATTTTACTAATATAATTATCATTTTTAGTTCATTTTGAAATGAATTGTTGCTGTATACTTCAAGGCAAGCTTGGTTTTATAACCTCCCGGAACACAATTTAAATTAGATATAAGAAAGCTGTAAAATGTTCATTAGTGCTACCTTGATTTATTTTTTTGTAGTGAGTGCTACCTTGATTAATATAATAAGTCATCCCGTCCTCAATTGAAATAAACAATTTATCTTCAAGAGATTTCTTTTTTTGAAAATTAGAAGAAGAAAAAAAATTAAAACTAGGAAAAAATTATTTAAGGGATATGATCAATTTATTTATGTGATTTCTTTTATTTTTTATTTGAATTGTTAATTTTTAAAAAGTGGTTTTTTCAAATTTATCTTTTGGAAATAAAAAAATTATTTATTAATTTAATTTTGAAAGTTTATCTTCTATTATTTGAATGAATGATGACTTGAATTTATTAATGTGAAAAAAGGATATTTCGAAAAGGTAGTAACCAATATTTAAGGGATTTTACTTTTTTTTTTTAATACTTTTCTTGATTTTTTTATTTGAATTATTAATGCAAAACAGATATTATAAATGTTTTCTTTTTGAATATTGACTTTTTTCATCTCTTTTTGAAAAATTATACCTTTTTTTAAATAGATTTGGAAATGTATCTCTGTTTTTAAAAATTATTAAATCTTTTGCAAATATGGTTTGTTGATTAGAATTTATTATTATGCATGTCTTTATGCTTTTATCATAAAATAAATATATAATTGTAAAATTTATCAGATTTATTTTAAAAATTAAGTGTTTTAATTGACAAGAAAAGATAAAATTGAAAAAAAAATATTAAGTAAAGGATAAAATTGAAAAAAAATGATACACCAAAACTAACTATTTTTTACATAATATGTAAGTTATTTAATTAAATGAAGAAGGATTAAATCATAAATAAAATAGTATATATAAAGGGTAAAATTGGAAATACAAAAGTCACGCCAAAATGTAGTATTTTGTTTTTTTTTTTTTAAGAAAGGAAGGATAACCAAATTTAGTATTTTGTTTATATATAGCTAGCGGTCAATAACCTTAACTTATTTACCAATTTGATCCCTATATTTTCTCGGTTACTAGTTTTAGTTATTTCTATTAACGTTTTTTTGAGAGAAACTAACAAAAAGGACTAAAACTAGTAACGGAGCAAAATATAGGGGACCAAATTTATACAAATTATAGTTAGAGGACCAAATTGAGACAACCAATTAAGTTAAGGGACCGGGTGATTGAATAAGCCATTCATAATTACACAATTTTCATTGTAAAAGTTACTACTTTTGGATGCTTAAACAATATCCTTGAGCACTTGTTAGTATTTTCTTTAAAATCATAACAATTACAATGAAGTTAACGAAGATTAAGAACGAAGTGAAAACAATTAAATTTATGCTGAAGATGGTTATTGTTATTTGTTATTTCTTAGCATTGGTTTGTGTCATCGTTACAATAGGCTTGATTGTCAGGTAATGTGTTGAGTTGAAGTTATATGTTTGATTTATGTAATAAGTTGAGATTAACAATTTACATGATGTAGTGTTTCAAATAAATGTAATGTGTTGTGTGTCTGATTGATGGTCGGATTTAGGCAATTGTATGAAATTGTTTATTAAGTAATAAAGTGATAGGTGGAATAATGTATCCACGTGGATTATCGTTCCAACTAAGCAATTCACGTTACCTATTTTAATACAAAAAATAAATAAACAATAAAATAAAAGATAAGGGGGAGTTTAATGCAATTTGATTTTTTTGTTTAGAGTAAGAGTTTAGAAGTAACCTGTTTTTGATTGCAGAATGTTAGTGGTAGCTATGATTTTTTGAATCCCCTCTATTTTTTTGTTCGAATTAAATAGCAGTAGGTATATTCATAGATCGGTTAAATGACACACATTTAAGTGATAAGTTTGTGGGGTTTTTATCCCTTCCAGCTGTTGAGTTTTACTGGATTCACACGTGGGTTAGGACACTATACGGTTATAGTGTTGTCAATCTTAAGGTGGTTCCGTACACACTCTTATTTTTTAGTGTGAGGTTATACTCTCTCAGAGGTAATTGAAGCATAAACTTAAATTAGAGTTTCTAAATATATACTGAAAGTTCCCTTATATATACGGTTTAACTTGAATCTATTTTTATTTTTTACGGTTTAGTTCGATTTTAAAAATGAGATCCAAAATCCGAACAATTTTTATAAAACAACATCCAAACGCACCAAAATATAAATATTTAGGTAGCTGGGGTTTTCGATCTTTTCATTAGTTTGTTTACGGTTTTATTTTAGATCGGTTTGCATTTGAATCCTAGTCAACAAAAAAAAAAAAAGTCCTTTGTCATCTTTATTCTTTTTCTTCTTCGTTAACCTAACAAGATCATAAACACTTTCAGCACTGCGATTCAATCACGAACTCTCCGATTCAAGGTATTCTTCTTCGTCCTCTCTCTCTCTCTCTCTAGATTCACCCTTCCTTTTCGTAATTCCCGATAAACCCTCACTCTTAGTATAACATCCAATTCTATCTCTTCGATTTACGCTGTTGATTTGTGATTGTTCTGCTCTTTTTGTATTAATTTTACTAATGCGATAATTGATTGTGATTAATTGATTAATCGTTTTTCAGTTTATCTAGGTTAGGGTTTTTGTGTGTTTTCTCATGTTAGGGTTTCATTCATTTGTTTTTCCAATTGCAAATGTTTGATTATCACTGTTATCAATTTCTCATACGAAGAGCTTAATTTGAAGCTTATTGCATAAACACACTTATTATGATAAGCACTTTTGTGTAAGCTATTTTTGAAAACAGCTTATGAACAAGACATAAGCCGTTTTCATAAGTTATCCGAAACAGTCTCAACAGTGTGTGCTTTTGGCAGTAGATAAACTGAAATTAGCCAATCCAAACAGATCCTTAATGAGACAATAATTTTTGTATAAGCCATTTTCATAAGCTATATTTGAGAACTTATGAAAGTAAGCTGAAAACAGCTTTATGAACGTGCTGTATTCATAAGTTCTCCCAAACAGTATTAGAAATGCTTATGGCCGCAGTAGATAAACTCAAACAGGCTCAGAATTGATATTCTTAATGAAGCAAGTTTGAAATTTATGTTTAGGGTTTCATTCTAAACTACTGATAGGAAATTATTAAAGCTGATAGAAATTGAGGTATATACAAGAGTAAGGGCATGTTTGGATTGACTTATTTGAGCTTATCTAACGGCATTAGTAATTTTGTGAGACTGTTTGAGACGAACTTATAGGTATTGATTGATTGATCTGTTTTTTTATTTTATTAGTTTGACCAAATACAAGAAATATTTGTGTAATTATTTGTTTTTCGATTCACCTAGGTTAGATTTTGTGTGTTTTCAAACGTTAGTGCTTCATTCATTTGTTTTCAAACTGCAATAGTTTGATTATTACTGTTACCACTTTCTCATGTTAAAGGGGTTTCATTATTGAAGAATGTTTTGGATATGGTTTCATTCTAAATCACTGATAGGAATTATTAAAGCTGATAGAAATTTAGGGTCTGTTTGGATTGGCTTATTTGAGCTTATATACTGACATAAGCTGTTTTGAGAGACTGTTTGGGAGAATTTATGAAAATAGCTCATGACATGTCCATAAGTTATTTTAATGTTATTTTCATTAGTTGTTTTCATAAGTTCAGCTAGATAGCTCATGAAAACAGATAACAAATTATACGAAAACAATTTTAAATTTATTTTAGCTTTTGTTATAGAAACAGCTTATACATAAGCGCTTTGTTTGGGAAGATCTTATAAAAACAGCTTATGACATGTTCATAAGCTGTTTTCAACTTATTTTCATAATTTCTCCAAGATAGCCTATGACAACAGCTTATAGTTTGAGCCTATACAAAAACAATTTAACTTTATTTTATTTTTTGTTATAAAAATAGCTTATACGTAAGTGCGTATCTTGATAAGCGGATATTGCTATAAGCTGCAAGTTAAGCGGATATTGCTATACAAAAACAATTTAACTTTATTTTATTTTTTGTTATAAAAATAGCTTATACGTAAGTGCGTATCTTGATAAGCGGATATTGCTATAAGCTGCAAGTTAAGCGGATATTGCTATATTTGTAAATTGTAACTTTTGTGCCTGTAATGCAAACAATAACTTATTCTTATTCTCTATACACGTCTACAATTTCGTTATGTGTTCAAGTTTATGTTTATGACACATTAGATGCACAAGAGAGGTAACTTGCTTAGGGTTATTCATCTGTTTTTGATCCTTGACTACCCTTTGTGATGAAAAATTCTGGAGTCATGCATATTGCATACTTCATTTGTAGATATTTTGTTTAGAGTACATATGGTCTGTTTGGATTGACTTATTTGAATTTATCTACTGGCCTAAGTTTTTTGAGGCGGTTTGGGAGAATTTCTTTTTTTTTTTGACCAAGGTTTGGGAGAACTTCTGAAAACAGCGTATGACAATTTTCACATGCTTTTTTTCACAAGTTCTCCAATATAGCTTATAAAAACAGCGTTATAGCATACACAAAAGCAATTTAACCTCATTTTATCTTTTTCTATAAAAATACCTTATGTAAGCTTATGCATAAGCGCTTGTGTTATAAGCTGTCTATCCAAAAAGGCCCATAATTATCTTGTGCATGTGTGTGTAGTTTTAAGTATGATTGTGGATCCTTCTTGTTTGTATTGTGCTAGAATAGCCCCCAGGATTTTATGCACAATGCAGTTTCTCTTTCAAAATCAATGTTAATTGGAATCAAAGTTTTCTTTCTAATTTTTTCCCTTTATTTGCAAGGGATTCTATTTAAGTTTGATGGATGGTTTTGTTTCATTGTTTCATTGGACTTTTGTTGGGGTTACAGGGAACTCACTTTTGAGAAAAAAGGTTTTGTGGTTGCATTTTATCATTGTTTGCAGGGGTGGTTATGCTTAATTACTTGTTAATTTAGTATATAACCTGACATGTATGACTCAAATCTTAAGTCTTAATTTAACTGTTATATTACATTATGTGTTAATTATAAGGTTTTGTTATTCTGTTTGTTTTTTTCTCTGTTAAAACATGGTTTAATCATAGCTTACTGATTGTCATTTTTCCCATGGTATGTTGTAACGTACAGATGAGATTAGTGTGTTGTTGAGCTTTCAAAATAATATTTGAATTTTAAGAATCAGTAAGTGATTCTGTACAGAAGCGTAAACTTCAAATCTGTTGTTCAACTTTTCCTTTTTTTTCTTTCTTGGATGCAATGCCCACCTTTGCAAACAGCAACATACCAGACAATTGCGTCGTTGCAGAGCTTATCTTCGCACAGCGATTGACAACATAGCTTAAATATATATAATTGCTCATTTTCTGTGCTCTAAATTTTTATTTCACATACTTAGGTACTCATAATTAGCTGGTTCCTTCGTCGTTGTGATGGACACTGTAACTGAATCCCAGAGAACTCTGTATATATTCTCCCTCTTCCTCCCTCTTCAATTATTAATGTTATTTTGATTCAAGTTTAAGGTTTTAATGCAGTAATTGAAATTTAGTCTTAAATGTATACGTTGTTGCTTATTTTTTGTGCCCTAGGTACCCATATGTAACTGGATCTTCTGTCGTTGCTATCAAATACAAAGATGGCATTCTCATGGCTGCTGATATGGGAGGTCTGATGCTAAATCACATCAATTCATATTAGCACCATAGCTTTCTCTCTGTTAACTTCACCTTTTCCAATTGCAATTTATATGCGCCTTATTCTTGTTCACTCTTTTACTTTGTTGGTACTAGTTTGTAATTACCTTTCCTTCTATTGTGGTTAGATTTTACTGCCTTCATTTCAAATGTTAGTATTTTATTGTGATTTTATCTTCAAGTCGAAGTACTTTAAAACAAGTTCTCCTGAAAAATTTCTTTCTCGATGTTTTAACTTTTTAAGAAAGAAGTTGCAAACGAATAAATGTTGTTTCCTTACAAGGGCCAGTTTTAGTGCTTTTCTTCTGATTTGTAAATGTGCCATCTCTGCAAAGTTCATTGAAGTGTTAAGTCTTTGTCTCACTGTGCACATAATGCCAATGATAATTGATGGATAGAATGAACTAATTCACAGGTTCATATGGATCTACACTGAGATACAAGAGTGTTGAGCGTTTGAAGCCTATCGGAAAGCACTCCCTTCTTGGTGCTAGTGGGGAAATAAGTGACTTTCAGGAAATTATGCGCTACCTTGATGAGCTCATGTGAGTATCTTTTTTAAATAAATTAATAAATGTCACTAAAATGCACTGATTACTTCTAATAAGTGAAGCACAAATGGGCGTGATTAGTTAAATGGTCTTCCATCAGCTTCATTTTACTTGTTTTTCCTGTTTATATACATTTCAAATACTGTAAAAGACACCTTCTGTGTTTTTTACCCTTGACTTTAAATATTACAACTTCAAGATTCTCATATAATTGTTACTATTGACCTTCAAGATTCTCATATAACTGTTACTTTTGACTTTTGATTACCACAGCCTTATTGACAACATGTGGGATGATGGGAATTCTTTGGGGCCTAAGGAGGTCCACAACTATTTAACTCGGGTGATGTATAATAGGCGCAACAAGTTCAACCCATTGTGGAACTCACTTGTTCTTGGTGGTGTTAAAAAGGGGCAGAAGTACCTTGGCACGGTATGCCTTACTTTATCTTGCCATTCAGTCTAACAGTTGAGGTACCTACCTGATTTTTATTTGTTGTATTTGTGTATCTTATCCAGGTTAGCATGATTGGTGTTAATTACGAAGACAACCATGTGGCAACTGGGCTTGGAAATCACCTTGCTAGACCAATTCTCCGTGATGAGTGGAATGAAAACTTGACATTTGAAGAAGGTGTCAAGTTACTTGAAAAATGCATGCGAGTGCTTTTATACCGTGATAGGTCTGCTGTCAACAAGATTCAGGTTTGTATTGTTTCATTTGTTCTATATTCTTTTAGTGGTCCACATTTGATCAGCTAGCATAGCATGCCCATAGGTCGAGGGCTAGTGGTTCACCTTTGATCAGCTAGCATGCTGCATGCTACATTTGGGAAAATATTTTTAAATCTCAATTTTCCATATCTTACATTCATCTTTTAAAGGGAATATTGATTTTTATCTTACATTCATCTTTTAAGATCATGCTTAAATATTGATTTTTTGGATTATGAATTGAACTTTAAAGGGGCCTGTTTTAAACTGAGTGATGATTGTTATCTGTAGTTCTCTTAATTTTCTCTACATGCTGTCATTGTTTAGAAAGCCACATTACGTCTTTGGTTACATGTTTTAACCATCAAATTTTATACCTTAAAAAAGTATGTAGTTCGGTGAAACGTTTGTATGGAAGTTCAATTAATAGCATTTTTTGCTGCTATGTGCCAACTGCCAACTCACATCTGATGTTTTAACTTGGATCAGTATGTGACATCGTTATGGCTTTAAATTCTACTTTTAGCCGAAAGGATCAACAAGCTAATAGGTTTCTTCACTGAAAATATACTAATTATATACTCTGAAAAACAACTTGTGAATTCAGATTAATGAGGATGTTTCCTGCCTTCCTTTCGTAGGTAATTAATTTTGCCTGGATCAGATCAACATAGCTTTGGTATAGAATCTTGACCACCTAAGAAATGAAGGCTTTACCTTAGTAGCAGAAAATAAAGGATTATCTGATGATGATGATGATGGAAGTAGCAATAGTATTGTGATAGAATCACTAGACTAAATGTCAATGTTGGGGCCTTGAGCCTCTTCAACTTTATTCTCACAGACCAAATAAGTAAATACTTAATAGGGGAGGGTTAACACCTATGGAGGGGAAGTTATTTAAAAGATAAAAAGGGAGAAAATAGTAACTTGGGATTTATATAGGTTGATTTGTCAGGGTGGGGGTCTGGAACTTTCCTATCTTGGATACATTGGTTTATGGTTGCACTTGCTTACTACCATGGCTGTTTTGGAATACTAGTTAGAATGTATTAGATGTACAACATCAATACACTTGCATAATGTTAGAAAAAGCTTGCGACTCAGTTTAGTGTTATTATTATGTTTGTTGAATATATTGGGTTAAGTATGAACCTGCACTGCACCCTTTCTATCAGCAGTGTACCAGGAGGACTGGATGAGCCTGGGCATAAACTTAACGACTTCACTTCCTTCATTAGTTGTTGGAATCTAATATTATAATATGAAGCTATACTGAATTGGTTATCTATTGCGTTGTGATTAGTCTCAAAAAAAAAATTGCATTGGGATATTTAATGTATTTGTAATTTTGTATCTACAGATATCTAAAATTACTGAAGAAGGTGCTACTGTTTACCCACCATTCTCTTTGAAAACATACTGGGAGTTCTCCGCCTTCAAGAATCCAACAGTTGGTGCTGAAGGTTCATGGTAGTTTGCTCGTTGTTAATGAAATGAAACAGAATTTTACATGGATTTCAACATAACTATTCAGTGTTGTATGGATATGAAATGAGTAGGCATTCTGAAGTTAAATGAGACTGGATTTGGTGTTTATTTCTTAAATTCTTAATAGTTGTTTGAATTGATCTATCATCAGAATTTCTATTTCAATTTTCAGTGACACATTCATCATGGTAAATAACCTTTTTTCTTGAATTGTTTGCATTAAGTCAGTGAGGGTATGTGTTTGGAATTAGTCATGAGCTTTGGTTCCTCACAACCAGGGGCGGATCCTGGCTTAAGACATTGACTTTGTAGCCTAAAATAAAGGGTTATATACTTTTTTAAGATTTTGGATATGTAAAATGCATGAGTTTTGTTTTTGGTTGCTATGCAAAAAAAAAAAGCAATTTAAAAGAAAATGATTTACTATTCTTTTGTAAATTAAAGATTCTACAAATTATTTTAAAAACAGATTAAATTTAACCAAAGTTTTACTATTATCATTTATCATGTTTTTTCAAGTTTTTATTATAGATAATTCCATACTCTTGAGATAATTGTTCTTTCAAGTTTTTGAAAATATCAAATACACACCTCAAAAAATCAACTTAGCCGTTCAAAGTATTTTCTTTCAAAATTAAACATACAAAAGGAAGCCTAAGGGGTGTGATTAGTAGACTAAGAAAACATAAAGGCTGAGTGATGGAATGGAGTGAGATGGAACCATGTTTCATTGTTTGGTTTTGCAGAAAAAGAGTGGAATGGAATGGAGTGTGATGGAATCCATTCCATCCAATACCACTCATTAAACCAAATTTTCATTCCCCCCAATTTGGGGTGTATCAAATGGAATGGAATACATTAATAATACAATGACAACTTTGTCCTTTTTTTATTCCATCAACCTGTTCCTCCTCCTTCCTTCATTTTTTTTCTTCTGCTGTTCGTCGTATCTTCTATTTTCTTGTTTTTCCATCTTCTACTATAATCTTGCTTTTCTGTTGTTCACTGTAACTTTGCCCTATTTTTTTCTTGCTTTTCCCATCTTCTACTACCATAGTCTCGTTTCTACTGCCACTTCTTTTAATTAATATCCATTCAATCATAAATCTCTTACATCTTGTTTCCAGCGTGTTTTTTAGCTTTTCAATAATTGTTCTAATTTTACTAGAATTAAGCCTATGAAGTTTAAGCTACCAAATGAAAATACAACTATATTATGCAGGAACCATTATTATGCACTGCAGAATATCTTCAATTCTAACTAATCAATACTATTATTTCTTTTATTGTTTATGGTATGACTATGAACATGTATTGACTTTGAAACTCCTGAATGAAGTTTCTCGTTAAAAAATAAAACTTTCGTAAAAATATATTGAATTTATGGTGTTCCTCATGTTTATTTTGTACTCATTTATTCTGGTGTTATTTGATACCAAAATAACCATACATTGATTGAATTGAGTTAACAATTCAACAAATTGATATTTTAAACTAAAGGGTAAAAATGGAATAAAAAAGTTATAACACTTTCCGTTCCGTCCACTTTTCAAACAATGGAGTGGAAAATTAGTTTCATTCCGTCTTAAAATATCAAAACAATGGAATGAGATTTTTATTCCATTCCATTCCACTCCATTCCGTTCCATTCCGTTCCGTTCCGTTCCGTTAGTTCCGGCTTATCCAAACAGGGCCAAAGTTAATCTAAAGTAAATTCTGAACCATTTATGTTTCAAACTTTAGTTGAAAGAGTTTTAAAATAGGGGGATTGTTCAATCCGTGCCTAACTTTTGCTCAAAAATCTTTAGATTTATCGGAACATATCTTCTGATGGTACAAACCTATCATCAGAACGTATCTTTTGATGGTACAAACCTATCTAAATATATCTTTTGATTACCATTTTTTCCTCAAACCAGACGCTAATTTTTTATCGTCCTTTTTTTAGGGTTGAGCAACCTAAAAGTCTTTGGATAGACATATTTCTTAGTAAACAAATGGCCTAAAGTTCTTCCTTTGTGTTAGACTGGACGTGACGAGGATGGAAATCCAGTTAGGAATAGATGTACAATGTCTTAACATGGAGATAACTACTTTCTTGTGTGATTTTTATGAAAGTGTAATCTCTTCTATTCAAAGTCACGCCAACTAAATTGTGTTTCTTACCATCCATTCCCCCTTAACATTTTTGAGGAGTCAAAATGTAATAGTAAATCATAAATTGAGGATATTATCTACGTGATAAAAAAATGCAGACAACTGAAAGATAATTTTTTTAATAAGCACACAATTGTTGACTTAATTTTAATTTTTTTTTTTTATACTTCTAACCAATCACAAATTATCTTATTGTGAGTGTTAAGTTTGTTATGATCAAAACCAAACATTTTTACTTTTTAAGTATTATGAATAATTAATTGTCTAAAAAATCTTCACACACTCGGTACAAATTAAAATTTAAAATTGATGTGTATTAAACTTTATATCCTTTAAAGTTCAAACTAAGAAATAAAATGATAAATCGAAGAATAAATCCTTGAAATTAATTAAGTAGTACATATAATTGTAATTTCTAATTGGTAGCACTACAACAAGTCCTAGCTAGGTGGATGATATATTTATTTGTTTATTTATTTCTCTCTTTCAAAAACTAACTTGTCCTTTCCGTATTCATTAAGGAAAAAAAAAACCCTAAACCTACCATTCCTTTATTGTGTGCTCTACTTTATGCAAAAGAGTTGAAGACTACTTTTATTGAACTCCATGTGCTTCACTCTTGCAAATTCTTCTTTTGATTCAGCTCAAAACCCTTGTAGATAAACCCTATAATCAAAAAAGCTAAAGCAATAACTAAAGCTAATATTGTCTTTATCTTGTACCTTCCTTTGTCTTTGGTCTTTCACTTTCAATATTCATCAATAACACATCACCTCTTCCACCTTTACCCATCTTTCCATGAATTTCATACCCCAAAATATTCCATATGCTACTCCACATATGTTTCACTTTGATTTGTAGGGTCCTTCTCCATTTTCTTTACTTCCATATTTACAAAAAGTATGTTATGAATAATGAATATTCCTTTATATGTATTCATGCATATTCATCATCCACTCATGAAGCAATATTAATTTACATAAACCTTTTTTGTGGGTCAATGTGATGGAAAAAAAAGTGGAGTGGAATCTCTTTGTAGTTTTCCATCTATGACTCTCACTTTGCTATTTTTCTCTTCACACCAATGTAGTTGATTTTCATTTATGTCACTCATTCTTAAAACCCTTGATACCACTTTTAAGTCTATCAATGCCATCAAAATCTCCATCTCTTCTTCCTCCTTCAAGTTTCTCTTCCTCAAGCATTTGTGTGAACGACGAAGATCCTTAATCTTTATTTTCTTCTGCACACATTAATTGAAGTATAGTTTATTGTAAGTAAATAAATAAATCCACTAAACATTGCATGATGGTACTCCAATATGTACACAAATAAATAAATCATATATCGATATATAAAGAGACTTTAGTAGGACCAGACTTCTTTGCGGTCAGAGATTCTCTGCATTCACGTAGTCAAAACATCGATGACCGTTCAATCAAGATCATACAATCTAGATTCAATCTTGATATTTTAAATTATAAAATAAAATCCATCTTTTTTGAAGATATAATTTAATCGAACAATCATCAATATTCCAACTACATGAATGCGAAATCTTATAGCCGAATTTCCTTTAAAAAGTCCACATTAGAAGCCTAATATGTTGAGTGTAGACAAAATATGTGTTAGGAGCTAATGTATAAAATGAAATTTATGATGTGGAATGCACCAAAGAGATTATTGAATTAGGGGCTTGCCTTTTGATTAACTTTCTTTAAAAGACGGATTAATGTTGGATCAACCAAGCCTCTTTGATTTCTACGAAAGTAAGATGCAAGGATCTGACATGGTTTCTCTTTATCAGCCCTGAGGAAATTCATGAATGTTCTGATTCCATCTTCCATTATCACAAGAAATGAAGCTGATGATATTTTTGTGTTAAACTCAATATTCTCCTTCTGATCATCATCTGATTCTTTAATTAATTAACACAAACAAGAAAAAATAAATATAGTCATAATTAATATCACAGCAAGTAAATTTTGTATAATACAATTTTATTTTGAGCAAATAATACAATTTGATTTATACACTAAACACTATGAATAAAAATTAAAATATAATTAAGTGAGAATAAAAGACATAAAAAAGTCTTTGTTAAAGTTTATATTAAATATTCAATTAATTATATTTATATACTGTTTAATTCCCCTACAAATTGTTTAATAATGCTTCACACTAATGGGGCCATGCATGCATGGACCCTAACCGGACCAGGATTTGGTGCTGTAGAAAAGCACACAATTTGGTGCTGTAAAAAATTCCAACCATTGATATCAAAATGGACGGTTCAGATTAAACACTAGTTTAACACAGTTGAATGATCTGAGCCATTGATTTAAATTGGACAGTCCTGATCTGTTACAGCACCCTGCTGTAACAGCAGGAAATCCAAATCCGACCCTAACCAATGGGTTGGCAATATAAAATAAATATCACAGTTGCAAAATTATTTAATTGTGGAATATACAATTTAAAACTTACACCTATTTTTTCCTCCAAAAAAAAACCACATATCTAGCAATCATGTCCTTGGTCATGATTTATAAAAGAATTTGTGATATATTTTAATTGAAAAAATTAATAAGTGACAATTAAATCTTTATTTTTGTAACTTACAATAATCTAAATAATAAATTAATTTAAAATCATATAAAAAATGAATTGTATAAAATTTAAATCTTTTATGTTTTAAAAATTTGATAATAAAATAATTATAACTCACATTCAAGTTTTATTTAACATTTTAATTTTTTTATCGAATTAAAAATAAATAAAAAATTATTTCAAATCAATTTTTACTATGATAAGTAATTGTACCTCGATATTCAGGGACTAGGAGCAATTTTGGTGCCATATGCCTCATTCTAGCATAAATCTCTGGTCTCCTACCAAACTCATAAGGTTCATTCTCTACATATCTTTGCAACAAAACTTGAAATTGTTGAAATTGTTGTGCAATTGTTGCTGGACAACCAACATCAACATTTGAAGCTCGTTTGGTTTGAAAATTCTTGTAGTTCCAATTAAGTGCTTCCCATGTTAAGCAAATTTGTGCAACATATGCACCCTCTAATTCACAATATGGATTGTGACTTATGTCTTCTGGTTTTTTGTTCATACTTGAAAGTTTGTACACAATTCTCCCTGAAATTGACCTTGGAGCTACTTTGATAGATCTCAATGACTCTGAAATTAATTAAAAGTGTTACTAATAATGTGTGACAAAATCAACCCTTAACAATAAAAGTGTCACTAATAATTTCTAACAAAATCAATCCTTAATAATAACTAATTTTTGATTTTTTTTTTTGTCTTAACCCTCTGACTCTTAGGAGAAGAGGGTCTTGATAATCCTAAAGTGAAATTTGTTAACCAACTGAGGCCAACTATTAAGTTACAATTTTTTGAATTTAATGAAAATTATTTTTTATCATTGTTTTAAAACACAAATATTTTAAGCAACAAAAAGAAAAAGTTTCAAATTACAAATATATTTAAAGAAATAATATTACAATGTGGCGACCATTTTGAATTCGTGTTAGTTGTTGAATTAATCTAACTGTCAAGATAAAATACTCTCAACTATTAGATTAATTCAACAACCAAAATTTCATCGGAGAGACTAGAGAAGATTCAAATTGGCGACAAGTTAAACTTTTTGGTATATACTTATTAAACAACTTGAATCTTTTATTGCCTCTCCAGTTTCTCCGGCCAAAGCTTAGTCGTTGGATTAATCTAACTCCCTAATATATCTCGAACTTTAGATTAATTCAACAATTGAGAATTTGACCGGAGATTGAGGCAGCGAGAGATTCGGCTTATTAAATATCAGAAAATTAAGAAAGGTGTATATGTTACCAGTTTCATGAAGCTTTTGTGCACTAATCCTTTCTAGAAATGACATTTCTTCATCATATTTTTGAAAAACTGCGTAAGATTCCCATTTTGGACAACTTCTTCTTGATGATGAATCATCAGTTCCAGAATCTCTACAAATAATTGAACTTCTCCAATCAGAAGAGTCCTTAGATGTTGAACCAATAGTAGTTGAATCTTCATATATCTCTTCATCATCTTTTTCTTCAATAATCAACTTCTTATTTCTCTCCATTTGTGTAGGACCATTGACAAAAACACTCTCATCTCTTGTAATTTTTTCTTCTTGCACTTTCTCATTTTTTATAACTCCAATATCAATATATTTTTCTGCAAGAAAAAAGTATAACATCATTTAGCATCCATGAAACAGTGACATAGACACGAACATGACACCGAGACACCAGACACAATTTTGTCAAATCAAGAAGTAGAAGCATGTCTTATGAAGCCACGATTACACAAACACCAAACACAAAACTAACACAGACACTAGACACATCTATGAAATTGATGCATGGATACATAATAATTTGAAAAATAAATTAAACGAATATAATCACATGTGTTACTATCGTGTCAGACACAACTTTAATAAGAAGTGTCGGTGCTACATAGCTTAGTATAAGATTTGAACTATAAGTGATGGATGTGAATAATGTAACAAATTATATATGATGTGAAATTAATACCATCATAGTTTTTGTCACTCTCTACTAAGTCATCACTTTTGTATAGGTCAAGTGTAATAGGAGAAGTGGTCATGTTTTCAATTGGAACAGAATCTGGAACAGAATCAGCATCTTCTTCTTCTGTTTGAATTTCTGTTTCATTTGTTTCTGTCTCAAAATCTGAAACAATTGGTGACTTATGATGAACATACAAATTTTCTTCTGAAGAAAACTCTTCAATGAAGCTATCTTGAGGTGTAATAAACTCTTCTTCTTTTTCTTCTTCTTCTTCATAAGAAAAAGAATGATTCCTTTGAGACTTATTTTCATTATGAAGAAATACAAGAGCTTCTCCACCATAAACTATATCAGCTACTAAATCATCTTTCTCTATAGAATCTTCATAATAATAACTTTCTTGAATTTCTTCTTCTTCTTCTTCTTCTTCTTCTTCAGATGAAACATATTCATATTGTTGATCACTACAAAAAACAAATATAGAAACTTTATAGTAAATAAAATGATGAAAGTATTAAGAATGAGAAAAGTAACTAGAGAGGTGTAGTAGTAATAATAATAACCTTTGGAATAAAGAGTAGCTACTAATGAAGTTTAGGATTTTGAGAAGCAAAGTTGAAGAAGAAAAGAGAAAGAGGAAGATAAGTTTGAAAGAGCTTGAAGAATTGTAGAAGAGTCTAATAAGAGCTTCTTCTTTAGAACATGGCATTTTTCTTTCTAGTTTCTTTTTCTCTTCAAATTGAAATACCAAAGTACTTCCTTCACCCACTAAGCAAAGCAACTCCAAGAAAAAAAGTAGGTTTGTTTGCTTTTGTAATATATATTAGCATAATATCATCTTTTTCCTTAATGTGTCAACATAGTACAGAAAATTGGTTAAAATGTCTTATGTGTTTCCTTCTAATTGTTTTTCACCTTTTACCCTCATCATATTCCAATTATAAGGTGTTTGCACAAGGGTGAAAATGTCATTATATCCTAAAAATTTATGATGTGGGAGATTTCATGCTCTTAGAATAAGATCTATATTAGCCTTGTATGTTGGGAATAATGAATATTCCTAATATTTATTTTAAACATTTTTAAGATAATTAAGGTCGTGATTTATAAATATGTTTTGTATTACAATTTCACTCTAAATATAGATTGATGAATACATGTTTTTTTTTTTCAAATGTCAAAGAAATGATATATTGAAACGAACAACTAAAACATAAGAAGTGTTATGATCTAAAAGTGATAAAGTTAAAGAGAATAAATCAGGCACCAAAACAACGACACCGTCAAATCGAAAAGTAAAAAGCTGACAACCAAATTACCCGTAGAGCCACTCCTTAACATCTAAGAGGTTGATTCCTCTAATGATAAATATCATAGAAAATCCTTTAAATTTGGACTTAATCAAAGATCACACCATTAGTTTAACCATGTCTAGAGTTGTACATGTTAAATGTATATGTTAACCGAACAACATAAAATTACAATGCTTTTAAATTGACCAAACACATGAAATCCAAATCGCATGAAAGCATACATTAGCTTTCTTATCATGAGAAACCAAACATATGAACCGAACCGCATCACAATAACTAGAAATCTAACAAAGACAAAACTTCCGACCATAATTTTATGAGAATCCGACACTCAAAAAACAAATGATTAGCTGATTCATTTAAATTACGTCTAATCACACACAAATGTGATGTTAAATTTTGCATCCCTCTCTTCTGATTAAATTCTCGCATATTTTAATAAATACAAACATAAAAAAGCCCATTATTGCGCTATATACACGTGTGCATAGATATTTATTTGTTCTTTCTTTAAAAAAAATATATTTGTTTGCATGGTTTTAGAAAAATATGTAAATACTTAATATATTTTAAAACACGATCCTTCAAATTTGAGACACATATATAAGTATTCTAATCCTTGTTTCATAACCTTATTGGCCTTTAAAGAGATTTAGTTCATTGACTAACGAGCAAAATACATATTATTTTACCATAATTTTCTACTAATCTTTTCATCAAAAGTAAGCATGACAATGGGCAGAGTGGGGACATGTTTTGCCTTCCCCATCACCATCCCCTACTCCCATATACTTACCTGTTACTCTACCCATACCCAACGGGGATGAGAAATTGAATCCCATCCCCGTCCCCAATGAATTTGGGTATTCCTGCCCCATCCCCGTCCCCGTAGTGAATCAATTTTTTTTAGCAAAAAAGAGTTTTTGTTTAAGCTTCAATTGTAATGTTGTAATGCATTATCCAACAATTTGCGCTCATTTTAACATTTCCTTACCGAATAATTTGGTTGATCCTTTAACTATCAGTGAAAGTTCTTATATCATGACAATTATCAAAACAAATAACATGACATATCACTATCAACCTCCTCAACAAAAACAAAAATATGACCTTTCTACATTCGGGTAGGGTTTGAGTATGGGTTCGGGGTGGATATATATCCCCGTTACCCGTCTCGTACCCGTATTTTGAAATCGGGAAAAACCCAAACCCATACCCAAACCCAGTCAAATCGGGAAAAACCTGTCAAATCAGAATTGGTTTGGACGAGTACCCATGGGCACGGTTTTTGTTGCCATGCCTAATCAAAAGCGAGTAAATCTTGTACATTATTTGCATGTAACATAGACAGAAAAATCCTAGTCCAAAACATGGTCCTTTTATTTTTAATGATGTCGTGAAACAAAAGCAAAAGCAAAAACCAAAACCAAGCCACACGCATAGATAGACAGATTTATATGAACTTACTTTATAAAAAGAGTAATGTTGATTATATTTTTATTAGAAAAACAAAAAGTTGCATACACATGACAATTATTTAGTCAAATGATTGTTGTGTATTGAGCATGGATGTATAACACTGTCTCTAATGAAATATAAGCAAAACTTAACAATTTCTCTCCTACTTAATGATAGAATCTTTAAGCTACCTCTCATTTGTTTATAATTTTTTATATTTACAAGGAACCATTTTATTCATCATGAATTTAATTTCTCATTGGGACTTCATAATTAAATACAATCAACTAATTTCTTAATGTGCTTAATTTGATTAGTTTTTGATTATAATTCATTCTAAAGGAAGTAATGTAGTAAAGGGTTTTGTCTGCCAAATTAAAATGTATTAAAAACTTTGCTTGTGTCCTAAAACATGGAAGATGTTTTATTGTGTGTTATTAATGTCTTTAATGGAGGCTTTGAGTATATCCATTATCTATTAGAGGGAATTAAAAGGCTATCAAAAAGATGTCGTATTGGAATGCTTTTTAGCAACCCTATTAATTTATCCTTGTCCTGAACTTGACTACTAAGATTGCAGCAGCACGTACATATATTGAGAATTAATTTCTAACAACAACAACGTAAAGTAGTGAATTATTTTTCTTTGTGGAGGTTGACTGAGTTATTTATTGTTCCTCACAAATTTAGGAGCATGGGTCACTTGTGCATTTATTTGACCAAACACCTTATATAACTCAACCTTATATAAAACCGAAATGTAAGTGAGAATTTCTCACTTATAAATACATTTTCATATTATATTTTAAATAATACGAGACTTTTAACGTACTCCAATTACGTTTAGGATTGAACAACTAAAATGTAATCACTATGATATGAATGACCTGTTAACAGGTGGTGAAATGAATTTTTTATAAGCTATAATGCCATTTTAAAATTTAGGTTAAATATAGAAAAATCGATTTGTAATGTGAAAAACGTCTTCCACTTATAAACATAATATAAAGTAATATCTCATCCAATGTGAAATTCTCAACACAATTTATAGCGGTATGTGGTGGTCTATAAGCCTAAGCTCCCCGATTGAAATTAACTCTATCAAAATATGTTTTGGTGGAAAACTATGGCTAATGAGGTGTCGGGAAAACCATACATTGGGGATTTTACTTTCCATAGTATTCTTCGACATGATGGAGAGATGTACATGGAAAAACCAAAAATACTCGCAGCGGTAGTTAACTACCGTTGGGCAATCTGGCAGCAGTTAACTGCCGCTTAACTGCCGTTGCGTTTTCCCCTCAAAACCAGAAAACCCTACCTCATATTCATTCATCACCTTACCTCACCATTATCATATCTCAAAAAATCTCCATTTCAAAAATTTTGTGTCAAAATCTTGGTTCCAAATCATTGTTGATGGATTTCCTACTCAAGAGTTATATGCGGGTAATCTAATGGAATTCCAAGATTCTTGTAAGGATTATCCAAAGTTTCTTCTCTATGTTCAAACTACCATTTTGAAGCTTTTTAAGGACAAAATAGTGAGGGCATGGATAGACCTTGTGTTACATCTTGGGTGCAGGACTACGAACATAGTTGAAGGAGCTCATGGTGTAGTGAAGGAATATTTGTCCACCTCCAAGGGTGATTTGGGTACTTGTTGAGAAAAAATATATGAGATGTTGACAATCTAGTTTGGGGAGATACATTCATCGTTTGGTAGGAGCATTACAATCTTGGAACATAGATACAAAGATGTCACTTTGTACTCTGGGTTGGGGGGTCACATGTCTAGACAAGCCATGAACTATATTTTTTTGGAAGAAGAGCGTGCTAGGAAAACCTTGTGCATCGAGAAGAAAACTTGCGGTTGTGTTCAAAGGACGTCGTATGGCCTACCTTGTGCATGCTTCATTGCTATGAAAATCCGTCATAATAAGCCCATTCGATTGGATAAGATACACCCACATTGGCATAAGTTGTATATGGGTGAAGAAGAAAGTAATGAATATTTGTTTTCGGTCGCGGAGGAGTGGAGTGGTATTCAAGAACGTCTCAAAAGAGTCCCATACCAAATGATACTAGAAATCAAAGAGGGTTTGCAGTTGTTAGCGTTTCCGGAGACCACAACGTTGTCACCACCTCCGAGAAAGGTATCAACCAAAGGAGCAAAGGAAAAAAAATCAAATCTACACCAAAAACGACACGTAGAACCATCGAGTCCTATGTATTACATGCCAAAATTCATGAGACCATATATTGAGAGAATTGTGGATGTTATTGGCGATGGGCATTGTGGGTTTAGGGCTATAGCCGAATTCTTGGGTTTGATGGAAGAAAGTCATGTTAT
>Ga0315914_1003387_pt1 | contig 24226 bp, 14 predicted proteins | sample MpolenodulesMG_FD_203920 | JGI IMG/M metagenome (GOLD analysis project Ga0315914, IMG submission 203920) | Medicago polymorpha root nodule microbial communities from Los Angeles, California, United States - elongated nodules | ecosystem: Host-associated > Plants > Roots > Nodule | place: USA... | reverse complement strand
GAAATCCCTCTCTAATTCCGTCACTAAATTTTGCGACCAAAGAATTTGTGAGGAATTTCATTTTTTCCGTCACTAATTTCCCTCGCTAATTTTGCTTTTTCTAGTAGTGGTCTTGCTAATTCAAAGGTAATTGAAACATAAACTTAAATTGGCGTTCCTAGATTTCCAAAGGCAATGAAGGCCAATGTTCCTGAAGGTCTTCCCATCTATGAATCTTAGGACACTTATAGCACACTCTCCTTCTCCCCTTGACTCTTCTACAAACGAGCAGCCCTATCAGCGTCTACCTTACTAAAGGGTCGAGGAGAATGATTTTACTAGGATCATTCACTTCAAGAGGCACTTATTTCTCTAATTAATAACTAGCTACATCCTAGGTTCAACATATTTTACTAAATATTAGTAATGTCACCTCATAAGTACTTAATATTAGGGTCAACTCTCTTTCGGTATCTTTCGTCTAGTTACTAACTACTTACTTCCTAGATAGGTAGATATAAATATCAAGGTACAAGCATCAATACCAGGCTCAGTCACAACAATGAATTGGTACTAGTAGTAAGTGGTTTGAACCTCTTAAGTTGAGTTTCAATCTAAGGAGATTAATGATCGATAAGTTACAATGAAAACTTTATATCTATAACATGGTAACAACAAATAGATGAATAAATACTACCAAAATTAAGTTTTTATTTGAATTCAATTAATTTACTAGGTACAGTGAGTCAAACCCTCTTTTAAATAATATATATAAACAAATTTTTTGGCTAAACTATTTTTTATTTTAAATATATATCCAAATGAAATATCGACATTGCCCTTTTTTGGTTTATGTTATATTGAAGAACAAATGGGTGGTGAGGGGGGCTACGGGTCATCAGAGTTCTCTATGTCCTTCTGGTGGCCAATGTTCCTTTTGTTTAATCCTATTTCGTCATCATTCCTTTGGATCACCGCTGTTTACAAGGAGCATGTGGTTTGGGTTGGTTCCGTTCATTTTGCTTGATTGGGTTGTTGTGTTGTTCATATATGCTTTCGATAAGCTCATCACCAGGGGTATATGTGCTTGCTTCAGTTGTCGATGGTCCCCAAAAATTGACTTCCCTTTAAAACTAGTTCAGGTTTGGGTGTTCTCAAACCGTTACGGTATAATTCGTATTTTATCTAAGTCGTTGGCTACAGTCTCTAGGCTAAAATGGTCGTGGAATGCTTACTGTTTCATTGATGTGCGGTGGGTTATAGGTATAAGGTTCAGTTAATTCGTGTTAGGAGTCTTATCCATAGCCTTAAAAAGAACCTGTATTTGGTTGCTAAAAGTTCAAATACATTTTTTTAAATTAAGTTCGTATGTGAGCTCACTGAATTTTGCGCGGGTGTATGGATTTTTACTCTGGATTAGGATTTGAGGTTCTTATACCCTCAAGGGTTGCTATGTATCGTTGTATTACCTTATGGATGTTTGTTTTTCCTTTTGGGTAAGGCCTTATGTCCCCCCACTCTTTTGTACCTTTGTTTTTTTATAGTTTATTTAGGTGTTGCAGATCCGTCTGCACCCCTTTGTTTAGACAAATACCTACATTGCCCTTGCCTCTTCCATAACCAGCCACATTACCTGATTAATTCAAACTAACTCTCATTGAAACTAAGTTATACTAACTACACCAATTATGTTTTGATTTTCTAGTCAAATCAAATTTTTTCTAACCTTATCTTTTAGGCATTACATATTGCTAATGTTCCTCTTCTTCAACTCATCATTTTCTCTTCTCCGAAGGAATCTACAACTTCGTTTGTTTCTCTTTTCTAATTTTTTGTTTGTAGGATATTCGGTGAAATATTTTTATTTGTTTTTTTTCCTTCAGGATATCGTAAAACAAAGGAGATTATCCTCAATGATAGTACTTTATTTCTCATGATTTTTTTGTTATCATTAGCCTTTTTTGTTACAAGCCATCATAGTATAGTTTTATTGTCAAGTTCTTTCTTATTTTATCATCCTCTAAGGAAGGTATTACTAGGTTTCTCTTTTCTTCTCTTTTGTGCAAAATACCCTTGCACGTTCTTATAAAAGATTTCGTCTCTCAAACCTATTTAATAAAAATGAGTCTAAACTAAAATCCATTCATATATATTTACTCCATTTCTGGTTACATGCCTATTTTGTGCTTGTTATCTTAAAAGATTTGTGTCTAAACTAGTTTTTATAACTTACATTCAATGATGTTATATGAAGATGTTGTTATGTATTTAGTCAATTTTGTTCTAAATAGCTATTATGTGCAACTTCTTTTAGAATATGTTATGTTTGAAATGTATTTAATTTTTACTTTTTATTTTAGCTTACATGCAATGAAGTTCGTTTTATGAAGTTGAGATCGATTTTAGCCCAATATTTATTTCACTAATGACATTTTTGGTACCTTTTCTATATCCGTGCATGGCTAGATCTATCAATTTCGTTATTACTACACTATATTATTTCTCTTTCTCTTCTTGCAACAGTAATCATTGTAAAGGTGTAACTTTTTTTGACACACAATTGTTCGGATGATTTGGGAGGCTAGATATGGAATTATTTTCTCAACTAAGATATTGGTGGAGGAGGAAATTGTAGATTAATGTTGGTGTAAGCCCTAAATGCCAATAGTTTACGTTAAACTTATGCTATGTATCATGACTTTTATTATTAAATAAAATATGGAATTCTTTATTATAATTGTTGTAAGATTAATAAAGTCTCAAGAATAGATAGTTCATGTGATAAAATAGTTAGTGTGACTTAATCATGAGATTACATAAACATAAAGAACGCTATTCTTAAATGTATTCGTAGTCAAACTTTAATATAAATTGGGATAATAAAGCGTAAAGACTATTACGTATGTAGACTGGTGACCACATCTAATTGGTCATGAACATGATATATGTTAAGTCTATACATATGTATAAATATTAGGAATAACATTTATTCTAGATTGACCCACCGTGAGAATACTACATAGCATGTTATGAAAGTTTCATAAGATAATCTCACAATGATAATGATGTATACACTCTTAGACCTGAAACCACTATGATTCCTAGATGTGGACTCAAGTGTTTTATTGCCATTCAAACGTTGTTTGTAACAAGATAACCATAACGTTGGGTAATGGTCACTTGACGAATCATGTTGAGGGACATGAGTGTCCTATATGTGATTTGTCCCTCCTTCATAACAGGAGATGTATCTTTAAGCTCTTGATGAAATATGGCTGTAAAATTGTATGACCATGCCGAATTAAGTCAATATGAGATATTGAGCTTATTCATAGAACTATAAATATTGATCTATACAAGGGTGACACAATCTATGCCTTGTATTCAATATAAATATGAGGACAAATGAGTAAATGCACACACAAACATTATCGAGGAAAAAGTTTCGATAGATCACTTGACATTCTTGTCACTTGGATAAAAGTGATTTGTTGCTAGATGCTGCTCACTATTTATAATATTAAATATAAGATTTAATATCATTGCCAACTTTACAAGAACCTATAGGGTCACACACAATAAAACGGTCAAAAGGAGAAATATAAGTAAGACTTATAACTTGGGGTTCAATTAGCAAATGCCGCAAATTAGTTAGTAAAATGCTAAATGGGTTAATGGGCTTACAAAAGCCCAGTAGTGATTACTGACTTGCAGAGCACACAAGGAGTTCTATAAATAGAACCCTGGCATTGAAGTCAGAGGTTGCACGTTTTTCAGAAACCCTAGAACCGTATGAAGCTTTGACGCTTGTGTCTAGCAGTGGGAACCAAAGGAGAACTTCGTGTGGATAAGTAGAGACATTGCTTCTTTGCTCTGCTGTGATTGAGACTCTCTTCCGCACTTCGAGAGGTATCATTCTCTTTCACTGATCATGTCAAATTTGTAATCACCCAAGGAAAGGAAATCAATTTTTTTTATCCCGCTGCCTATTATTGTACTTTATTTCTCTTCATTTAAATCCACCACTTGGAGGTTATTTCTAGTTACAAGTGGTTGTACTATGAGTGTTTTTCGAATCTTCTTCTTTTCCATAATTCATAGTTTGGGAGATTTTAGTTTGGCGGTTAGAGTACCCCTTGTATTTATATCTAACCTCTAGGTTTAAACTATATGTACCTCTCTCATTTTGATCTAATATAATTCGTTTTGCTCTTAAAACAAAAATTTAATTTTAAAAATTTCATTGAAAATTTTAGTGTAATGAAACATGCATAGATAATATGATATCTAAGAAGCTAGCTTATTTACCTTAGTCATTGATGAGATACATAACTTGGATAGAGACCTTAGAATTGCTGAGTAAGATGAAAGGTTCTGGTTTGTGTAAAGATTCCTTTCTTATAATTCTAATACTAGTATAATTCTTAAAGTTGAAATGAAGAAATATGATGTGGTGCACAGCTGTATACACAACAGAAAAATGGTTGAAGGGCTTGTAACATGAAGTTGGTTCATTAAGGCCAGAAATTTTTATGAGGAGATGATCTCAATCGGATGCTCAGAAGGCCGAGAAAAATGGTATGTTACCGAGAAAAAGGCCGCGCAAAAATTATAGGTAGCGGATGTTACCGTTTTTACAGAGTGAACAAAAATCACAATGAAACGCTGTTACAACCACGACGAAACACCGTTACGGCCGCAAAAAATTGCTGTTCATGACAATAAACATAGAATCCGGATATTTTTTCAATTGAGATAGATGAAAACATTATTTTTAGTACATATTAGATCATAAATTACATAAGTTATTTCCTTATCTAGTCTAGAACTTCAAGTCTTTCTCTAGTTTAAGTTATCTAAGTTCCTATCATTATTTAAGAGTTGTGCAATGTTGTGATTAATTCACACCACGACAACTGCAATCCGTATCGCAACACCCGTAACGGCCGAAATCGCGAAATCCTATACACGACCGTGACCTTGACCGCTATCGTTATATAAAACCTTGATTATTGGGTTTGATACTTGGGTGTATAAATTAAATACCATGTGGCGTTGGGTCCCCTGTGCAGTAATGAACAGGCTTCGCCGCTTGTTTGGTTCTGGTGTTCTTGGTTCCATTGTGATTATAGCTGGTGGAAGAGATATGTCTGGATTTGTTATCAAGTCTGCTGAGTTGCATGACTCTGCTTCGCCAGCTGGTATGTGGACCTTACTACCGGACATGCACAGTCATCGTGCTTTGTGTTCTAGTTTTTTTTATGGATGGTATATATATTCTATATTATCGGTGGAATATCATATACTAGTAGTTCATTAACTTGTTGGCGGATAATAGAGGGAATGTACCCACTTTATCATATTTAATACGCTTGTTGTTGCTGTACTTAATGATCAGTTCTATGCAATTGAACGTTTAAGTAGCATGATCAAGAAATATTGGAAACAGAATAACACCTGGGATGATTTGGGAAGGCTTCCTGTTCAGGTTGGTTTTTCGAATGGTAAGTGCCTTGCTTTCAAGACTTCTGGAGATAAGCTTTTGTTTGTAGACGGACAAAGTGGTCCAGAAGGGGAAGAAGCTGTAGTAGTGTATTCTTGGTGTCCCAGACTCGGTGTTATCAACTGCAAAATAGAGTGGGAGGTACTCGGCAGGAAGGAGGGTGTCGGGGTATCCATTTCTAGTTGTGATGTTATGGGCTGTTAGGATTTTAGTGGTTTGGTTATCTGTGTTATTTCAGTTGGTGTCAACTGCTAGTGCAGATGTATTGTGTCTTTGGTTTTTAATGTTATTCTGGTTTGCATCGATTTTTAAATAACCTAAATTTGTACTTTGTTTGTAATGTCAAGACTACTTTCATAATTTCTCCGAGGTTTTAGTTGCTTCTTTAATCTGTATGTGATTCTCACGAACCTATGCCTGTTAATAGAAACTTCATTGTTCTGTGAATAATTACGATTGGGATTTACCTGGTTAATTATCTCCGGTTTCAAAATTATCTGACCTTCGTTCTGATCTGCCTTTATTGTTTAAGGTATGTGATGTTATGTGATTTTGATTACAATGATTTTTTTTTTTTGGGTAACTATGTGATTGGTGTGAAAATTCATTGGTTTTGTTGATAATTAATCTTTGTCGGAGAACCTGACCGACCATATTTGCGTTTAATAGAGTCTCCCATCCAACCATATTTTTTCTATGAACCAGAGACTATGTTCTAGGGATTTGAGTTTATTTCCACTTGGACAACCGTGATATTGGTTACCTTTATTTTTTCTGTTTAAATGGGTGTTTAGCTTTTATGAAAATGTTGATTTTTTGTGTGTTGTTCGATACTTAAGATTGAAGGCATCTCTAAGTGTCTGATTGAACTGATCATGTCTAACAAGACTGAATGTTCTTGTTTAACGTGACACATGTGATTATCTTTAACTACTCTGTTTTCTCAAAATATTTTGAGTTAATGTCGGGTCTATTATTTGTGTTAAGGAGTAAAATCTAGGAAACGTGTCCTGCAAAATAGAATTTCCAGCCCATCTATGAGACCAAAACAACATCATCTCTTTATTACCTATCCTACGAACCACAAAATTGGAGAACTAGTAAACTAAAATATGAAGGAAAAAAGTTCCATTTCCTAAGATTTCCTAAACAAATTGAACTGAATATAACAATGCTACCCAACTTATGAAGAATAGAACCTGGCTAGAAAATATATTGCTGATAACCTGGTATTTTACTATATCTTCAAGTTCATCCTCATTTCCAATTGATGATGTCCGGTAATTTTTCCAAATCTATAACATTGTCCTAGAAAAAGAAAATCCAAAAGGCACGAAAATTCAATGATAAGAATAAAACATGATGTGATAATGTTTTGCATTTGCTTCATTCTTCTGCTGCAACATGACCTTGACTAAAGTTGGCAACCAAGTGAGTTGCGCACCCATCCTTACCTAAAACGTTAAGACATTGAGTTTATGAATTCTCTTACTTATATGTTGTTCGACCAATGTCAATCAATATGAAACTTTCAACTAACACTTGCTACACAACGTGATGTTCATGGAATTTGGGAGTTTCGTTTCAAGAGTATCTATCAATTTCAACAAGAGCAGTGCTATATCTCTAGAAAAGTAACATCACGATCTCGTCAACAATAAAGAGCAACCAATCACAATGCACTATTTGCCACAATACAAGGAGGTGTGGGCTGAAAAATAGGAAGTGAACAATAAACCATGCAATAATCATTTGCCAACTGTATCGGGAAACTTTCGCTATGCCAATCTCTCGTTGTAAATAGCATTTTTCTTTCAATCAACCATAATTTACAAATCAAAATCTAATAAAAAATATTATGATCATAAATCATTGATGCAATAAATATATTTAACAAAATATGAATCAATTAAAGGTAGGTTTTCATTTTCATGCAAACTGTGAGTTTCCTTTCAAGAGTATCTATCAATTTATCAAGTCCAATCTACAATCAATCCAAATTCATAAACCAACATCTAACCTAACATATACTAAAAATCCTAAATAAAACATCAAATGCCATAAATATAATTTATAAACACGACTTATTTTCATTTTTTTTTTTTTGTCAAGATTTTCATTTGTTTTTTTTTTAAGGCAAAATGGAGTATATTATCAACAATGAAGTATTCTACCTAGCACAAGATGCACCATGGTAGAACAAGAAAGTCTAACAGTCAAATACAATTTTGAAACAAATGGATTATGGATTTGATATAAAACTTACTCAGTATAAACATAATATATTATCTGCTACGATAAATAACTCAAATCAAGTTTAAATCAATAAATACATAAAAATAAACTCAAGATATTCCCAAATCAAATTTCAAAACCTGAGACTCAAATCCAAATGATTGAGATTGCATAAAACTTGAATAAAGAACGTAAAAGCATATTTCATGTCTAATAAAACATGTATATTCATATTCACCATCTTTTTATTCAAATTATTTAGTATATTGATAGAGAAAATTATTAATATAGGGTTTTCAATAGTGTGTGAAAAATGAGAGTTTTAGAAAAGGGAAAGAGAAAAGACTAAATGATACATATAGGGTTTTATTATACATGAAGTAGTAAGAAAGGTTTTGATACAAAATTATGTTTATAGAACTACTCAACTACTATGACTAAAATCTGTATGTGCTATATATCATGATATATTCTAGAAACAAGTGTGACAATGTTATGACTCACATATTCTAGAAGAAGCTTTTAAAGTAAATTAATTATGGTTGTTGATTTAGTTAACTATTATACAAAGATCATCATAAGTAAAATTATAATAGATTAGAAAAAGTGAACAATCTATAAGAGCTTTTGTACTGATCACCACATTGTGAATATTATTTTACATTATATGTCACATTGTGAATGAAATATTATTTTACATTAAAACTAAATATGTGGTTTCTAACTCAAGTATGACTCAAGTATTCTAAACGCAAATTCATTATTGTTGACTTAATTTATATGCAACTATTCTAGAAGTAAATCTAAAGTTTCTAAGTCAGAAGAAAATCCAAAAATGCCAACTTAATTATTATTAAGCTATTATAGATGGAACATTAAAAGTAAACCATGGATGCCGACTCAGTTATGACTTAACTATTTTAGAAGTAAATCCATAGATTTTATGTCAGTTATGACTCAATTGTTTAAGAAGGAAATCCATAATTGTATACTCGATTTTAATTCCACTATTTTAGAAGTAAATCCATAGTTGTTAACTCAGTTGTGACTCGAGTATCCAAGTAGGAAAGCCATAACTGTTTACTCGGTTTTAAATCCACTATTTTAGAAGTAAATTCATAGTTGTTAACTCAGTTATGACTCGACTACCCAAGAAGAAAATTCATAGGTTTTAACTTTGTTATGACTCAACTATTCTGATGGCCGTTCCTAGAGTTTTACGGTCTTAGGCATAATATGAGAAAAGGCCTTCTTACATAATATATCATAAAATTTTTTAGCTTATTGTTGTATTTTTATCAGCTCTTCATTTCTTTTCTTTTTTCATTTCGCTTTTCAGTACCAAATAAATGTTTTTCAGACAAAATTTGAAAATAAATCAAATGTTCTATAGACACCAAAACAAAATAAAATACCGTAGAAGTAGAAAACAATAGCACATGCGAAGTAGACTGAAATTTTAGCACCCAAACATCTTATGTCAAATGCAGCTATTGATAAAAAGAACAAAACAGAAGAGTTGATGCGTCTCACATTGGCTTTTTATTCCGTAGTGATCTCACATTATCAAATTCAATTCTGCAGTCATTTCAATCAATTCAAGAAAGTTGACATTACTATATTGAGATAATTTATTTTTTTGGAATCTTTAAAATACAAGATTAAGGTTACTTTCTCTAGTAGACCCATTTTCAACTAAAATAGAATTGGTTTTGTTATGAAAATCATCTCAATTTCTTGGATAATAAATATCGTGGATATTTTTAATATTAGTGAGGCACATTATTAGGAACAAAGGGCCCAAAAAAATATCACAAATTTCTTCGATAATAAATTTTTTAACACATTATTAATAACAACTACAAAAATTTATAAGAGGGTGTATATAAAAAAAATTTAGCCACATGTTGTATACTACCTCTGTCTTTAATTATAAGACTCTTTTGAGAATATTTTTTGTCCCTTTTTATAAGACCTCTTTACTATTTTTAATTATATTAACTACTTATTTCTTTACTTACATATTCTTATTTATTATACATTTTTCTTCAATCAATAACAAATAGTATATTGAAAACATAAAGTGACTCTTTCTCAAAAAGATAAAATTATAAAAACAATAGTAACTACAAAAAAAAATAGAACAAGGGTTGACCATATTGATTTATAGCTGCTTTTTTTTCAAACTTTTTAGAATATAGTCAAAGAAGGTGTGTTTCAAGGTTGTGCTGGAATTCTTTACTGATGGTTAGCTCCTACCAATTTCAATTCAAACACAATTGTTCTCATTCCAAAAGTTGATCATTATGATAATGTAGGACAATTTAGACCATTAATTAGCTTTGAAAAATTTTAAGTTTAAAATTATTACAAAGATTATTGTTGATAGGCTTGCCTCAATTAGGGGTGTTCATGGGTTGGATCAACCCAGTCAAATCCACCTAAAAAATCTAAAAAAATGGGTTGGGTTGTATAATTGCGTGAGTTTGGTTTTTAAAAATGGAAAAACCCATAATAACAAATGGGTCTCAGGTAAAACCAGACTCAAACCCAAAAAAACAACTAACCAAATAATGTTAATATTTTTTATCTTTATTTTCATAGGGTAGAAGAAAGTTATATTTCCAAAAGCTACATGTCATACCCCAATTTTTGATTCAAGATCCCACATTCATACACCATTTAACCCTGATCAGTCTTTGACTTATCAGTAAAAAACTCGGCAGAGAGGTATTTTAAAATACCTCATTTTTTGGTTCCAAGTCGGACCATCTCTCTTTATTTTTTAGTTTATTTCCATCTTTTATTTAAGTTTTTTTTTAGTTGTTTTTTTTTAATTTAATCTTAATTTTAATTTCATTTAATTAGTTTTTTATTTTTTTATTATTTTAATCATTTTCTTTTTATGTTTTTTAATTTTATGTTATTTTTAATTAATAGTGAATCGGTCCAAGTTTTCTTCGTCCAGGGGTCCAAAAGAATTTTTTCCCAGCGCCTCATTTGCAGGTAGTTTTCCAGGGTCAACACGTTTCTGTATCCCCCCCAAGTCATTGCCTTTTTCATCAAACCCTAACACTATAAGAATCAATCTGCACACACATGAATCACACATAATTTCACAGCCATACCTGCATCAAAATAACACAGCAAATTCACGAAACCAAGAAACCTGGACAATCAAAAACCATAAACACACAGAAATCACGATACAAAAGCCAGGCAAAACATTATTTCACAATTTATATAACCCTCAATCAAGTTGAACATTATCTCTTCTGAGCAAATAGGCTTAAAAAATGGCAGGAACATCGGATATTGTATTTGTACCACCTCAGAAACCATCAACTAATTGCAAAAAATATCCTTTGGTGGTAATGTAGCTTTCAAAGTTGATATATCAAAGGCATTTTGACACATTGGAATGGAATTTTTTACTAATAGTCTTGAAGGATTTTGGTTTCAATGATAAAAATTGTGATTGAACATAGGTTATTCGTGAGCCGACTACATTATCAATTGTTGTTAATGTATCAACATGGTTATTTCAAATATAAATTAAAGATGAGTGAGACAAGGTGACCCTTTGTCACTTCTCTTCTTTTGAATTGAATAAGATGTTTTAAGAAGAGGTATTGGAAAACTTGTGGAACAAGTCAAGCGTGAACTCATTGGAGGAAGAAGAAACTTTCAGGTCCCCTCACACACACTCTATGTTGATGATATTATGGTGTCATGTAAAGGAAACGTATCTTCAATTCAGGCCCTAAAAATATTTACCATATGGACAAATAGTTAATCCTGTAAAATCAACTATTTACTCTGGTTCATTTTCAAATGCTAGATTGATGAATATTGCTTATCTAGGTTGAATTAACATTGGTTCATTACCATTTGTTGGGTATTTGTATTGGCTGCATTATTGCTAAAATAAATATCTATGATTGTGCTGTTGGAAACTATGTTCCAACATGTTTTAGGCATTTCTGTAAGATGTTGGATACGATGTTCCAACATCCTGGCACGGTTCAGTGTACCTTGGTTCATGCCTATTTGTACGCGCGCTTTATATTATTTAAGGAAATCACATTTCCGTTTCTTATTGACCAAGCAACGCGCATATCTTTCCAGAATTAGTTGTGTAATATTCCTAAAGGTGTGATTATATTTTAGGAAATATTTGAAGCTGTTTTGGACGTTCCTACAGATGTTCCTACATTTTACGACTTTCCATATTTGTCTCTGATTCTTGTTTGTAGATCAGCTAAACGATCTGCAATTTCTTCTGAAGCCCAACAAGGTTAATTGGCTCATATTGCTTCAGTATAAAAGGAAGATATCAAGACCTAATTGAGTATTCTAGCTGTCATTTCTAAAAGCTTAGTTTTTAAGGTTTTGAGTCGTTTGTGTGTCTACTCTTGTATCGTGTTGATGCAAGTTTAGTACTGTTTATTGTGAGCCTTCCTTGTATCATATTGATACGTGTTAAGGACTGTTTATTGAGTTGTAAACTCTTTGTGCTACACCAAAGCATGTAAGCAAGGTCGTAGTTGTTTGTTTGAAGGTAACTTCACCATTTGTGTGTTTTAGTTTAATAATCACAGGGGTTGTGGTTGACTGTAGGATAGTGAGATGGGATCTCAGATCTAGGAGTTCCTAGATTGAAATCTAGACGGGTAGGTCCTAGGTCTTAAGGGTAAACGAGAAGTTTGCTGAGAGCTTTAGAATAAGGACTACACTAGTGAATTTCCTTCTTGGCTTGGTAGTCCCAGATGTAGGTGATGTTGCACCGAACTGGGTTAACAATTGTCTTGTGCCTTTTACTTTTCTGTTCTTTATTTCCCTTGTTATTTTTATTTACTGCTAGCACGATGTCTAAACATTACACTCAACATCCGTAATCTGTGTCTGGTGTTGGAACATCACATAGAACATTTGGTTACTAGTGCGCCAGAATTTCACCATTTACCTGCTTGGGAGTCCCCATTTTTAAAGGAAAACCTAAGGTAGCATACCTCTCCCATTGATAACAAGATCAAATCAAAACTATCAAGATGGAATGCATCTTTGCTATTTATTGTTGGTCGAGTTCAACTAGTGAAGTCAGTGGTACAAGGCTTGTTGATTCACAACATATCAATTTACTCTTGGCCAATTTATCTTCTCAAAGACTTGGAAAATTGGATCGGAAACTTGATTTAGAGTGGTGATATTGCCAAAAGGAAACTTGTAACAGAAGCATGGAACAAAATTTGTAGACCTTTCTAGAAGGAGGGTTGGAAATCAGATCATTGATTACTTTGAATGAAGCATCTAAACTCAAGCTTTATTGGGAATTCAGAAATTCATCTCAGACATGGTCTTCCCTTGAACCCATCTCTAATCACATCTAATCCTCAATCTGGAGCAGCATCAGAAATGAATTTGAAACTATTGATAACAATCTATGAAGCACGGACACCCCTCGAGTTAGGCGTGTCTCAATGTCAGACACATGTCGTATCCAACACCGACATGACACCGACACATATAATTATACTGAATTATATAAAAAAATTCAAATTATTAACAGTGTAGACGTGTCGGCTTGTGTTGTGTCCGGTGTTCGTGTCCGTGTCCATGCTTCATATACCCACTTTTCATCACTCATAACTTGCCTCAAAATGCAAATCAACACTTATCCCTAACATTAGCTTACTTTATTCAAGGATGTTGGCATGATTTTTTTTGTTTACACAAAACGATGTTAGCATGATTGTTGGATGTGAGTTTCACTTCACATATAACTTAAGGATTAATAGGCCTTTACCCCTTGTAATATAGGTTACTTTTGGTTTTCTCCCTTGTAAAAAATTTTTGTCGGATTTCGTCTTTGTAAAAAAAAATTGTTTTAGAATACCCCCCTTGGCCTGTTGACTGCGCATTTTTGCTGATGTGATGCGTCACTTTTTTCTTATGACGTGGCGCGCCGACTGTATATTTTTTTTATTAGGTACACGTGGCATTTGTGTTTTTTTTAAAATAAAAATAAAAAAATTCTAAAAAAAATTTAAAAACGAAAAAAAATCTGGAAATTTTTTGAAAAAATACCGAAAAAATTTAAAAATTCCAGAAAATTTAATAAAAATAAAAAAATCTGGTAAAAAAAATGAAAAATTCTGGAAAAGATTAATATATATCGAAATTTTCTAAAAATTAATATATTTAGAAAAAAAAAATCATATTTCCAGATTTTTTTCAATACTGGAAAAATTAAAAAATTCTGGAAAAATGGAAAAAATTCATTTTTTTTTTTTCAAAAGTAAGAAGTTTTATTTTAATTTTTTTTGAAAATTTAATTTTTTTTAAATATGATTAATCTTTTTTCTAAAATTTTGTTTTTTTAAATATGATATTCTGGAATAAAAATTTCGTAAATTTTAATATATATTAATCTTTTCCACAATTTTTTTAAATATTTCCAGATTTTTTTCATTATTTTTTATTTTATCAGATTTTTTTTAATCATTTTAAATTTTTTTATTAATTTTTCCATATAATTTTTAAATATTTTGGTATTTTATTAATTTTTCTAGAATTTTTTATGTTTTTTTTTCTTTTTTAAGAATTTTTTAAAAAAATCACAAATGCCACGTGTACCTAATAAAAATATAAAAAAAATTATACAGTCAGCATGCCGCATCATCAGAAAAAGGTGACGCAGAATGCCACATCTGCAAAAATGCATAGTCAGCAGGCCTAGGGGGTATTCTAAAACATAAAAAAATTTACAAGGATGAAATCTGGCAAAAGAAATTTACAGGAGAAAAACCAAAAGTGACCTATATTACAGGGGGTAAAGGCCTATTAACTCTAAACTTAAATTCCACTATTTACTTATAAAGAAGTGTCTTTGGTGTGACTCAACATTAAACATGCTATTATTGACTTAGAATGTATGAGATGAATTTTGTATTTAGGATTTGTTTCACATCCAAGAACTATGTTAGCAAGACAAAATGTATATACAAAAAGAAAATTTACTAAAATTAGTAGTTATTGTAGTTTACTTTCCCTTTACATTACAGTATATAGATAACGCACTCCAGAATCAACTCCAAACTTCACTTTGGAATCACAAAATTCTGCATAAGGCCCTAAATAATTTGTCTTTGTCATTATCAAACTCCAAACTATTACTAGAAATCCGGTGAGCTTTTGAGCAATGGCGGACCCTAGACGTTTACTTTTGCCCATTTTATCCCTCTGGAGAGGGAGGTGATGAGGAAACAATATTTCAGCAACAACATTGTGAAAGCAATATGAAACGAAAAATGAAGAGAATGAATATAGGACAAAAGAATTTTCTGCACATTTCCAATGTCTGGTAGTCTTACATAATGAATAACAATATATATATTTATCCTACAAACAGTTCCCCAATTGAATGGACCTGTAACAAAGCAATCTCATGAACTACTCCTAGAATTCACCATCATCATGTGATAATAACAAATCAAAGTTGGTGAAGGTAAAAATTGGTAATAACAAAATTTAAAGAAACTAAAAAATGATTCTCTAGAAGGGGGGACCTCACAAATTAACTGTCCTAGTAGTAATGTTCTCAACACCAAGAAGATTGATGAAACAGGTCCTGGTGACTTTTTACCATTCAGTTTATTCTCCAATATTCAACTATGGAATCTTTGTTATATTGTTCCATAGAAGATCAATAATAGTATATCCTTTCAGCAACCAAAAATAGAGGATGTGTTTTTCATGTCACAACTCAAGGACTCAAATGATTCTCAATGCCATTTAGAGACTGTAATAACTCTTTCTGCAAAAATGTAGGGAATGGTAGAAAATCCACCAAGAAAGTGTTTTAATCGCTTTGCCCTCTCAGCCATTTTTTCTATCGTCTTGAAGAAAATATCAAGACGCAAAAAATTTAGATGAAATACGGTCCCTTTCATATTCACTGTTGTACAAATCAAACCATAGAGCTAGTCGGCAGCGGACTATGATTCTTGGATATGACAGTTCTTCACAAAATCATTTGAATAATTGACATACTTCGTCCAAAATGGCCGAAGATGTTCAAAGCCAATTGGTAACCAGGGTTTTGACTGGCCGTTGTAGTGAATAACAGCGGCCTTTTTCACGTTCTCAATATTCGTATTGCTCTGATAGCCTAAGCCAAGCATGTGCCAAGAGGGATCAATTGGATGAACGTGACCTTTAAATGCAATCAACGCAGGAGGTAGGGTTCCTAGCTTCCACATTGTTAGGTTTGACCTCAGATTCTGCCATAGAGAAATTGTCAATAATAATATAGTCTAAGTAAACAGAAAAGTTGAAGAACAAAAGACCAACCAAGAGTTTCCAACCTCCATCACCCTATCTCAATTTCAGAAGGAAAAAAAGAGGAAGGATTTCCTTTCTAATACAAAAATAATATTGACACAGATTTTGACAACAATTTGGATGGTTATCGCAGTTCAAATATGTGATTAATTACGTTCAGCAGATACTTAATGAATATAACAAGGTATTGCAACTCATCGATCATCCACTAAATGTAACTAACCATGATTTTGAACATCGTGAACTATGATTATCAAGTGTTCAAATATACATGATATCCACTAACCATGATTGGTGTTCAAATATACACCCGAAAGTCGTGGTCAATAACGTTGAAAATCATGGTTAATTGAGTCCAACGGATGGTTAATTGAGTCCAACGGATGGTTAATGAGTTGTGACACCCTGTAATATCTATGAAATATCCACTTGAACAGCGTTAACCAACCAATTGTTCTCTCATTTTGTGTCAAAATAACAAAGAAATGAAGCAAAAAAGGTCACCTGTGTTCCCACATAACTACTGCCTTAGAATTATTTTATGGATGAACACCAATAATTTTAAAATTTTGATACACTGAAGTTGTATTAGTCTGAGTTTATGTGTTTACTTTCGAAACCAAAATAAGTCTGAGTTTATATGAACTTTTACCTCTTTAAGCCAGGAATGATAAGTTTCTCTTATATTAGTTCTTCTCCATGCACCAAGATCGAAGATATTCATTCCATACGCCCATGCACACTCATCAGGGTCCAAATGATTTGATATGAGGGGATGAGAAAAATTGAAGTAGTTCCTAAAATGTTTAGACATTACCCAATCATCTTCTCCTCTGCAAGTTTCCACGGCGCCATTTACCTTTCCTTCAAGGTCAATTTCCCAAAGTGCAGACAAGTCGCGCTGAATCACCACATCATCGTCCAAAAAGACTACCTTGTCAAGGTTTGGGAAAAGCTGTTTGACAAAACAAGACATATATAATTAGCATAAGTATATGAAACAGAACTTAATTAACATCTCCAGAAAATGACAATAAGAAAAATAATTTCTCCATCATAAAATGCCATTGTTAAAGTTGACAATATCAGCTATATTCGGTATGTAAGTTTTGAATGTTGCTTTACTGATGAATGAAAGCAATGCAATGCAAAAGCAGTTTAAAATTAACAATTATTTATCTACATGCCGAAACAACAAAAGGAGAGAGGGTCAGAGGGGAACATCACTCCATTCATTTTTTTTTCAAAAACGCACAAGCAAGGAAGCTGAAAAATAAAGAACAGATATACAGACACCAAAGCTATACAAGTGTGTTGCCGATACTGTTCATTAAGCTAAGCTTCTGCAACTATCGCTTTCACCCGTCTAACCACCTAACAGTATTAACTGTCCACCCAACCATCGCTTATGGTTTTACTTTCACTTCAATTACAGAAAATTCATAGACACTTAGTGCCCATAGCAACTTTTCCCACAACAATTCAATTCTTAAAGAATTTATAAACATAAAATGCAGAATTTTACAGATAAATATTAAGCTCGGAGTGACCTGCTAATTACTCATTCATTATGTAACATTCAACACAAAATATATTCTGTAAAATGGAAAATTGCATGAAACATAAGATGACAAAAGTTTAAAAATTGCACTATCATTTATTTCACAAATTAAGATTTGAAAAGTATCTACGATAGTGAGAGAGATATGAAGAAAGAAAACAGGAAGAGTAATCATTGTTGAATACAACCTACCTCTGGTAGGTATATGCGCAGATGGTTGAGTAAAGATATGTACTTTGGGCTTCTGGCTTGCAATTTAGATGCAAATTTACGTGGACTCGTGTCACTAAGATTGGTTCCGGCTAAATGATTTCCATGATAATAATCCCTGATCCCATTTTGATTTTCTACAGCTTCAAGTACAGGAACATTTTCTCTAGTCAACCAGTCAAACTGGTGAATGCCTTTGATTTCAACTACAGCAGGGGAGGCTGAATTTAGCGCAAACCACGAGTGCATACCCGCATAAGTTTTTTTATCGGTGATTACATGGAAGACTATCTTTTCAGGTTTCAGAGCTGACTGGACGGCAGAATTAACAACTACTGAAGCGGCTAATATGTTGTCGGTTGATAGTATAAAATGGTGGTAAGAGTTTTCGGAGAGTAAGGGAAGTAACTCTGGAGGCGGCAATTGTTTGCGTGCATGAGCATTTGATGAATATTCATCAGTCAAACGCAAAGACAGACAATGAATCCCTTTTGGAATAGAACTTGCCGCAAAGTGTTTATTCATCAGCTCTGCAAATTTAGACTCTCTGATTTCTCTCTCAAATTTCTCCATCTGCATCACAAGAAGCACAACATTTTAACAAATATTGTTATAATCATTTAGCACAACTTTCAATTAAGAACTATAATATCTGATGTAAACAAATTTGGTTGAGCCATTGCAAGATAAATGGTACTTTTTTTTATATAAAGGATGACCTAACACGCAATTTAGATTTAGAGTATCATATCTAGGAATGGTTTTCATATTTCCTTATATATCACGATTTGTTTCCTTGTTTAATTAGGATTGGAGTTTTAGGTTCAATGTTTTGTTTTCTCCTAACACCATACATGTCATTCACATCATACCAACATAATTTATTATTGAGGATTCTTTTTCTTCTCTCTATTCACATATCAATCTTTTATATACTTATAAAATTGATGGAAGTCTTAGAAGGGTAGCATAAACCAATGGCTATCAAGAAGGCCAGCATTTATTAAGAGTCATCACCAAAAAGGATAGAGATCTCAAGTAGACATGCTTTAGGCATCGATTCTCTTGCTAACTACAGTGTCCCTTAGAGAATAGGGTCTGCTCTCTCATTGCCTGATTGCATTGTAGAGTGCCAGCACCAATTGCTTGGTTGCAGCAGCAGCCCCCTTTCTCCTTTCATACGGGACATTGTAGTGCGTCCGTGCCAAATAATTATTTCTGCATTCCAAAAAAATTATTTTTTTGGAAGGTAATGATTTATGCATAGGGTTTGCTCAGAAACTGTTCCTCATCTAATCTTACATTTTTCAACTTCTGTTTCTCTTTGGAACTCTTTCGATTGGCATTTTTGGCAAATCCCAGGTGTGGCCAAAGTCCTTGGACATAGATTACGTAATGTGCAATCTACATACACTTTGGTGAACATGGATGAAGCAAAATATTATCCCCAAGGAGATTTCTTTTGTTTTATTTCTTTTTGTCTAGCTCTTACATTAAGGATAATTCTTGCAACAATTCATTGAAATTTCTTCATTTCATCTTAATGAATTTAATCTTTAATAAAAGGGTCATGCTAACTTGTGCCCTAGGGCAGAAGTTAAGCATCTAAAAAAAGAATTAAAACATAAGTTTTGTATTGAAAATATAAGTTTTCAAGGGCACAAGTTAGCATTTCCCTTAATAAAAATATATGAAACATATGGTGTTGGCTTCATAAACAAGTATCAAGAATAGAGCTTATGAAATTGTTTTCTAATGAACCCACCAAAAGCTCATACAATAAATCAGAGATGGCACAGTGCAATACAACACAGAATCAAATTTAGTAAGGAATTCCATCCATCCATTTTACAGCTATAGAATTGTATAACTGAAATAAACATTCATCTAGAAATGCCATGAACTGATTCACTGTAACTCTAGGACAGAATATTGTGTCTTTGCTATGTAAGTTGTCTTGGATAGGGTCCTCTGCCTCATTATATGTTGTCTTAGAGCCTGTTTGAATTGGCTTATTTGAGCTTATCTATTGGCCTAACCACTTGTGATACTTTTTGGGAAACCTTATGGAAACAGCTAATGACATGTCCATAAGCCTTTTTCAGCTTATTTCTATAAGCTCTCTAGGATAGTTTATGAAAACAACTTATAGCTTATACGAAAACAGTTTGACTTCATTTTATCTTTTGTTGTAGAAATAGCTTATACATAAGCACTTGTATGATAAGTGTTTATGCTACAATCGCTTGATTAAGTTGTTTACCCCACAGATTAGTTGTCATTCATACCTATACAATGCATGGCTTATCCCAACCTCAATTTTAATGTTCAAATCTCATAACGACAAACACAACAATAACCCTTTCCGTACAAAATACCAATTAATCCAAGAAAGAAGTAATTTTTTATGTTAAATGGAACGAGCAACTTACCATTCCCCTTAACATGAATGCAAAAGTTTTCGCATCATATTGATTGTTTTTCATATCAGAAACAAGTTTGTCAAAGGAATCTGGAAGCTTTAGATCAGCTGGAATTTCCCCTGTCTTCACTTCGTGAAGAATCTTATAAAAATCTCTAACCAGTCTCTGCAGCACCATTAATGTAAAAATCAGCGGTTCAGATAATTGGTATAAAATAAAATTTATTCAATATGATATTAATAATAAAATTATTTACCCCTGAATCGTCAACCCTGCCAAGAAGCCTCGGGCCTAACCGCCTGCCTAAACAATCTGGAACACAAAAAAAAGGAATCGATTAATGCTCTAAAACAGGGATAGGTTGAACATCAAAGAAAAAAAAAGGCAGAAAACAATCAACTATCAGAATCTAATCAATGCAACATAAAAAAGCAAGCTACAGACAGCTGAGGTTACAATAATGATATTCTTAAAATCAACAGCTTTTATCTGAAAGGAACCTTAAAAACAACTCATATCAGCTCATGAAATGTTATTCTTTATTAATATATCATAACACTACGAAATAGTTTTGCAGTCAATAACACACAAAATATTCATTCCTTACATGAAAAACTGAACAGCTTACAAGTTACATCAATTGAATACACATCACCAAAACATCTTGATCACTAAATTTCGAGTTCAAGTGTAGTCTGAACCATGCAAATGAAGCTGTCTGTATCAGATTCATTACACCATAAACTCTTAACTGTCACGTTCTACTTTCTACGAAAACTCAAAGTTCTAGCTTCAAGTAAAAGCGTCTTGAAACGCGGAATCAAATCCAATTGAAGCTTATAGCGAAATACACTATAAATCACCCAATCTCTCTTCAGATCCTAAAATAAAGGGGCATAACTACAAACCCCAAGCTACTAAAAAAACACTTCCCTCAAGAAAACCACTTAGCACTGGTTTGTTTTCACCGTAGAAAACCAGCCAACGCGTGTTGACTAACTCTCAACCTACAATGTATAGCTCCCACATAACCGCACTGTTGAAAATCAATTAACGCACATTAACTAACTCTCAACCTACAATTTATAGCTCCCATGTAACCACACACCATAGAAAATCGGTCAAAACGCGTTAACTCTCGGCCGACAATTCATAGCTCCCACCTAACCACGACAATCGGAAGCTAAGCTAACGCAATTCCAAACACACACTTAACAACTTACAATTAATAGCATTTGCTCTAAAACACTTCCAAGTTCAACATCTTAATATCCAGATCATTAAAAAAAAACATTCATTCTAAACATAAAGGCATCGCAACGCGACAAATTGGAAGCTGGCGGAATTTCAAACACACACTTAAACAAGTTACAATTAATTGCAATTTAACTAAAACATTTCCAAGTTCAATGCCTCAATATTTACATCAATAAAACATCAATTTCAAACATAACACAAACAGTTAACCAAACATCCGATACATGAACAAACTAACGGCATCGCAACGCGACAAATTAGAAGCTAACATAAACTTAAACAAGTCACAATTAATTACATTTGCACTAAAACACTTCAAATCACATACCTTAACATTTACATTAAAAAAAACATCAACAAATATAAACACAAATGATTAAACAAACATACAATACATGAATCGATTTTAAATTTGACTTATATCAAGTTACACTTAATCACAACTAAAAGGCATCGCTACGCGACAAATCGGAATTCCAAACTTACAATTAATACCATTTTAACTAATACACTTAATGTTATATTCCTTAATATTTATCATCATCATCATTAACAAAACATTAATTTCAAACATAGAATTAAACAAACATACAAGACATGATAAACATATTTCAAGATCTAACTATAAACAAAACAAAAAACAATAAAACAAAAAGCAATGAATAATGATGATAATGAGAAAAGTAGTAAGTACCAAAGGAGGAGCACTTGTTGACACCTTCAAGGGTAACAAGAGCAGTGAGAATGAAAACAAAAGGTAACAAAAAAGCTAAGATAAGAATGGTATGAAAAAGGGTTCGATAGGAAATGTGACGAGCTGCGACCTTGATCTTCATCAAGTCAATAAACCCATTTTGATGATTGTTTGTGCTTGAAGAAATTGTGATACTTCTCATACTAGGCGAGAAGTGAAGCTGCATCTTCTTCTTTGATGCATATGCAGCTTCACATCCACCACTATAACCCTACCAACCCAATTCAACAACAAAATCAAGATAACCCATTTCTTCCAAACGCACATATTCAGATTCAGATCCAATTTTAAGATCAAATCTCAATCTGGGTCGTTCTCAGATTGATCAAAATTTCATTTTTTTTAATCTTGGTCTTGTAACAAGACCACCACATTTCAAGGGTTTTTTTGTTTGGATTTTGATGAATCCTAGGATTAATTGGAAAAATTAATGTGTTTTTTCTTCTGGGTTGGATTTGTTTTTGGTTTTTTTGAAGAAGTTCAATGTTATTCTCTCATGGATCAAAGAAGGAGAGAGAAAGGAACAAAGGAAGAAAGAAAGAAAAGAAGAAAGAAGAGAGAGAAAATCTTTTGGTGTGTTTTTTTAGTTTTGTTGGTTGTTTTTGTTTGATGAATTTTTTTTTTTTAATTATTCTTTAGTTTTGTGCGGATCTCTTTTATTGGTCCGATCTATAATTTCTATTTTCTAGGAAAAAATATTATTTATGATGAGAGAGAGAATGTGAAAGCTTGTGTGAGTCAAAACTCAAAACCGTGTGTTGGGGAGTTAGAGAGAGAGGGGAAATGGGAGGGAGAGAAATGTGGTGAAAGTTTGACCTTGAGATTAGATGTGGGAGCTAAATTTAGATGTTTCCTATGTTTGTGGAGATGGGTTAAAGAATTATGTGGATAGGATTATGTTAAATGTGGTGGTTAATTTTAGTTAAACTTTGTTCATTTTGGTGTTAGTTAGTGTGAGGAAGTGTAAAGTGTGATTGTTGGAGAATGGTAAAAAAAAGATAAATTGTGTGATATTGTAATTTTGGGTTGATGAAAAGATGTGGTTCTATTTTTGAACTAAAAGGTTCATAAACTCTTAATAAATGTAGTGTGATGAAAAATATGGAATACACTTAAAAAAAATCACATTTTACATTTTAGTGACACATTGTGATAAGATTAGTGGTTTTTTTTTATTCACTAAAAAAATGTTATGGAACGAGGCAAAAAAAGAGGGTTTTTTTTGGGTACAGAACGAGGTTTTATTTATTACAAAATTGATATGGTTAATGTTTGCTATGACTCTTTGGTTTATATGAAAGTGAAGAGATAATAAACTTTAGAACAATGTTGAGATAACTATGTGGTTTAATCAATTTTTAAGTCGGGTCAATCGATCTTAAAAGTGTTGACGTAAGTTAACTCATGCTAAAAAATATCGAGTGTGAGTTAACTCACGTTGAGTTAAGAAAATAAGTAATTTTGAAAGTGAGAAGAGCAATTTTCCAAATGTTAAGCTTTAAAAGGCCCATAATGAATCAATTTGTAAAGGCCCAAACCCACTAACACAAGCATTACAAAGCCAAACCGCACTAGAGAAAAGAGAATTGCTTTACTAACATTCAAAACGTCATATTGACACATGAAAATGACGTTTTTACCCCCGACGGTAGTTAACTACCACTGGATTGATCCGGCAGTAGTTAACTACCGCTGTACACCAACACAGCTTAAAAAAAAGACATTAAAAAAAAACTCCAACGGTAGTTAACTACCGTAGAGTATAAGGGTTGTGACAGAAAGGAGGAAGAAGGATGTGGAGAATTAAAAACAATTAGTACACGCACCAAAATCATTATCCTTCTCCTCCTTGGGTTCAAAGTCATTTTCCTTGTTGGGTTTATCATGAGAACCAGCTGCACAACAACAAATTGCATAATTAGTATGAGGAATAAAAAACAGAAAAATTAAATTGGGGACAA
>Ga0315914_1003385_pt1 | contig 24230 bp, 10 predicted proteins | sample MpolenodulesMG_FD_203920 | JGI IMG/M metagenome (GOLD analysis project Ga0315914, IMG submission 203920) | Medicago polymorpha root nodule microbial communities from Los Angeles, California, United States - elongated nodules | ecosystem: Host-associated > Plants > Roots > Nodule | place: USA... | reverse complement strand
TTCCTATGTATGTATGATTGTTATATTATGAGTTTGTGTTTTTTTAACTTTGGTGGCCTTTTATGAGGGTGAAGTACTATCTCAACATACATAGCTATTTCACCATTCACTGATATTTAAAGATGTTGGTTGATGAACTATGTTATGACGAGTCTTTGTATTTTTTTTCTCTTAATTCTCAAGTCTATGGATGAATCTATTTTATACTTTGTTGTGTTTGTAGGAAACTCATGTACAATACATCTTATATTACTTCTTTGTTGCATTTGTAGGAAACTCATTTGTACAAAATCTCTTATATACTTGATTATGCATTGGTCATAGTCTTGGTCTTATCTGCCCTATCATTTAAGGTGAGAATCCAAGAAATTTTAGTCAATTGACAATCCAAAATATATGCTTTTTATGAGTATTTAATATGTTCCAATGTTTTTAACTCCTGCAAATTGAATGTATTTGATGATTTGGTGGGTATTAAGTGATTTCTAACACAAGCTGCAATGCAAAGGAGATGCATGCCAATCATTATTTAGCAAAAGTCGTCTCTTAAATTTGCGGAATTAAAATACTCAAGTGTTGCACTATTTTCCTTAGTAAATTCTTTCACTTCTTGATGGTTTAGCAGATACATGGCTTACAAGCAGCATTTGCATCATCATAGTGATGCGATAGTTTGTACTCCTTTCAGAAGGCTTATATGTTGTGTGGCATTTTTCATATTGCATAGTAGTTTTTGTCGAGCATGCTCGAATGTAGTATTGCATTTTTATACATCTTTGTACAAGTTGCATGCTCTTTTTACTTTGGCAAATGCATCCTTATTAGGTAATTTATGCGTATAACTGTTTAGTTAATTATATGCCACATTTCTGTCATATTTGTTTTTTGTTGTTGTGTTGTTTCATTACTAATTAAACTGATGCTGAAATTCCTACTACACGTGTGATTATGGCTGCCAGTTAATTCATTTGTTGTTGTGTGCAAGGCCGTGAAAAGTGACTTGATGAAGTCGAGGACGTTCCACATGGGTAGTTCAGAAATATTTCCAAGTTTGAGGTGAAAGTGGAGAAGAAGAATGGTAGAGTTTATTTTACTGATGGTAAGATTCACACCTCTCTAATTCAGTATCTTAAGTTTTAATTAATTAAGTATCTTACCATCAGTATCTTAAATTTTAATTAAGTATCTTAACAGTTTATCTTAGGTTTTATATTCTAATAATAAATTGATATATACATGGTTCAAATGTAAGTTAAATATATTTATGTTTGTAATTTCATTTTGATTGATAAAGTAAATTCGATTTCGGTATAAGTAAATTCTCAAGCATTTGAAGCACTCCCTTCGTCTCAGATTGATTATCATTTTTAGGTTCTGCACGGTTTACAATCTAAAATTTCTTTTGTTGTTAATGAATTCCAAGTACTCTTATATAGTTTAATATATTAAGTTAAATATCAATTGTTAAAAATTAGAGTCTCAACTCTAAAAGACCCTTGCTCAAAAAAAACTCTGAAAGACCCGTGCGATAGCACAAATCAAGAGTCTAGTAATATATAAAAGTTGAAGTTCACCAAAGAAATGGAATAAGTTCATTTGTAAATGTTTTTTTTTTTTTGAAAGGACATTTGTAAATGTTATAGTTGCTAGACATATGGCTGAATTTACAAATAAATCATTATTGAAACATAATCCATTCCTATTTATTAAATTGAGCTGGCCGACTAAGTTTTCATCAATATTGAAAATTGCTTTTTTGACATAAAAAAACTTCCAAAAAACACAGGTAAAATACTTAAATGCCTCCAACGGTAGTTATGGTTGAAGATTCGGTAGCCGTTAACAATCGTTGGCCCGAGCGATAGTAACTACCGCTGAATTCATCTCTACAACTCAGGACTATACAGCCACCTACGTTTGCCTGTACCATTCCAACATGTTTTTTACCCTTTGTTTTTGTTTGTTTGTTGAATAGTTAACATTAACGACTTTTTCAATAGTTCCATCACGTCTCCCAATTCTTCAATTTGGTTTTAGATTTGGTGTTTTTAAATTTTAATTTGAGTAAGGGTGAATGGAATTGGGACTTGTTAGTTAAAAACTGATTTTGATTTGTGGGTTGGCTTGTCTGATATTGTTAGAATTCGAAAAGGGAGCAGATCTATCAAAGTTTCAATGAATTTCTCACCTCGAATGACAGATTTTGATAATCCATTCAGCATCTGGGTCACTAATTTTATGTCAAGGTTTTGAAATTTAAAACAAAAATAATAATTTGAAGAAGAAGCTACACCATTTAATTAATTTTACACGAGAAGAATCATATGTTAGAACTCATGTGTGAGGAAGGAAAAGGAGGATGAAAGAGAGAGGGGAAGAAGAGCCAGAGTGTGATAAATAAATTAGAAACAAGGATCAATCAAACAAGTGTTGTATAGTTCTGAATTGAAGAGATGAATTCAGTGGTAGTTAATTACCGTTGGGGCCAGCGGTAGTTAACTGTTGTCGGGTCCTCAACGGTAATTAACTACCACCGGGGGTGTTTAAGTATTTTACTTGTGTTCATAGGAAGTTTTTATGTCAAAAAAGCAATTTTCATCAATATTTCCAGAGCAAACAAACATGTCATTCACACTGTTATGGATGGAGGCCCCTGCCTTTGCATTTGGCCCAATTGTTTGTTGTTTGTGGGGGTATTTGACCCCTCCACCCCCGTGTACGATTCATGTGTATTGTTGCAATCTGAACTGTCGTAGTATATATATTGCTTGTAACATTAAAACTTAATTTTTAGTTCACCACAAAAATAAAACGTAACTATAAGTGTTTTATAGTCACTGAGGTAGATACCATTAACCGAATTATATGAACAAAGTTCAATTATGTTCATTATTTTTTACTTTCGTTTCTTTATTCATTGATTACTAGTTGTTGTTTTAACATTCACGTTGAATTAGGCTTATTTTATTGTGTACTACTAAAGTTTTGACTTTGAAGGTTTATTGGGATGCGATCTTTCAAAACCAGCAGCTAGTTTGCATAAAGTATTTGTCAAATTGGTAACAGTAAAGGTAACCAAAATGCACAAAAATACTTGCAAATGTTGGCTCACCTTAGCAAAATTCTTCTGAGCTTAATATATGGGGATGTCAGGAAAGAAGATCAATTGCAAGTTGAATTACCGAGTCTATAACCATTCCAAGGGAGAAAAGAATAAGACATCACAGGTTCAACAATCTTGGTTGTTATTTAAATTCAATTGATACCAACGCATTCTTATGAAATCAAATAACATGTTATTTCTTAGCAGAAAAAGATGCACTAAACTTCAGATAACAAAGACCATGCTCTTTTCTAAATTGATACTTTCCTTGTATGAGGAATGCTAGCAACACTCTCTTTTGAGCACTCTCTCTAGCACTCACTCTTTTATTAGGTGAAATCAATGTGGGACCTACACTTTGGAAATGGAACCCACATATGGTGGTGGGATATACAATGATTTTACCCAATAAAAGAGTGAGTGCTAGAGAGAGTGCTCAAAAGAGAGTGTTGCTAGCATTGCTCTTCCTTGCATTTCTGATTAAAAATAACAGTTCAATGAAGAAAAAAAAAATGTTGTAATTAAAAAGAACATTATATCAGTAATATGTAATTTTTTTTAAAATGAAGACAGGAAAAGAAAAACACACTCCCATAGGGACAGGACATGGAAAAAGGAGTTTGTTTGCTTGAAAGAGTCAATAAATTCAAAGATGGTAAAATTGGGCCCAAAGATTTTAGTGCTATTTAACATAAGAAAACATGATAGAAGTTGAATATTTATTTTCAGAATCTCACATGAACTAACACAGTCCTGTGACAACATAGTTATCACAGTCATTCCAACATATGACCCAAACATGTGGGCTATGAAAGTATTTACATTTAGTTGCAATATAGCATATAAAGTACACAACTAGTTTAGTCACAAAACTGACATAGACAAAGTTCATAGCACATGATTTAATTGACAAATTATAGCTGCAGCTTAGACTCCCATTGCAATCGATCCGATCTTGACATCAGGTGATTCAGCATACGAAATTGAAATCAGTTCAGACCTAAACTGTTCATCCTGATCACAGTTTGGCAACACAGCCCCATCTGATTTCTTGCTCTCAGACACAGAATTTGAATTCTGAATCTTATCCGGTGAAGTGTTAGAAATAGCAATAAGCGACTCGCGTGCTGCCACTTCACTAGACTCCTTCTTGCTCGGTGACTTGCTATCCATATAACTTTATGATTGTTCTTTTTCCTACAAGTCATCACCCAAAATTCTGTTAGCTAGTTCAAGAGGTCAAATATTTTAATCAATATTATCAAAATTAGTTAGATGGATCGTTGACCAGGTTGACTAGACATGTTGACCAATTTTGATCAAACTGTCGTAAGGAAGACTAGTTTTTTCCCCTTACCTCAAACGGCTACCAGACCAGGTCCATGCTTGTCTGGTTTATATTACTATATTTTAAACACAAACACTTGTGTGCACAATGGGAGAACAACAGTTTTAATAAAAAAGTAAGCATTAATTATGTTTTATATAGGTATATGAATGACTTCTTAAAGTAACGGAAATTCATTTAGTCAAAACATCAATGTTATAAGGATAAGCAGAACAGATAATTCAAACAAGATCAGTATGACATGCCAAAGAGTGTGAGGACACTTGGTGGCCGTCTCTACAAACAAAGTGATAAAATTGTTTAAAATATTAGCAAATTGAATGGCATAAGGTCACTTCCATTTACACTTCAAAACATTTCCAGAAGAGTCAAAAGGAACTCGCTGTGCAGCCAAGATAAGAGAGTAACTTACTTTCTAAGAGCCTGTTTGGATTGGCTTATTATTGGGCTTATGCAAATAAATAAGCTTTGATGCAGTATTCATAAGCTTGTCAAGGTAGTTGATGAAAAAACAGCTTATGAAGATACAATTTTCGTTAGTGAGAACTTATGAATTAACATAAAATCTTATTTATTTGCATAAGCTCAAAAATAAGTTAATCCAAACAGGCCCTGAATCGAACATTGTAAAACATGTTAGGTATCATTAGTATGAACAACCACTCTATCTGCCATATAAGATATAGTTACTTTCCTAACCTAATTGATCTAGTAAATTTTACAGTAGTAAGAAATCATAGAATTCAATTCAACCAGCCATAACTATTTCTTGTTCCCTGCCTAAAAGTTACCATCTTTCAATAAAACACGGTTGAGTACGAAACATCCCCTGTTTTTTTCTCCCATTTGTAGAAATCCATAACATGTGCCTTTTCCAAACCAATTGAATTGTCTCTCATCAAACAACACAAACATTATGTCTCTACCATTTCTCTAATTTTGTTATTTTTAATCTCAAACCTTTATATCAATTCCTATGAAACACCGACACTCCTCGGATTAGGTGTGTCCCAGTGTCGGACACGCGTCAGTGTGTGACATCGACACATATCATTACACGGAATTATGTCATTTTATCAAATTATTACCAGTGTCAGCGTGTCCGTGGCTGTGCTTCATAGATTAATTCTCATTTTTCGCTCAAACCCATTAAATCTTTCTTTAAATGTACCCCTTATTGTTGAATTTGTTTCGGTTTAGTCAGAAAAACCAGCTAAATATGTTACCTAAAACATATGAACACAAAAGAGCATGAATAATAAATGATTTCCCTATGCAGAAAATAACCCAATGGAAGTTAATTTCATAATTGAATTAATATCACCTTGGAAAAAACAAAAAATAAAATAATATAAACAAAGAAAGAAGTAAAAATCTACAAAAAAAAGAAAAAAAAGAATGATGGAAACCAAATTCAAAGCAAAAGAATAATTCTATCTTCCCTGTTGTGATTAATTTTGCAGACATGCAAATTGATTATTGGAATCCAATAAAGAAAACACCGAAAATATATGAAAAATTGATTTGCAACGATTGAAGAAAGAATAAAAGGCGTAAAAGAAATAGAGATTCTGAAAGACAAACGGATTAATCGGGTTGTAACGAAAAAAGGGTATTGGTAGCGTACCTTTGTTCGTTGAAAAGGTGTTTGAAGACTCCAATGAAAGTAGCTAAGGTTGTTGAAAACTGAATGAAAAAAAGAATCACGCGATATGGGTTATTTATTGTGACTAATTCTGGAATCCAGTCACGCAGCCTATGGAGAAACGTGCAGTCTGGATTTTTCCACAAATAGATAACTAAGCTTTTTATAGACTTTACTGACCTGTATATATTATAACACCCAACTATTTCATGAGTCTCAAAATAACCGAGTCATCTTATTATTTTACATATGTTAAGAAAGAATAGTGTTATATATACTGGACCGATCAAAATTTTGCCCGATCGAAAATCATGGGATGCTGGTCTAATATATTTTTGTTTAATGAAGTGTAGTGAAAAAAATTGAAATCTAAGGGACATTAACATGCCACATCATTCGACAACCCAATCACGAAAACTCATTCGCTATGTTGAATTGAGATTGATGAAATTAATATTAATTAAAATGTATAATTGAAAAAAGACAATTAATGTTGCATTGAAAAGTGAAATGGGTCATTATTATGAAACGGAGAGAGTATTATTGTATTATTTACATTTTGGGAGATAGTTTTTCAATTTATCAAAATTTTAAAATAGTTGTTGATTATGTACTTCATTAGTTAATATAGTCTCAGACGCTAAAATAGTTCATCATTGCTAACAATAATTCTTTCTTATATGGACTCAGTAAATAAATATTTACGATTGATGGATCGAAATGACAATATTCACAGAGTATTTTAATGGTGTAGACTATTTTGACTATATTGTGCACAACCAGAAACTATTTTGAAATTTTGATATATTGTCGAATTAATGCAGCTACTCATTACACATTAATAAACGAAAATGACTATTTGCCATTTACATTTTAATCACTGTCACATATTTATTTTTGTTTATAATTCATTCCTATAGTGTTTTTATTTAAATTATTGTAGTTTTGTTTTAATTTCTATGTTTTATTTTGTTTTCGTTTTACTAATAATGTTAAGATGGAAACTTATTTCTTATTTCCCATATACAGGCACCATTACAACAAACACAGCTAGAAACTTATAATTAACTACTTTACTTGCTTTACAAGTAACTCCAACTTAATGAACTAATCTAACTAATTCATTAGCTAGCTTACTAATTAATGTCTGGTAACATGTCCTCGCCTAAATTGAACTACTAACAATTAGTTTAGCAACACCAAATTGCACATTCCATGCTTATCTCTTAACTTGTAAACTTGTGAACTTCATTCTTTTCCCAATTCCACCACTTAGATTCTTCAAATAGGACATCTCTACTTACAATTATCTTTCTCTTGACATGATCATTCAATTTATAGTCTTTGATTTTTCACCCATGCCTAAACTTCTTTCTTAACATGTTATGCTTTTGTCATCAAACTTCTTGTTAGGCACATGAACATATGCCACACCCAAAATTATGATGTGGTGCATTGAGGGATTCCCTCCACTCCAAGTCTCATTTCGTGTAATGTCTCTTAACAACAAAAGTGGCCATTTCACTGCTTCTGGCCAAAACTTCTTAGAGACATTCTTCTCCCTTAGCAATTAGCATGTACCTAACCATGTTTAATTTATGGTTTCATTTTTCCTTTCAGATACTCCATTTTGCGGAGGAGTATAGACAACAATGAGTTGTCTCTTAATACCATTCAACTAACAGAAATTATTAAAGAAAGTAGAAGCATACTCTCCACCTCTATCAGGTTTTAAGCATTGTATTTTACATCCAGATTCCTTTTCAACTAGGGTTTTATACCTTTGAAAGACTTCAAATGCATATGATTTTTCACTTGGAAAGTAAATCCAGGTCTTCCTAATAAAGTCATCAATAAAAGTGATAAAATGCCTTTTCTTGCAATTAGACTCGAGACTAATAGGGTCATAAATGTTTTGAGTGTACTAATTCAATCATCTTTGGAAGTCCTTTAACCAATGCATTTAAATTATGGTTCCTTCAATCTAGGAAGTCCTTTAACCATTTCTTTATGAGTTAAGGCATTCAACCCTCTAAAACACAAACGGTCATATCTACAGTGCCAAAGATGAATATTGTTCTCCTTTGAGATTTTTAAGCAGCAATGGGATTATGACTGGAACAAACATCACAAACATGTGATTTTGATGACTTTTTTTTAAGATCATTTGATTCCTCTATTGAACACACAACATAATAGAACCTGGATGTTAAAGATTCAGAATCTTCTCGACAATCATGACCTGATCAGTCAGTTTTTCTCCATGTGCAATCATCTTGTTGGCAGTGGCTATAACGTTCTTGCAAAGTATTCATCCACAAATTCTCCAATTTTCATGCTAAGAACATCAAGTTCTTTGCACAGGGCTCGCAATATGCTCCCTTGAGTCTTGACCTTGATAAAACCTTGATATTTCTTGCACATATTCATAGAATCCCAAATGTCTTTGCCAGTGTTACGAAGAATTGTTTTCAAGATTGAAGTTTGAAGTGCTGCTTGACCTCGTCCGACACTTCTATGTGCATTATATATTTTTCTGACTATAAGACTAACACTCCTCACTTTACAAATCAGTTTTGTAAGTATGAATTATGTTCGATATAAAATCTAATATGATATTAGAGCATATTGATCCAGATCACCAACATTTATATCCATACATCAAACTCAATACTGCTAGACACGAGAGAGTGTATTGGAAAAACCAACTAAAATTTATAAAGAATGACATGTTTTGTTTAGTTCCAACTAAAAGTAGCTGAAGTTTTATTATAATTCATTCTTGTGAGAGTAACATTTTTTGTTTCCTTTAAAACTAATTAGTTTGGCTTAAGTGTTAATGACCTTCACTGATTTGATTGCGATCCATTCGAATTTGTTTTTTTTCTTCTAGAGAGAATTTATTATATATTTTTGTTTTCACAAGAGGTGATTATTTTTTTCTCAGCATTTCATAGAAGCGTTGTGACTAATGTTTGTTTGTTTTTAGTGTTCAACAATAGTGACGTTCAACAATGGCAACGGGGTTGAAAATTTCCAAAATTTTCATTCCTAACTTTTATGTAAATTTGTCACATCAATTCAAAATGTAAATTTGTCACATATATCACATGAACACAGTACTAGGCACTAGCAGGTCGTCATCTATCTTAAATTTACAAATTACGTATTGAAAACAATTATTACAAAAATATAAACAGTTACAAAAAAGTTTAAGCAGTTAAAAAAAGTTTCTAATCCACAAGTTTTTACTTAACTAGAAAAAAAATCTGAAATTGCTAGATCTGATGACATTATCGAGGTTCGAACCCTAAATCTTTCACTTGAGAGAGTTACATTTGTTATTTCACCTATCTAAATACAACATCCTAACGGAACTAGCCTCCTTGAAACTTCCAAAACTACTCGGATGTGTTAGACATTGAAAATTTGCAAGCGGAAACAACGGTACCTTGAAATTCCGTTGAGTATGTACCTAGACATCAAATTATTCAATGTCATGTCATAGTTTGTATTAACTTATTTAAAAATCAAATTGTGAATGAATAGCGAACCAAACTTTCGAGACCTAATAATTTATCAAATTTTACAAAACGTGGTTCAAAATTAGACATAAGATGAAATTGCATGTGCAGCATCTGTACACATATAAGAGTCCTATAAATGGCATCTTTGACTTCTCAACACATTATAATCAATGTAATGTAACGTTATAAACCGAAAACATTTACTGAACACTTCAGAACCAATAAGTTTGTCTAAATTATTTTCATGTCTTATTATGGACTATGAAGGCTTTGAAGCATACATATAGGCTCTGCATGTGCACCTTGACACCTTGTTACAACCCGTGGTCTCTATTGAATAGACCTGTGTTTTCAAGTACTTGCCAAAAGGTCCACATAGTAAAAAAAAAATTGGAATGAACTGCTTAGTGAATTTAATAAATGTACTTTGTTTTGGATGTTTTATCCAATTCGGGATTTTGATTCTGAGATTTTGATCACTCAAATTTGCTCACATGTGAAATTAAGGAAAATTTTTTGAGATGTGTATGTGATGTGATAGCTTACTTACAGCATTGTCTTGAGCATTTGAAATGAAAATAAATAAGCCAAAACAAACAAAAAATAAGTATCATGGATTGTTTGGAAATCATTCAAATTGCTAAAAAATATTACCTTATCTCCTTCCTAATCACCATATCACTAATTCACATGTGGACAATGGCCTAATACCACCTAATCACTAATTCACATGTGGACAATGGCCTAATATCACCCAATCTCATATTTCGCATGTGGACAATGTCTAAATGCATATTTGGTATCAGGGTGATTTTGTCGAAGTTTTTACAAAATCACGTTGACTCGATAATTTCGGCAAACCTACTGTATTACCAAACAAGCACTTAGATTTTAGAAAATTGGGACCAAAATCACACATTTAGAAATAGGAGAATCAAAATCTCAAGTTAAGTAAAATAAGAGGACTAAAAATGCAATTAAATCTTTTCTCTTCGAATCTAATTGAGATTGGAGTTGAGGGAGAGAAAAATCTACTATTTACCAAATAGATGACCACCAAACCCCAAAAAAAAGGCATGATGATGGCATAAATGAACTTATTTTCATACTGAGAAAATTCATTCTACTGGATAGGACTCATTTGTGTGACAAAATTTAGACCAATATTCCTTGAGAAAACTTTATACCATAATAATTCTTTTTCTTGCACCCTAAACTAGCACTCTCACATTATCCCTATTCTAGCAAGTACAAATAATAGCAAAAATAGCATATATATGCTAGTTTAGAGAGCAGAGAACTGCAAATTACAATTTTAGCCGCGCCAGCTGTTAGACCTCTTTGCTTCGAAGGCTGCTCCATCATTAAGCATGTCTTGTGCATCAGTTTCCATCCCCAGCTTTGAGAGAGCAAGAGCTTGCAGGTAGAATGCAGTTGGCCAATCAGGTATGCATACCTGTGCCTGCATTGCGTCTCTTAATGCAAGTTCTGCCTGATCATTCATCAAGTAGGCGAAGGCTCTCCTTGCAAACACGGTTGCGGATGGAACAGACATCATAACCACCAACTGTTAACATCAAAGAAATTAAATACATTTAGACCATGCTCAACTTTCACAGCGAATCATAATATATCATAATAAAGACTCATTCGAAACCAAACAGGACAAGTATAAATCAGTTTTCTTTAAATAAGCATGTTCAACAACAGGTTTTGACTACAAAATGTTCCTCTGCTGTACAAATTTGGCATTTTGATTTCAAGGGTTAAAAGAAATGCAACATTTTTCATACAAGATCTTTAGTACAAAAACAAGCCATAATATTGTACTGGAAATAGATGACATGCATTGGAAGAGTTCAATAGAAGTGTCTCAAACACATTCCTTTATAAACCACAATGAAAAGTGAAACAGTGCATCTACCTTGGAATAATACTCAATTGCATTTTTGAAATCCTTATCTCTAAATGCAATATCGCCAAACTTTTTTGTGTTTAAGATGTCCTGCACTTGTTGTGTCCACTCTTGAAATGAAAGCTGCAATTACATTTTTACTCATTAGCCAAGAGCAACCAAAAAAACAATGACCAATAATAACAACTCAGATTTAATGAGTAATACTTCATTAAATGAACAAACCTTATTGACACACATCCCAATGAGAGCATTGGTATCTCAAAGATAATTGATTAAACCAAAATGCTGTAGGCAAAATATTGTGAACTGAAATACCTCATTTTCTGCACCTTCTTCATCTTTATAACCGGTTTTTAACAATATATCATGAATAGCAGTAAGATCCATCCTTGCACAAGCCTTTCCAAGAGGAGAAAGCATGGTTGGTAATGGTAGCACTGCCGGTGTTTTAGTAAGGCCCATTAACACATGAGATGCTACCTGTAAAAAGGCAAAAAAAAAATTATGAATGAAAATTTTGAAGAAAAGAGAGGTGAAAACAACTGGAAAACAAAAGTTTCACACAACAGAAAATTGTAAATGAAAGCTAAAACTAAAGCTGAATACCTCTTTCTGCTTTTGAAGAGGTGTAACGGCAGTGAGAAGAAACTTGATATCAGGTCGTTCTCTGGCCTCAAACTGAAGACATTTGGATGCAAGCTCAACCAACTTTGTAGCATCATCATTTGCATATTGCCCTTCTAGGGATGAGTCCATCAACAACAGAGCATTTTTCCCTCTAATTAGGTCCAAAGCCTGAACAACAAATCAAACTTACTAACAACTTCCATACTCTTGCGACATGGCATATTCAACACTATGCCAAATTGCCAATATAACTATGAACCATAAAATCAAAACCACGGGATACATAAATATTATTTATAAGTTATACGATATGAAAACATCCAGAAAGTGAAGAGAAATATATGATTCTCTGCATGCTTAAAAAACAGAACGAAAAATGAAACGTAGAGGCTATATAGCACATGCTTATGCAGATGGAAAACAGTGGACTAAGTTTCTACATGAATTCATAGAAAACAGAAAAATCTCTTGTTAACAAACGAACAACTTCAAAGGATTTTGGAAGAATGGAAACATACATGGCTTGGGGGAATATGCTTTCCGCTCAAAAGATCCAGAAGGACAGTGCCGTAACTGTAGATCACACTCTCTGCAATTATCCGGCCTGCAGTTGTTGTTAGGCACCACATCACCGTTAATAACATTGAGTAAGATTTCAGGTGAGAGTGTGTTGGCACAATACATGCAATCTCAGGTAAAACAATGTTCCAATGAATCTAGCAATCGATGTTTTTTGTAGACTCCAAAGAACATGTTAAGAGAGAAAATCACAGATTGCAAAGGATTTTCTATTTAATAAAACAATATTTATATACTATTTCAAACTCTGTCTATTATTCAGTAATATAAGTACATAATTTTCCCATGACATCAAATATATATAAGCCATATCCATCATTGCTGTTGGGAATTCTATAAGCACAAAGAAACCATCTTGAATCAATATCAATTATCCCGAAAAATACATGCTAGCATGTTGTATACCTGTTCGCAAAAATTCAGGTGGAGTATAGGCCAAATTAGTACTATAGCTTTTCCCATCTCGACTATTTTTCATAAGCCCGAAACTTGATAACCGAGGATCACCATCCTGACAGTTGTGAATAGATTAGTCAAAGTCAGTTTGATTGTGGAATTAGGGATACGGAGAAGAAGACCATTCAAGAATCAAGTTCAAATAACAATATGCAGCTAGATTTTAGATAAACCTAATCACAAAAATGCATCTACATATATTTTAACCAGGGTAAATCCTGAAAGAGTGGTGACAACATACAAATGAAGGAGTTCATAATGATAGATTCCCAATCATACCTCGTCAAAAAGAATCCTGTAAGCATTAAGATCGTGATATATTTTCCGGTTTTCCATGCTACAGTGATCTAGTGCCTGGGCAACATGATATGCAACTCTAACGCGCATTTCCCATGGTAATGGTTGTTTGTCCCCTACAAATGACAGATCAGAATTCATCAATTATAAGCTTACACAAATGTATCATCAAAACTACCATTGACAAGGAAAATAAATGCTACTTGGCTATTTGTTACTTATTAAGTCAATCTAGTAGTAGTACAAGGAGTTGTTGACTTCAGCTATGTTTGGTTCGGGTGAATATGTGCATGAGGAAGCTGGCAATAAATCAAAATTTTATCGTGTCCAAACTTCAAACACATTACCAATTTGCCCTTTCTCATTTTCCAAATATCCATTTTCACTTCAACCAAATGTAGCCTTAAAACCTTGACTAGTATAGCTTAAACTTGCCAGCAGCTAAAGGTATCATTTTTCTCAGAAAGTGTGTATTACTACCTAATATTCTTCATGCCTCCAGCAACAGAAACATAAATATGGCAAAATTTAAAGGCATGTTTTGATTTGACTTTATACCGGTATATAAGCTTTCCAAAACAGCTTATAGCTTACATAAAAAAAGTTTGACTTTATTTTATCTTTTATTATAGAAACAGCTTATACATAAGCACTTATATAACAAGTGTTTATGCTATAAGCGCTTAATTAAGTTGTTTGTCCATACAGAGCCAAAGACATGCAACATTGCCTTTAAAGAAAAGAATGCAGCTAACACCAAAACGAATGACATTAATGATAGAGACAAATGCTGGTCCAAATACTATAGAAATAAATTTAGCTTTAATGAGTGCAAAAGTAGTTGAATAAGAGGGTATAGAGCATTACAGTGAAAGAGATGTTTGGATAAAGTATCATTTGGCATGTACTCAGCTACCAAGAGCCTTTCATCCCCTTCAGCACAACAACCAATTAGATTCACCATTCTTTTGTGCCTCACTTTCCCAACTCCAGCTGCCTCTGCCTGACCAATCATAACCATTAACACAAACTAGCATTCCCAAATAAAGCAGCATAAACAGCACAATCTATTTGGAATATGAAAAGTAAAATGCATGAAAAAAGAATTTTTTTTTTCCTTCTTTTAAAAAATACACATGACCTACAAACCCCTATCTATCTATCAATTTATTTCTCATTCAAATTCTCAGAAACAAAATTTAAGGAAAAAACAAAGTGGTTTATTGCTCTTACCAGAAATTGTTGAGCATCAGGCCAAGACTGTTTGGAAAAGCGTTTAACAGCAACTAATCGATTATTCTCAAGCTTCCCTTTGTAAACCACATTAGGAGCTTTCTCACCACTCTCAGAAACGATGTAATCAGTGCTGAACTCATGTGTAGCCCTTCTGAGTTCATTCAAACCATACTCTTTGAATACTGGAACTTGACTTTCTTGATCACCATCACCTCCATCATCACCTTCAAAAATCACAAAAACCAAATTAAAAAACCAAACTTTATCAAACCAAACATCCCCATTAGACTTCATAACATATCAAAGCTAGTCTTTTTTACTTCAAACAACTTAACCAAAACAATAATAAGCAAAAAATAACAAACAAAATGCATCATGGTAGTTTGCATTTAAACACATAAAAATCATAACTTTAAAGTTAAAACAGAAAAAGTGTGAAAAACCCAAAAAAAGGAATAAAGAAAAGGCAAGAACAAAAAGGGTAGTTAGTAGTTACCTGGATCGGTTTTCTTTGAGTCAGGTAAAGCAGTAGGAGGGTCTTCAGGGGAGTGAAGATGAGCAGTTTTGGAGTGAAAGCAACCCATAAAGTGATTATGATTGTGAAATGATTAAAGGGTTTGGTGTATACATAGAAAAAGAAAAAGAAAAAGGGTTGAAGAGTAAATGAATAGTTGAATCATGGTTAATGGTTTTTCATGTTGCAAATGACTATACTATACTGAGTCACTGCTGTTATTGTTGCTTGTTGCAGCGGCGGAAACACGGAAGAGAGAGAGAGAGAGAGAGAGAGAGAGAGAGAGAGAGAGAGAGAGAGAGTTGAAAACAAAACACAAGAAAAAGCTGAGAAGCAATGGTAGAGAGAAACAAGGAGCACAGAGAAGGTCACATGACAAAGTCTATCATGGAGCACGTGCTGACCAAGGTGGGGCTGTGATGTTTGAACCATTTTCCAATGGCAAAGTTTTTTTATTTTATTTTATTATTTTGTTTATTTTTGGTATTTTTATTTGTAGGGAGAAGAAATGGAAAATTATTAGTACAACAAACACACCAACGTAAGCATGTAACAGACCACAAAAGCATTATTACCTAAACACAAACTCGAACAAACAACATTATTGAACATAGTTACGTTACGTAGATTCATTTCTCATTTTAGGTTCCTGCTCCATGTTTTATGGGTCTTGTTGTGTTTGCTTTTACTTTTCTTTGAGCATTTTGAGTGCAAAACAACAAGGTCCTGTGTTGATGCAATGCAATATTATTGCAAGAAGTATACATTTTCATATTAATTACTAGTATAATATTTCTCTCTTCAAATGGTATCCCTATATATTTTTTAGAATAAAAAATATTTTCACTTGGAACTAATTTTACATTGATATTCAAAAAATAATTAAGTATATGATATTGTAGTTATTTTTATTGACGGTAAGTTCTAAAGTAGGCATGTATGATAAGATGATAAAGGGTGCATTATTTTTAGGGAAGTAGTGTTGGAGGTTAAAGAAGGAAAAATATTGAGTTTGGTGTAAAGTTTTGGCTCATAAATATGAGCTTTTAAATAAGGAATTGGTTGAGGGAAGCAGCGTAGATTTGATTTGATAGAAGAATATTTGTAGTATTGAGAAAGATGATGACTAGGGTGGAGGGAAGGGGGTTTGATTACTGCTGTCAATTTATGGGGCCTTGATAATTTGGGTTCAACTCCATTGACATGGGGGCCTAAAATATTTCAAGTGAATGAGCTCTTTTTTTATAGAGTATTACTTTTTCCATCATGTGGCTTTCCTCGCGCGCCCTATTTTTTTCCAAAATTACCCCTGGTCCGGATTTTGTTTTCCGGATTTAATTGTTATAATTTATCAGATTTATCCAGATTTCGAAATCCGGAACGGCCTTTTTCTAGAACTTTTTCATTTTTAAGCTTTGAAATTCGTTCTATAAATGCAAATAAACATATAAAACAGAAATAAAAATATGAAAACAACTCATTTCATTAATATTTGAATAATACATTACAATAATGTTAAAACTTTTTACATAAGAACCTAAAATTATTCCTAATCTTATTACATAAGAACCTAAAACTATTTATAGGGGGTAAGCTATACTAGTGGCTCCGGCTGAGAGGACATATCAGTAGCTTCACTGTTGGAGGGGAGACAGAGGGGGCACATGGGCCTCTAGGGAACAAGAGACCATGATGGTCAAACTTACACCCAGACTGACCCCTTCCCTATTGACCGATCATATGACCCCTAATGTATTTTCAAAGAGGCCTCTTTCTATGAAAGGCCAACGATGGAAACACATCGTTGTAGAAGAGGAGAAGAGGAGAAAGAAGAGGGTGTGACAAATTGCGAGGAAATGAGCCTATTTGTAGAGAGGGAGGGACCAAAAATGTGTTTGAAGGTCATAATTACAGTCAAAAAACGTGTAAAAAGCTTATGTAAAAACGTTTGAAAAACGTTTTGTTTGTGGTGCAGACCACCGACCAAAACTTCTGGTGCAGTCCGGATTCTATAATCCGGATTTCACATGGATTCCGGATTACATATTCCGGAAACATACGATTATGGCGTGGACCAAAGGGAAACTTGGGACTTTGTGTATGGTGAGTGTTGGTTCGGATTTTAGAATTTAGATTTCTTCAGCATTGGATTCTTTTGTGTGGCCCACATTGCACCAACAATTTTTGTGGTCCACAACGCCCAGATACCTGTATAAATAGGGGTCCCTATTTTCATTACAAGTAAACTACACCATAAAAAAAAACATCATGGAATTCCATGGCTTTGATCTGAACACCAAGCTAGCGACAGTCTACTACAACGGTGAAACACCACCCCATCTGTTTAGGATTCGTAACGATGTCACCCTCTCCGGGCTGAAGGATGAGTTGGATCAAATCAACTGCCAACTCAACCACAGAGACACGGGGAGGGTGGTCGGTGTTGACTATCGATGTCAATTGTCCGACTCAGCTGGATCTCTTCGTTTCAGCCGGATGAAACTCACAAACGATGACGACGTGAGAACCATGTTCCCTGTCTTTACTCAGCACAGTACTAGAGGACCGATCGAGTTGGACGCTTCGTTGGTTAGATATGCTGAAAAAATTCTGAAAAGTTTGCACCAGCCAGGAACTACGAAGAGATCAGGGCTCTGCTGGAGGGACCAGAGGAGGAAGAAGTTAATTTAGATGATCTGTGATAATGTGCTATGTTTTAATAAATCGCTTGTTTTATGTTGTTTTAATTGCGTGTTAGTTATGTGTTGTTGGATTAAGTTGTTGCATTATGTTTTGAATAATATATATATTATTTAAACTTTCATTATGTATTAATTTACGTCAAAGATGTTCATTTAATCGATAAAATAACAAAATATATGCATTCTGGATTATGAAATCCGGATTCACCTAGGGCGTAAGTGTGTTCCGGAAAACGAAATCCGGAATACCTCAGCATAGGATTATTTTGTATGGACCACATTGCACTAAGAATTTATGTGGTCCACAACATCCAATGACCTCTATAAATACATCATCTCCGGTTTTCAGCTTCAATGCCAGCAAAACACATAAACACACCAAAGAAAACCATGCAAATTTTTGTCATTAAGCTGAGGATCTTTCTCACGCTGTCACAGATAAATAGCTCTCTGTTTGACGGCGTGATGAAGATCTTCAGCATGCTGTCAAAAATACAAACAAATTCACCAAAGAGACCAAAGCAAATTTTTGTCACTGTGTTGAGGATCTTTCTCATGTTGTTTTAAATATATAGATCTCTATATAACAGCATGATGAAGATCCTCAACATACTGTCAAAAATATATAGATACTCCTTGATGCCTCTTTGATAGATAGATAACTCAAAAATATCAAGAGGTTTCTATGAGTTCGGTCCTGCTGCCTGTCAGATGAATATGTCATTTGGCAAGGCAGCAAGATCGAACTCAAAGAAATCCTCTTGAAAACACTTTCCCAAAAGATTCAACATTTCTGTTATTATGGTTTTTTTAACTGTTAATTTGTCTTATGTTGATTCTATTTATGTAATGTATCTTTGTTCTATTATTTTCCAAGGCATTCGCAACGAAAACGATCCAAATAAAGGGTCTGATGCAGTTCAGACTTTATAATTCGGAAAAACTTCATGTTATCTGGATTATAAAATCCGGAACACCTTAGTAACATTTTGGACAGTGACGTTTCACCAAAGATTTGGCCGGTTAGTGGAGTTTTAATGCGTTTTTTGGACGGTTTTGAATGAAAAACATGTTTTCCTTGACTTCCAAATGACCCAGGACTTGTTTCAGGCTATAAAAAAGCTTGGATCTTCAACATTTTCCTTCATTCTTCTTCACCTCCTTTCTTACATTTTCTTCAAAAAAAAAATAGTTTTTTAGGTAGCTTTTAGGAGTGCTTATGGTGACATGGCAATTGTTGACCGCTCATACGAACCCTGCAATTGCATTGCAACTTATGCGGGGGGTCGTATAACGGTCAACAGAGACCCTTGAAATCAAAGAAAGACACAAAATATTTATATCGTATCTGTCTAGATTTTATTTTCCGGAAACACTAACAATCTGGTTCGGAAAACGAAATCTGGACCAGGGGTATTTTTGGATTTTTCGCAGGGCGCACGAGAAGGCAGCAGGGTGGGAAAAGTAATACTCTTTTTTATAAGCCCCAAAATAGCAAGCCCTACATATTAAGGGGGCCTAAAATTGGCCCATTTCCCTAAAAATCAAAAAAAAAATTCCTCAATATTTTTCCTAAATATATTTTTTCAACATTTTTTTTTCCTTAAATTTTTTTAAATCATGATAAGTGCTCGTTCAATTTTTTTAAAAAAAGAACATTCACTTCAATTTTTTTGAAACATTTTTTTTTGGATAAACAACTTGGTTGCAGCTTATAGAAAAATCACTTATCATCATAAGCACTTATGAAAATAAGCTAGAAAAAAAATGAAAAAATTGTCAAAAATTGTTTAATACTATTAATCATCATAATCTTGGGCGTGATATGAATTTAAAATTTGCTTTCGTCAAGTCAACCGTTTTGACTTTGAAGCAAGAATCTACGGTGCAAAAACTAGACTCAAAATAAAGTACAACCAAAATTACAATCCAAAATTTAAAAAAAAAAAAAAAGAAAACTAATTTAATGTCCACTTCAATCGTGCAATCCAGCCACATCTTGAGTCACCATCGCTTGAATATTGCATTCCTCCTTGTTATTTCCATCATCATCTTCATCTTAAAAAAAACAAAACAAAACAAAATTGATTAAACAACTAAACCAGGTGACCTTCTATCAAATATTATCATATTGAAGCATATCACAAAACCATTACTCCTTTTATCAAATATTAAATGACAACTATACATTTCAGTTCACACCTGCAGTCTTATCATCAATATTGGTTCTTGCAAATGGAAATATTAACATGTGTTGCACAACCTGATACAATCCCTAATAATACTTAACTCAATCTGATTTTAAAGCAGAAGCATAAGCTAATAATTAGTTGGAGATTACCATTAGGATTTTTCGAAAAACCATGCATCCAATTACGAGCACAAATCAGCATCTGGACATGCTCTGGAAGTGCAGAACTTCTATATTTAGTGAGAATGCGACCTCTGATACTAAAAGAAGATTCTGAAGCCACAGTGGTGATTGGAATGCTAAGAATGTCACACGCCATTATCGAGAGTGTTGGATACTTTTTTGCATTAAGCTTCCAATAAAGAAGCACCTCAAAATCCTCAGAGTTTTCTTCTTCAAGCTGCATAGATTCTTCCTCAAAATATACATCTAACTCACTCTTGCCAGGAAGAGATCCACTACCCGAGCTTCATATTTTAAAATCTTGCAATTCCTAATGTATCAACATAATATATCTATAGGAATGAGAAACAAGTAAAACATAATATATTCTAAATTACTAGACAGCCAGCAAGAAAAACTGCAACATGTCAACTGTATAGTCCATGTCAGGACAGGGTCATACGAATGTTGTGGTTATGGATAAAACCAGACAACACTGACACACAAATTAAACTTCACAACATGATAGATAGACCATATACTGATAAACTAATAATTACTTCATGTTCTACACTGTGTTAAATGGTAACATAATGTTTGATTAACACAGTGCAAAGGAGAATTGACCACATTCATATAACTAACATAATGTTCAACACTCTGTTAAAGGGCTCCGATGAAGTCTTGGAATACAAACTCAGTGTGGACCACATTCATATAACTACCATTCAAACCAGTTGTTGGAAAAAGAGAATTGACCATGCATTTGAAGTTGATATATGATATTGCTTCTAAAAAAAATTACTCAGACAAAAGTAGTTCATTTTGTGGGCACAATGAAAATGAAAAACTAACAGCTAGAACATACACAATATTGAAAGGTTGAAGTCAAAAGACGTATTGGTTTATGAGCAGCTAATTAACAGCTAGAACATACACAAAATTGAAAGGTTGAAATCAAAATTGAATATACACTATATAACTAATTAAAGTAAGAAAGCATAGTGATATGTTGGTAGAAGCTATCTCGAGCACAAAATGTACTATAACAAGGAGAGCCCAATTAACGACAGAGAGAGATGGCGAAGTCTTACTTAGACAAGAACAAGTGCTAAGAAATCCTCAATGTACACAAACTAACTTCTGAACAATTTAATTCAAGGGATAGAAAAAATATGGTCAGACACTCAGAGTCATAAATCTGATTCATTCATTCATGCAAACTCATTCAAGTTAAGAACTTAGTGCAATCAAACGAATAGTCTAATCGTCATCTTCTTCAAATCTATTACTTAGTGCTAAATTGTTCAGAACTTGGTTTGGGAAGGTGGAAAGACCAAACATTAAGGAAGTAATAGCTTGGGTTCCTGCATTGTTTACTTGAAGGAAGTAATATGATAGCTTACACACTGTCAGCTATCTCTGAAACTCTTTTTCAATAAACTATATCCTAATCCTAATAATCAATAATTAAGTATTCTAATCTAATCAACGAGACAATATAATTTAACAAGAATGCTAAAATATTAACATTTCTGTTTCTATTCTAAAACCACTCCTAAAGCTGTTATGCTCAGTTTGGGACAGACAAATCCAGCAAAACATTGGCAAACACAGTAAACATTGGCAAACATAGATAAATCCAGCAAAACATTGGCAAACATGTCAAGTTTATAAAATAGATGCATTCAGACAACATTGGAAGGGAATCCTATGTTACTTTAAATATGCAACAATTTTATATTTACAATCATACATGATCTGTAAATTGGCAATGTCTTATGTATAAACATGAATACGCATGTTATAATCATAAGCAGAAGCTATAAGCTATATGTTATAATCATAAGCATGAGCATAACCATAAGCTATAATCATAAACTATAATATAATCAAACCCATAAGCATAATCATAAGCTATAAGCTACAATCATAAGCTATAAGCTACAATCATAAGCTATAATCAGAAGAAGAAGCAAAAACACTGGAAGGGAATCTGAATAGGATCGCTCGAAGAAGTGTAAAAGAATAAGAACGAATAAGCAAGCAGAACTGAACAACAATAACAAACGATTTCGAGTTTCAAATTCTTCAACCTTGAAACTCATCAGAATCTTGATCGGAATCGGAATCGGAAACAGAATTGAAAATTACCTAAAGCAGGTGAATGGTCGCCGCAGATACAACCTCGCCGGAAGAGGAGTCGTCGGTGCCGCCAGTGATTTGGGAATTTAGGGTTTCGACGGAAGAGGAGAAGATGAAGTTTGAGATTTCTGATTGAGTGAAAATGAACAGTAATAATTGAGCCCCTAAGCCCTCTTAATTGGGGCCGGTAAAAATTAGACTAGATAATGGGTTGGGCTGAAAATAAACTTATACGGTATGAGGCCTGAAATTATAGGGCTTTAATGGGCTCAAATGATGGGGCTTTTGATTATTGGGCTTCTTTGACAGCTCTAGGTTTAATGATAATGTTTATAGGAAAATAAGAACCGGTAGTAAGACATTTTGGCATGAGTCGTGGTTGCAGGATCGGTCCAACATGTTTGGAGGCTTAAAGCAATTTTTATTATGCGGCTTTTTGCAATAAAAAAAAATTACACAAGTTTTACGGAAAAAAAATGTTTTATGAAAATAAATAAATAAAATTTAGATTTGCTAGAGGGAAGAGTTGAACATTGAACAAAGAGAATATGAGACCTTTATTATTTTTACCAAATCAACTTGGGAATCATTCATACATAAATTTTCCTTTTATATATTTATAAGTAAATTAAAATATTTTAAAGCCTATTTTTAACCTAAAATTTTAAGACCTAAAGCCTTTATTTGGACCTGACCCTTGGGTCGGCCCTGCGTGGTTGGGTGAGGAGCCGATAAAGGAGCGCTTTAGTAGACATGAGAAATTCTATTCCCACAAACTTTACTCCTATCACCATTCTTATAAATTCCATAAACTTGATACTTTCAAGAAACAAAACTCACACACCTCTACTCAGAACAAGATGCTAACCAACTCAAGATTTAATTTTGTTGTAACACATTTAGAATTTGTTTACTTTGCAAATATATTTTTTAACTTCCATTTTTAAAAATATGTATGTATTTTAGCTTGTTAATAAGAAGGTAAACTCTTAAAGTAAATCATCATTGCGATAAAAGAGAAGATGAAATGCTAACTAAAAAAGATGAATTTTTTGAAATAATAAAAATAACTCTTTTGCCATTTCACGTTGTTTCTAACAAAATATAGACGACTGTTCACTTCTAGAGTCTCTTGTCTTCTCGTTAATTAGTAAAATTAACAAATGTTTATGAAAAAAAATTCATAAAATAAACATGCCATAATATTGCAGCAAATTCAAAGCTTCAGTTTGCCAAAACTCATTTATCATTGCGGGTATAGTCTCATTCAACATTGTTAGAACCTAATTTTTTTCTGGCAAAATCAAATTGAGATTGCTGAAATTCATCAATTATTTATTTATTTATTTATTAAGATGAAGAGTAATTTATTCACTTCAAATAATTTGCGATGTAGTGATATTATTTGAGGGGTGTAGGAGGTAGATTTCTCCATGCTTCATTTTTCTTTATTGACCCATACATGGCTATTACAACAAGCCCGTTTGAAATTTCAAGTCAAGAAAATTTCTCTTTTCACTTCACGAATGTTCCATAACACCCTAAAATTATTTAAATGCCCAAGGGACAATTAACTCTCGTTCGCTTCCAATAATAGTTTTTTTTTTTTGAAGAGGCTAAAATGAAATATATTACCACATCAAAAGATCCCCTTAGCACAAGGTGTACCAGGGTGTAAAACACCAAGTCATAACAATATTTACAGTCACAAAACAGGAAAAAAGCAGAATAAAGCTTTAGCCTACGCCTAAAATGGTGAAAGGACTAAGCCACCACGCAT
>Ga0315914_1003384_pt1 | contig 24232 bp, 9 predicted proteins | sample MpolenodulesMG_FD_203920 | JGI IMG/M metagenome (GOLD analysis project Ga0315914, IMG submission 203920) | Medicago polymorpha root nodule microbial communities from Los Angeles, California, United States - elongated nodules | ecosystem: Host-associated > Plants > Roots > Nodule | place: USA... | reverse complement strand
TTTTTTTACCAATCTATCTATACACATGATTCTAAACTCAAGATAACAGATGTATATGTCAGAGAAGCGGTGGACTGTTGCAGGAGTGTAAATGAGGCACTATATATACTTGTGGTGCTTGCTATCACAAAATATCAAAAATTACAACGAGCTTGGACTTGCTATATCAAAAATATCACCCTTCGTGTGTGCCTTATTCGTAACTTTCAGCATTATCAATGTATATTATATGTCTGGTACTTATGTACCGGAGGTGAAGCAGAATTAAATTTAAAAAATGCACATTCGATAGTTATAGACAGAATGTGTTATTAAGGGCATTTTTATAACTTTAGGGGGCCTAAAGAGATATTGAGGGGGCCTAAAAAGCAATCCTCAAAAAATGAAAGGGAGATGGGCTCATTACCAAAAATGCGAGATGGGCTCACAATTTGTTGTCTATAAAAATTAAATCAATCAATGGAGTTTCTTTTCTCACCTCCCATAACTGTTAAAAACTACTCTTGTCCGGATTTATCCATCTGAAAGGAGAGAAAACACCTTTTCTATTTATTCGGATTTACTCATCCATATGCGACAAAAACAATTTTTTTCTTGTTACAATTGATAAATTTGAATAGGTGTTATTTTTTAAGAAAACTGATAAAAGTAGCTCTCATAATTCAGCTATCTCTACCCCCAACTCATTTGTTTGTTCAAATAGTCTGGATATCCAATCGTATGTGCTTGGTAAATGGTACCAAATAAATATATTATGGTCCTATTTGGTTATCTCAAAGAAATTGTTTGAACTCATTGGGAAACTGACTCACACAAGACTCATGTTGTATATTGATCAAGCCTTGCAGATAGTTAACTATTCTTGACACTAGGCATGGCAACAAAACCCGTGCTCATGGGTACCCGCCCAAACCAACCCCGATTTGATTGGGTTTGGGTATGGGTTTAGGTTTTCCCCGATTTCAATATACGGGTATGGGACGGGTAACGGGGATATATGTACCCACCCCGAACCCATACCCAAACCCTACCTGAATGTAGAAAGGTCATATTTTTGTTTTTGTTGAAGAGGTTGATAATGACATACCATGTTATTTGGTTTGATAATTGTCATGATATAAAGAACTTTCATTGATAGTTAAAGGAGCAACCGAATTATTCGGTGAGTAAATGTTAAAATGGACGCAGATTGTTGGATAATGCACTACAATATTGCCATTGAAGCTTAAAAAAGCTCCTTTTTTTATCAAAAAAATTTATTCACTCGGGGACGAGGATGGGGCAGGAATACCCGAATCCATTGGGGACGGGGATGGGATTCAATTTCTCATCTCCGTTGGGTATGAGTAGGGTAACGGATAAGTATATGAGATTAGGGATGGGGACGGGGACGGGGATGACAAAACCCGTCCCCACCCCGCCCCATTGCCATGCCTACTTGACACCTACAGTAGTTAGTACCAATCTTGTGATAAATGTAGTATGCAACATTTATATGCATAAAGAGGAAATGAAACAAAACACATTGTCTAAACACCATTCAACAAGCAGTACACCAATTATACAACAATTATCGCTCATAATCCAATAATAAAACATCATAATTCATAACATTACACCAAATCTCTCACTTCTTCAAAAAATTAGACTAAATCTCTACTGGAAATTTGGACACTCGTAGTTATAACAAATGAGTGTAGAAACCTTAAAATATATGGCAGAAAAATGCAACAATGTAAACGGGAAAAGAAATACAATACTTGTTGCTTGAAGTTAAATAAGTGTAGAAACATTCTAGCCATTCTTCTTGAATGATTTGAGATCAACATTTTTCAAAAATAAAAAATTTAAATTTTTTTCGGTTATGGATGAAATAGGGAAGAAAGTTGCTGAGTGAATAGCGTAGGTGGAAAAAAAATTGTCTGAAATATATTTTGTTACACGGGAATATAACGAACCAAAAAGTTTTTTATTAGTGTAAGTTATGAAAGGCCATCATATTAAATTGGTATAATGTTACTGAATTATGAAATATGAACGATTGTCCAAGTTTATTTAAAAATATATTAAATTTTACGAGAATGTACATTTTCACCTTTTCATGGGAATAAATCCATGTAATTGATGGAAGTTATGAAAGGCTATCATATTCATGTGAATCTTTAAACCCAAGAACAATTTGTTCTCAACCTTGTAACAAACACATGTATAATTATTTTCTACCATTGTATTTCTGGGAATGTGGTTTTTAAACTTGAAAAAAAAAATTGTCCAAAAATAAAACTTGAAAGGAAAAAAACATAGAACTTGTTATTGAATATTTTTTTTTACCTCTTATCCTTCTATGTATTCGTCAATTACTGACAACTTTTCCACCATTCAAAAAGTAACCCATTAACTTTTGTGAATTTCATGATGGATATCATTTGTACTAAAGAGTAGTGATATTTTAACAACCATTTTAGTACAACATTTAAGACAACTTTATTGTTCTCTTTTTTCATTGGTTAAAAACAATAGAAAAAGAAAAAGAAAGAGAGAGAATAAACACATAATATGAGTATAAGAGAGAAAGTTGTACAAAAATTATACCAAAATAGTCGTATAAATATCATTTCTCTATACTAAAATATATAGGAATCATATACGATTAGGTTATCTCTCAACCTCCTCAAAGATCTTCATATAAGGTTACTATAGGAAAATTGTGTATCTATGGCAAACCTTTTTCTCAAGGCCACAACACCAATGAAAAAAATGACAATATCGAGCGGTATACCTCTCTTTGGAACGTTCATATCTAAGCATTTATGAGGTGCATATCCCTGGTAAGTTATCCTTACCATTGGAGTTTCATAGGGGATAACCCGTAGAAAAATAGGACAGGAAAATAAATTTATTACTTCCCAAAAAAGAAATATTTTAACTTTTGGGAGTAATCCAGAAACAATAGTAATACACCGGATTTCATCAGAACTCCGCAGTTAAACGTGTTTGAGCGAGAGTAGTATTAGAATAGGTGACCTCCCGACAAGTCCTTGTGTTGCACCTCTTCCACCCCTTTTGTTTTTAGAATTTCCTTCCAAAAAAAAAAAAGTTGTGTTTTTTTTTATAGTGCAACTCGCTTTCTTTGAAGAGTCTCATCATGATTATATAACCCCTAGTAGATCATTTGTGTGTTGGTGTTCTATTAGTCTGCGATGGGTCGAGAAAGAGCATATAAGATTTTATATAAAAAACAAATAGTAATACATATTTTTGGAGGCCAATTATATGATGCATAAATGAGGCGGTCTTGCATCATGCACAAACTATTTTATCACTGGATCAATAAATCTCATTAAAATAAGGGAACTTCTATCGTACACTCGTAAATTGAGGTGTATCAGTACTCCTGTTTCATAAATTTATAAATTAACGATCAATTTTATGAAATAAATAGTTATTTGTCGGCATTTATATTTTTGAAAATATCATTTCATAAGAAAAATACATCATTCATTGTTTATAAGAATCATAGTAATTTTTTTTACATATTATCGTATAAAATAATCAAAGTTCTCTATTATAAGCGATTAAAATTCAATTTTATTCGTTGACGCTTTTGGTGAATAAGATTTAATCATTATAATTATAAATGATAAAAAAAAATATTTTTCTTCAAAAAACAACTCATTTAACTATAAATTAAAGGATTTGGTGTACCGGTACACTCAATTATGTTAGGTGTACAGTAGAATTTGTCTTAAAATAATTAGATATGATGTGATGCGTCTTATTAATCCAATGATGAAAAAGACATTTGTGTATGATGTAAGGTCTTATTAATCCAATGATGAAAAAGACATTTGTGTATGATGTAAGATCATCTTACTTATGCATGTTAGACAAAACCATTTGCGGAAATGAACACTTGTATTTTACATTTTCTTATGAGGCTGACTCTAATTTCAATACCCAGTTCACATATATTTTGTCTTCTGAACTACATATACAATTGTGTTTGAATAAATCAAAAAAAATGATCTTTAACTAGATAAGACGAGCGAATGCAGTTAATTCTCAACATTTTCTCTATTGTTCACCGTGGCAGAGATTTATGACTGGTTTCTAAGTTATAGAATTATACTCACCCCCCATTTCTTTATGCGGAATTAATGTGTAATTTGGTTCATGACTTAGTATGCTTAACTACTATAGAATTGACTCTTTTAAATGGATGGGAAATGCCTTTAAACAAGATGTTTCTATTGTTCCCCGTTATAGCAATTATTGAAAGTTGTTTCAACATAAAAAGAAAAACATTATCATTTTGAGAATTTCATTTTTTTTGTCTTTTATTAAATGTTAACAACAAATTATGGTATACAATATCAAACTACTATGGTTAAATAAATGAAAATAATAAGTCAAACAAATAAGAGGAAAAGTACACAATATAATATATATATATATATATCTAGAAATACATACACGAGGTAATGAAGGGCTGTAAATACGTATCGATCTCTCGTGGGGTGCGATTCTGTTCATAAACCTTTATACACAAGTTGCATTGCATTCATTAAAGAGCATGCAATCTCGTCCTTAAAATTAACCCTAGTAGTGCCTCCAACACTAATTGAAAAGCCAATTTAATTTTTTAGAAAGGCACCGGCGAACCAATTATAAAAATGACATATCATAAAGCAAACAATTCTTATTGGCACAAGAACTTGTCTTTATGAGGTGAATAAGGGACCACAATCTCAAATTATCTTTGATATTTTCTCTCATTTTTGTTTTTATCGTTCTTCTTGAAATATTCTTTTCATTTTCTTCAAAAAACTACAAATATCTTAAAAATTCCTCTAAAATGGAATTTTGATTTCCTCTTGTGCTAGCTGTTACCTCAGTGGTCAATCGACAGTTTCATAAAAAGAAGGTACGTTCTAGCTAGTAAAATAAATATTAAATTTTAGAAAATTAAGTACCATATAAAAACGTAAAACAATCGTGTAAGTACCATAGAAAATTAATTTTGATCTGAATCCTTAAGCCTACAAGTTAAAACCCTTTGAACGTTTGAGCGTCGACAATTTACCAACTAAATTAAACTGCCTAATTACGACTCTAATCGTGTAATGTAGCTAGGAAAAAATTATTGAATATAGATAATGTCTAAAATATTTAATAAAGAATGTCATCTCTCATATTACAAATCGGTTTTATATGAATGAATTAGATTTATGTGAAATCTAATATGGCGTTAGTCTATTAGAGTTAACCAAAGGGACACTCATTATTCATATTTATACACCAAATTCAATAATGGTAAGCACGAGGGCTACATTATAAATTTAAGAATTGCACCCCTCATCTTACATGAAGATATTATATTTAATTTCATTTCAAAGTGAAAAATAGAGGCATGATAAAATAACATATTCAAGCAATATATTATCTAAGTGTAACTTCTCAATGGAAGCAACATCATGTGTATATTAATATACCAATACCAATGTACTGAGCTAGCTAGTTAAGATTTAAAAGTATCAATCTGTCTAATTTAATTCATTAATTTCACTAGTCTCAGTTCACCTATTAATATAAATGGTTATACCATGACCTAAAATGTGATATCTGAATACGCACCTTCATGATTCAATATTTTTAACTGAAGCTTCAATCAAATTAATAACATTAAATCAACAACCTTTGCCATGTATTATGCCAAGTCATGTAGCAATTGTGTCCCCATGAGATTCCTGTATGGCATAATATTTGTTCCTTCACCATCCAAAAGAGAGTACTGAACCGGTTCTTCAATTTGGTCCCTTGTATAGAACATTGGACTCTGTGATGTTGGTGGGAAAGCCAAACTCACTCCATTTCCACCATGTTGTTGTAACCCTAACGTCAATGACACTCCACCACTGCTGCCACCTTGGTGGAAACTCTCACCACTTGTGTAAGCAGCAACCATGTCAGAAGAAGAATGATGCGTATTATAAGATGAAAAATCAATATCAACCGATCCAAATGCATCCGCGGCTAATTGGTGATGATTCAAATTCTTATTATTAGCATCATTTTTATGATCATGATTGTTGTTGATGATAGATGACACACATTCAGAATCGATTCGAAGGAGTCGTGGCTTTTGATCCTCATGAGGTTGAGGTTGAGTTTGAGTTTGAGATTGGTTTTGAAGTACATTAAGATTATCCTCTTCATGATTAATATTGTTTCCTCCGTCCGAGGTTGTCGTGTTTCTTTGTTGCTCTTTCTCTTCTTCCAAATACATTTCCTCCACCATTGGCTTCCATAGTCTCACTCTTGCATTAATAAACCAATTTGATACCTGCTTTTCAATTAATTAATAATTAAATAACATGTGTCACCAAAAAAACTTTCAAAGTTGCGTCATCCAATTAAAAAATCTACCATAATAACATATTATATGTCTATATTAAGACTTACTCTTTACAAATATTAATATCAAATTTTTGGGTGACGGATCTGAGAAGACCATCTAATATATATGACTATTTAATTAAATATGAAATTGAAAGAGTTTGTCCAATGAAGGGAAATATATTAATATACAAATTAATATTATTAATATAATAAAAACATCAACATACCTGGCTTCTTGAGAGACCGGTTTGGCGGGCCAAAATATGCTTATCAACGTCGCTTGGGTACCTATAAAAATTATACAAAAAATAAATAAATAAATTAATATATGACCTTGTGTGGCACGTATGAATTATTATATACTAATTAGAAAATAAAACTAACTATATTAGAGATAAGAAGAAATGACCCTACAAAGGAAGAATTATTTAAGTCCACATAAAAATAAAAAGAAGTAGTTGAGAAAGAGACGCAAAAATAAAAGTAAGAGAAGATGATGTAGAAATGATTGAAAATAATATGACAATACTATACACAACAACATACATATGAAAAGATGGAATCTGAATGGTGATGCACAGAAAGTAACAAAAAATGCGTAGGATATAGTTTTTTACTATATTTTAAGTTTTGTTGAAACAAATTAATGTAAAGATTCTTGATATGAGAAAACTTACGATACCACAACACAACTGCCAATAGTTGTTTTTATTTTTTGAAATGGAGACAACATTGATTCTTTAGAAAAATCTATTCTGTACCTTACTTCTAATAGAATTAGAACTACTTCATCATAGCAAGCAATAAATAAAATTAGTTATAAAGCATTACGGATGAAGAAAGTGTTCAAAGAGCCAAGCCCTGAGAATTGAAACAGAACGTTCAGGAAGACCACGTTGAGGTCTCCAAGGATGTGTTTCCATCATGTTGATTTGTTGAAATGCTCTTTGTTGTCTCAAAACTCTGTCAAGTATTTTAAGCCTAGGTGTTTCACCCTTTGTTGTTCCAGGTGCAACAGGGTCTTTTTCTCCCATTGCTTTTCTTGTTGTTTGAATTTGTTCTAAAATCCCATCTTTTAAACACCTAAAATGTCTTGACATAGCTTTTAAAGCCAAAGCTGAATAAACTTTCGCTGCTCCATTTCCAGCTACAGCTTCAAATGATGAAACCACACTCCTCATTTGATTACAATAGTGCTTGTACCTTCTATCAACCTATATTATTATTATTATACACAAAAAAGTCATAAATATTTAAATAAATAAATTTCAGTTTGAAAGTTACATCCACCATAGAAATAAAAATGAAAACTAACAATTTTTATTGGTAAGAAAAGGAAAAAAAGGTTACATTAAAAAGTTTCAATTGTCACGGGGTGAAGGCATTTATGATAAGACTTCACTAGCTGCTTAATTAGTTCAAGAATCAAAATCCAAATTAAGACACCAATCTCATCAACTACTTCAACCAAAAGTTAAGTGCCTTGATTATGACTCTAACTAAATTAAGGTATAGTCTTGATTAATGAAATGGACTATTAAAATAATTTAAATTTGAAACATATAAATAGTACTATAATATGTAATAATATACCTCTTCTAGCATGGAAAGGAGCTTAGTTTTTCTCTTCTGCAATTCAACAAACTCTACAGAGGTTAAAGATTGTTTGATTGAAGAACTGCTACCACCATTGTTGTTATCATCTTCCCAACTTTGCTTGTTGTTGAACTTTTGAGATTTTTGCTTTTGTAAAACTAAATCATTTTGCTTTGTACTCTCTAAACTACAAAACTCATTGAGAAGTTCTTGTGCTGGAACTAAGAACTTGGAGTTTTTGAGAAGAAAATGACCTTGATACCCTTGATCTTGTAAATGATGATTAGTAGTGTGTCTTAGTTCAAAAGATTGTAAACCAATAGAGGAAGGGTTTGTTGAACTAAGAGAGAGTGAAAGTCCTTGACTTGGTCTTTCATTACCTTCACAAGGGAAAACACATCTTAAAGATGAATCATCAACTTGTTGCCACTGATGTGAAGATGATGAATCATGAGGATGATGATGAACCATGTTGTTTAGATTATGATCACTACTTGTTGGATCAGAAACAGTGAAATCTTGATGTTGTTGTTGGTGATGATAGAAATTTTCATTCATGGTTTTTGAAGAAGAGGAAGGACCAACATGTTGTTGACTTAGTTTTCCTGAGAAATTTGTTTTCCACATGACAGAGTTTGTTGTGTCAGTACTATGTTGTTGAAGATGTTGTTTGGTAAAACCTATCATCTCCATCCCTGTTGTGAGATTGAACATCTCTGGATCCGACACAAAACCTTGGATTTGTGTTTGAATCGTTGGGTTGTAACAAAATCCACCACTTGATGTTTTGTCATCTTCATGACAAAGTTGTCTAGCCATGAATAAAAATTTTCAAACTTCAATATCTCTAGCTATAGTTTCAAATTAATTTATATTATGAGGGGAGCATGAAAAGCATAGTGTGGAAGAAAGATGAGATATACTTGCTCAGAAATAGAAGATGAGATAGCTAGAGAGGGTATTGATGATGACCTCCATGCTATCATATACTCTCTTTTTCTTTATATTTCTCTCTCTATTTCTTAACAACTGATGAGTCAATGGACCAAGATTTATAAATACAACCAAATTAGTCTTCATATACCCACCAAAAATAATAATTAATATCAAGGAAATTTCCTCAATTATTTCTTACCTAGTATTAGAAAAATCTTATAATCAATAAATGTTCTAAACAGATAATTTTACTTATATTAATTTAAACTGATGAAAGTTGAGATTAGTTTCAATCTATTGTAAACAATATTTTACTCATTGTTTTATTTTATTTATTTAGGGGATTTTACCCATTGTTTTTCTGATATACCAGCATTACTCTATTATTAAATTATATAAAATTCGTTACGTGTTATAAATTTTATTAAATTGATCATATAAAATTATATATTTATTTTTTGAAAATTGAAGTAAATTATGTTGCATAATATATTTATATATCTTTTATTCAATCAAAGACTAACCTTTCAGTCAAGAAAATAAAAAAGACTAACCTTCTCTTCAAATTAAAGTACATATATATATGATGAAGCAGGACCAGCAACAAGTAATGATGTCCTTTGCTTCATACATAAACTATGAGCCGCCACTTGAATTGTTGTATCACATGTATTTTTAGACCATGAAGATTTATTGCAGCTCATAGAATAAATGAACATTTATTGCAGTTCAACCTTTGCATTTTTTCTCTATATCAGTTGAAATTTTTAAATACACAAATGAACTTATATAAAGAATATATTAAGAACATTAGATTTAAAAAATGCTATGATTGCATAAGATGTAAAATGTAGCTTTAACGATAAACCATTGTGATACTAAACATACATATAATGGGTTTTGTATAACGGAATTGGTTAAATTTTCATCACATAGCGAATAAAAGTAATCATATTTGATATTTAGTGTCTATTAGGACTGATTACCTCCGGTGGAGGAAACAGTAAAAATAAAGAAATATATATGTAAAAAAAAAAAACGGCTTGTTCATATATTTGTTAGAATATTATTATCGAATACATTACCGTTCACAAAGTCTCCTTCTTTTTATGGAATAAATTCTCTTTTTAGCATCACAAATCTTATTTTGAGCAACAATAATGCTGCTACATTTAAATTTAAAATTGTACTTAATTGTCACGGTTACCTTGGAGTATTTAATTAATCTGCATGAAGTGAAATTAAACAAATAAGAATAGGAATAAGGAGATCTTTGTAGGGAACGGATCCCTAGATTGAAGTCATTCCTAAGTAAAGTCTTTTACAGGCTTTTTCAGATGAGAAAAAGGCTCTGTTTGGGATGAGTTAGGTGGGTCCTCCTCCTTCTGTTTTCTCTGTTGTCTTTCTGAGCCATAAGCTAGCAGTTATTCTCTTCCAATCTGTTTCCACTCACGAGAGATATATTGAATTGAAGTTGCTCTAATATTACACTATCCACATAGGACTATATTTTCTCTTCTCAAATATTCTTCCATTATTATTTTGTATTCTTATTAATTATACATACATCAAGTAGCTAGTATTAACTAACCGTCATATCATTTGTTAATATACGTACATGTCAAAAAAACATGAGACCTAGATAATGAGGTATAGTGATGGACAAAAGTTGATGAAAATTTATGTTCTCATATCTTATATTTTAGTATTAGATTAGATATATAGTATAGTTGAGAGAAAAACGATAATTATAGTTAAAATAAATAAGACCATGTCAAAAAGGAAATGAAAATATATAAAAATTGAACAGAACTAATATATAGTATTGCTTATAAACTAGTAACATTCATGAACAATAACTGAGTAAAATTACCTTAGTGAATGAAGTAGAGAGCCTATAAGATATACAAAAAAAATTAAAAAATTACCGATAAACATAGTTGTTTAGTGTGTGTAAAACGTTCCTAAAATAATGAGTGAAGATGAGATGAGAAATTGAGATGAGGTGGTCCTATCTTTGCACATCTAATTCTTATTAATTGGTGTAATAAAGTACTCCACCCACATCCTCCCCAAACCATTTTGCATGGGAGGGACCGCATCTTTTTCTATCTTCATTTTGATTTTTATTCATCGTCAAATATGCCTCTCCACGCGGATGACTTTTGCGATACTAAACAATTAGTGCATAACCAAATTTAAGACCAAAAACAAAAGAACAAAAGCGTGTGATGACAAAACCCAAACTCATTCATACTAAACAAATTTAATAGCACTTCTAATTTGAGAGTTTAATCTTTTGGTTACAGTAAACACAAAGTTTAATGGTATACCTTTTGGTTTCAAACTTTCAATGTTTGTGATTTAGATGGACTAACATTGAACTTACTATAACGCAGTGAGATGGAATCATTATCTAAATTAACTTTATCCCGACGTTCCAAAAGCTAGATGAGTATTTGAGTGCTACATTCTACCTAGGGATGTATATGGGTTGGGTTAACTCACAAAATCCGGTTAAATCCCTCTAAAAATCCCAAAAAATTGGGTTGGGGCGGGTAATTTGGTGGGTATGGTTTCGAAAAATGAAAACTCCATAAAAATAAATGGATTTCAGATAAAATCAGACACATACCCAAAAAATCCATTACCTAATAAGGTGAATATTTTTTATCTTTATTTTCATAGGGTAAGAAAAATACTAAAAATTATGGTCATAAACCAAGTTATATTTCCAAACATACACATTATACCATATATAATGAAAATTCAAAACATGCTAGAGTTACAAATCAAGATGTTGCAATATTTTGTTATTTTAATACTAATGCAATTTATTTATTTTTGGAAGAAATGAAAATGATATATTGAAACAGAGAGCCAACTTTCAGGTACAAGTACCTCAGAAAGAGCTCACAAAACACTGTCAGAGTACAACAATAGTGAAAAAATTAGCTAATTCCTTCACATAACAAAGGATTTTGGCACCAGTTGTAAAAACTATAATGAAAAGATACAACACTAGCTTTAAACCACCAGAAGGAAAGATGTTGGACATTCTCGAGAAGTTGTAAATGGGAACTCTGAGTGCCTCTGAAAATTCTAACATTTCTTTCCTTCCAAATTACCCAAGTTGTAGCAAACCAAATCAAATGCATAAAAGAGCATCTAGATTTACTGTAGCCTGTAGACGAACCAAACTGAATGAAATGATCCAAAATATGGAATACTAATGCAATTTTATGTCATGCACATTTAGTTTGTTGCAAGTATTTTATGATGAAATTTATTATTTGATATTATAATTTATTATTCTATGATGCATAAAATTATAGTAAAAATAAGCTAACCAATTTTTTTTAAGAGAATTAAAAAGAGAGTAATATTTAAGAAAAATTATGAGTACTATCATTTAGTTATTTAATATTTAAAAAAATGAAAAATAAGTTGGATAACTCATTATTCAATCATACTCAACCCAAAAAATTAGTGGGTTTGACCGAACTCACCCAGTGATATATCGGACGGTTAAGAGATTTATTTATAAAAATAGTCCATAAACCAACATTTACTCTTGTTTTTAAGAGATTTGAAGGATAAACTTAATGGATTAGTAGTGGTATAAGGATTATTCAGTATATTTCTATAGTTTATTCACCAAATAGGAGAGAATGTGATAGTTTTGAAACCAAATTGATGGTTTATTATATTTGAAAGAAGAATAAGTTGAGAGGATAGGCGCAGAAAATGAAAGTTGGATGGTGAAGGTAGGTTAAAATGAAGTGTGTGAAAAAAGGCTAGTAATGGTGTTGTAAGTAGGAGGAACAGCTTTCTCCGCCGCTTGCCAAATTTCCCTTTGCTCTACTCTTCTCACCCTTACATACAGACCTATAAATACAACAATGACGTCACTGCCTCTCTCACCCACTTTCCCTCCCTCTGATTCTTTTTGGCCTTTGTGCACTACGCACTCTTCTCATGCATGATGCAACAAACAAATCACCACACCTTTATCACTTTATATATCGATGTACTATACTGTTTTTTCTTCATAAAAATAGAATAATACTTTTGACATAAGAATGTATTTCATGATAGATAAAATTGTGATATAAAATCTAAATATTTTAAATAAAACTTAAAGATGATTATTTAAAAATGGAACAACTTATCACCACACCTTCATCACTTTATACATCCATGTACAACTTGTTTAGGCAGACTCCCAACATTTATGACAGCATAATAATTTTTATTACAACTTGTTTATATACCAGCACAAATCATTTATTTTTATTTACAATAAGCACAAATCCTTTGTAATGGTAATATATTATGACACCACATCTTCGTATATAAAGTACCTAGGGGATTTTATCAAAGAAAAGTACCTAGGGGAGCATTATTGTATGAGCATGAGCTCCTCTCTCTAATTATGTACCAAAACCAAGGGTCAAAAGACTGATCGAATCAAAACAGAATCAAATGAAAAACTCAATGATGTATATTCAATTATGACATATTATAGTTATTATTGGACAGTAAAAAATGAATTTCCTATTTTCAGTAAATTTTAATAGAAAATTATTATGTATTTTTCTATTATAAAATTGATTTTTTACAAAAATAATAAATCTTTACTTTTGGACCATTATGAAATGTGATACTCCTCCGTTTCAAAATACATGTTGCATTTTTACAATGTACACTATTTATATGACTTACTGTGACTATACTTTTTAACTAACATATAAATACAAATGTTAGCATGTAAGATGTTTCATTTGTTTTGATAAATATTTACAAAATATTTAATTTGTATAATATTTTTACTTTAAATAATTAAAGATATTAATAGTCAAAATTGTACATTAACATGTGTAAAGTGATCGACTTCGATATATATTTTGAAACGGGAGGAATATTAGATAAATGTCTATTTTTTTCTGTTGGTGTTATTAATTTAGTTAGACATGTACAAGTTTCAAGAAGCAAAGCAAATGAGGTGCGGCCATGGGATATATAGAGGGGTCAATTGGAGACTCCACAAATGGCGGGGGATTTATCTGGCGCGAGTTAAAACACAGTTGAACTCTGAGACACCATTTCATTTGAGTCACATTTTTGAACAGGTTTCATGCTAGAATAACGTGCCACACAACCAGGCTACACTAGGGTGGTCCACCTTCATATTTCTTTATGTGTATAAAAATAACTTTATTTACTCGTACAATAGTAGTATATTTGTGGTTATTGGTTAGGACCATCCTAATCCTACTATGCTAGCTAGGGTTACTGCTCGTTATGCTGAAGTAGGTAAAGCATGCAAGAGCCAAACAGAAAAGAAGCAGCTTTCATTAATTACAGGATCAATGTCTGAGATTCAGAGACGATCGGAAGAAGGACGGAGGGAGTGATGCCAAACCATTTTTCTCTTGTTCTCATCATTCATTAGTTTGTAATAATCAAGGGAAAGGTCGTGCTGACTAGTGCTTATAAAACACTAATTAAATAACAAAAAAAGATAAGTTTTACATCGTAGATAATATTTTCTACAATTTTTTAATACTTGATTACACAAATTTTAAGAAATTTTTACTATATTTTTCTAGTTAACTAATGTTTGAGACAATAGTTAGCATTTTTCTTAAGATAAATGTTAACAATGGTAGAGCACTTAATAAAAAGTTTAAAGTATAAATTTTATCTGGAGATTAGTGTATTCAACATATTGAAACATAAAAAAAAAAAAATTACATGAAAATTACCAATTATTTTTATTTTTAAATCCTTACGACATTTGTTAGCAAGACACTATAATTAAAAAGATTATATCTCAATCTTTGGTAAAAAAAAACAATAATTTAATGGAAAAAAACACATTTTTACCCTAAAAAAACTATTTTTGTATAGAAACAAAAATAAATTTTATTTTAGAAAGACAATTTTTTCTTGCGACACAATTTCTTTTTTTTTTTTGTCAAGACACACTTTCTTAATAATGTGTGCTTCAATTAGCTAAACAAAAAATTGAAATCAGCATATTATTATAACTAGATTTTACCGTATTTGTTTTAATTAATCTCGTTTTTAAATTGTAGTATAAATATTATTTTTTTTATAATTAAGAAAAAACTGTACACTTTGAAATTTGCATAGATTAGTTTAGAATGTTAGTACTTTTTTATTTTATCTACTCACTTTTTGAGATTTGTCATAAACAAACTTGGAGTGTGTTAAGTTTGAAACGGATGCCATTGAAATTTGGTAGCAAGCAATTATTCAGAATGTAGTGTAATATTAAACATGTTTTGATATATGGAATGAAACTTTCAGTTTTGAAGAAGCTGTCACCAAAATCATTTATGAAGAAAGATGATTGAATATTAAGATAACACTTCATCAGATTCAATGTTGGTAGCTAGGTGAGCATTAACCATGGAGTGAATCTATGATGTTGAAAACATGGAAGAAAAAAAACTAGACTAGTAAAAGGATAAGTTAATGCTAGCGGGTTTAGATTAGCATTTGAGAATTGGTTAACATTGACGCAACATGTCTTCTAAAATTATGTTCATAGTCGATGAACGTTTCTAGAAAATCCATATGGAAGTTGCACCATAATATTTCCTCCAAAAAATTTATATGTAATTTTTTTTTGGAGAAGTTTAACTTCAAAGGAGGTTGATGCGACCTGATGTTATTCTCAAAGTCATTGAGATAAAATCAAAAGTTATGATGGAGGATATGTGAAAGACGCCGCAATCAAAACAACTATCTTATTGATAATTTGTGACACCAAATGACAATGAAGATTTCGGTAAATAAGTTGGGGAAGAACACTACGACAATGCTGATAAGTTTGAAAAATGATTCACAAGTACGAAAAACAATAACCTGTACATTTTTACTCAATATTATTTAATCTACTTATTTTATGAAATAAAATTGTTATATTGAGAAAATGCTACATAAAATAAATAAATGGCACTTGTGCCCCCACAATAATTCCTTAAAGAAAGAAATAATCGAATAGTCACTAGACACACATCATAGTCTTAAATGAAAACTGTATTCTACAAAACTCTCAAACATGAGTACCCATAAATCAAAGAAGCATATTAACGAACTCGATAACTATATTTGTACATTATTACTTGTCTAGTACATTATTTTTACCCACTCTTTCGTTGCAGGTGAAATGTGTGGTTTTATCATATATTAATATAATATAAAATTATTTATAAATTTGAGTTTCTTTGTTGTTTTAACCAAACACTTTTTTTTTACTTTAATTTTAAACTTTTACTGTGATGCTTTTGTTGTAAGTTGAACAATTTGGCTCTCCCATGTTATGTTATATAAAAAACTCATGTTTTTTTTATTGAAGTACCATACCTTAATTATTTTTTAAACTTTCACATATCATACCTATACCCTAAATATTAATATTTGTTTGTCAACCGGTGAAAAAGAATCAAGGGCCAAGAATACATAGAATGCGGAAAGAACGATCCAACGTCCCATATAGGCTCTCGAAAACGTATCCTCTATTGACCAGTCTAGACAAGTAGACTACAACAAATACGCGTGTGGGGCACACGTCAACAACTAGTAAAGAAGTGTTGCTTCAACTCTGTAACCACTTAATGCCAACTACCCCTACTCAAAGGAACCTGCTTTCGAGGACATACAGGTGAACAGCATCAAGCAATCTTCCGCCCACGACCTCAGGCCGAATTCATTTTTTGTCTTCTTTCTAAAAGCCCCTTATGTCTTAAAGACAATAAGGGCTTGGTGGAAATGGTTCCAGATAGGACGTCAACCCATATCGTCGGTCTAACAGATAACGATCAAACAACCCATAATACTCGTTAGATTGGACACTGCACACGAACTCTCATGCGGTTCAACCGCACAGGGGCACAAATTGGTTGATCATAACCACTGTTACGACCTTTAACAAAATCCTATATTCCTCTCTGAGTTTTGCGGAAACAATTATGGATCCCTATATAAAGGCAGGTGCACGTCATCTCAAATGGACACACATTTTTCACCACTTTCACAAACTCTTCTATAGAGTTCTATCTTGATTCTCTCCCTACAATATCATTGTATTCTCACCGGAGAACTACCTCCACAATGAACTAGTATGGCTCCGCCGCATCGGAACACCTCTTGTACATTTACGTTGATTGAATGCACTATAATCCGGTATACACCGTATCACATAGTATAAATAGGCATAGTAGCCAAACATGTTGTAACATTTAAAAGTGAAAAAAGGAAAGAATTTTTTAACTTGGTTTTCTTTTTTCACTAATTTACCGTAATTAAGAAATTTTGTTCATATACTTAGTAATATTAATTTTTTTAACTGATAACAACCTTTAAGGATTTTTTTTTAACAGATAATATCCTTTAAGAAAATATTTATCTTCCCCATTCCTCAAAGATGAGAGTGAGAGGGAATAGTTTAGTTTATATTTTCCTTTCTAACATTTATTTCTTTTTTTCCTATAAAAATACAAAATACATTAGAGAATCGTGGTGAGAAAAAATTTAATGCAGGGAAATTTTTTGAGGGATCTTATAAAAAAAAAAAAAAAGATAAGTAAAGCAACACATGCTAAAACATGGATCTCATAAATAAGTAAAAGTGTTCCTTGTTTGACTCTGATGGATTTAGAGATGAGTTCAAGTCGTCCCATAAGTCTTAGCTTAACCAGTAAAAATGTTGAAATTATTAGACCGGACATAACAAATGTCGTCCGTATTGATTTTTTTTTTTATTAATCTCACTTTAATTTGGAAATAATATTACATGAATATACCTTTTTTTCTCTACCACGTCCATACCACTTAGTTTTAACATTTTATTTTATTGCCTATTTTAAATTTTTATCGGCAAATATTCAACATTGTTTCTGCAACTTAACTTTTGGGCCAAAACTGTTTTGAAAAAATAAAAACGACATTCCCTTAATTATGCTCGGCGTGAGTTAACTCACGCGCGGCTTTTTCAACGTGAGTTAACTCACGTAATGAGCAAAAATAAAAGGGATAAGAACAATTTTCAAAATAAAAAATATTTTTGCCATTTTTTACAAGATAATTTGGTACTTATACATTTGAAATTTGATACTAATTTCCGAAAGAAAAAAAATACATTTGATATATAGAACTTTTTTGTTTAATTTGGTTCTGTAAAACACTAAAACTTAACTTCTAGTTCACAAAAAAAATCAAATATTAGTATTAAGAAACTTTTTTTAAAAAAACTCACTATATTTAGTTTATTTTTCTAGAGATAACTTTGTCTATCTTGACCAAAAAAAAACTTTGTCTCTTTATTTTAGTCAAAAGAACTGTCTATTTATCAAATTGTGAGAGTGAAAGTAGTATTGAAATAAATAACCTATTTTGTGTCTGAGAAAAAATTCTATTAACATTCATTCAAAACCTACTCACTCTAGCGCCGCACATCATTTTCATTAGCATGATCCTATTACTATTACTTGTATCGTCATTTTAAGTTTATCGTGTCACCATCAAGAATACATTTTTCTTCGTTGTTTGACTAGGTGTTAATGGAAACGCAAGAGCTGTTATTTTCTACATCTTCTCATTGATTTGATTGGAAACTGAAAACGTTGTTTCTTTACTTTTTTGGTGAAAATAATGGATGATTTTTATATATATCACGTTTCTTACAACATAAATTGTCCCGGCAATACCAACATATTTGCCAGTATAGCATTATAGACATCTATATCTCTACCATGTACCATGGTTAATTTTCATTGACTCAACCAAACAGTTAACAAAATTAAAACTAAGACACCTAAACGACTTAAATCTACATCCCAAATGACCCACATTCTGAATCCATATTTAAGCAAGATGCAAATGATACAGGTTTCAAACTTTTCTTGAAAGGCAAGTAAAGAATGAACGATCCTTGGTAAATAAACAAATAATGTCCCCACAGATGAACCTCGAAAGAAGTTATTCCTATTATAACAACCCATTATTAAACCAATCCCATTCATTAAAAATCAACATAGATTGATTTGCAAGAAAGTTACATTCGATGCTTTACCATAAAGCAAATTAGCCTGTAATGAGACCTGTAAAGAGCTGCTAAATTTATTAAAATTTGGCACATTTTAGGAAATTCTGCAGTCGACGGTCAACTATACCTTCAAACTATTCAATTAGCATAGTCTTGTGTCTTGTCAAGTACTAGTTCATTAACATTACGGTTGGAAACTTGTATTTCGTCAATGAAATTATAAAAAGAAGACAAGCACTAGGATTGACTTCTATCTACAGGGTAACATATTGCTACCAGAAATTAGTTTGACAGCGACAAAGATATTTTCCTGGAAGAAAACACACTCAGTGGAATATACTAATTCAGTAGGCCCTGACAAATACAAGCTGAATAGTGTTATTTAAGACTATATGCCAATCAAAATCCCAAATATGTCAAGGGGTGTAAAGATCAGTGAAACTCAGTCAACTCATACAACAAATGCGTGGTATACGGTATCCCTGCATAAGAGAGAAAGAAAAAAAAAACAATAGTCAAATGGGATGACAATATTGCCTGGCATGCTCACAAACTTGCATTCCAAATGGATAAAAAGAAGAAATTATACTAAAGAATGTTCCAGCAGATTGACTTCACAGAGAAGAAATCAAACGTTGAAAATCATTACAGACCCGAGCACGAAAATTTGGTGGTTTGATGCATGAGACATTGACAAATGAGCATCATGAACTAAACATCCTGGCATACGATAAAGGTGCAGGTGACTATATGCTATGACCACTTACCAACAGAATGTAACAAGAAAATTTAGTGCTCAGTAAAACAAATTAATTTTGTTTTATAACATGCTACAAGTAAAAATTTCTCTGAAGCTTTATCTTGCTACAACATGCATGGGGAAGACCAAACAGTCTCATTGATAAGATAAGGGATTTATTTTTGTTAGGTATCTCAGAATCACTTTTATCTGTTCCTTCTTATCAGAGTACGATCCATTCAACTGACAAGAGCGTCCAAAATCATGATCAGCCTAGGTGTAAATCACACAACAGATATGAAGGAAGAAAAAGAAAACAGAAGTATTCTCTCTGGTTATTTCCCACAAAATAGGAGATGTAAATAAATACTGTCATCTACCAGGCAAAGCATGAAGACATGGAGTCTAAAACTAGTTTCACACAAAGGTTTGCGCAGCTATTCTTTCTACCAGAGTTTGACAGAAGGCTTAAATACTGATAATGATAGAGGAATCATATAGAGATGATCGTGAGAAGGTTAAAAGGTGACACACCGTGTATATAGTCTGCCGTTTCCTCCACCCTGGAAAAATATCATCTTCAAGTGTGCTCAACTGATGCAGATGTAATTCGTAATTGTCTTGTCCGGTCTTGCTCTCCGTTCCTCTTCCAGAAAGCCCTTCTCCACCAAACTTCAAACCCTCTTTGAATATTTGGGCAATCTTCACCGGAATTCAAGAAGCGATTAAACCAAGCAAGCAAAATTTCCTGTTGCCAGGAGAGTGGTAAGGTGAGAATTGTGTTACTAAGACCATCCTCAATTATATGCCTATCAAGGCCCTTGGATGCTCTCCTCATCCAACCGAAATCATCATAAAAGGGAACAAGCCACGTTTTGAGCAGTAAACACCTAGCCTCTTTAGAAGCCAACAACTGTCCCTTTCCAATCCCAACAAACAACCTAGCGGTAACTCTGCTAACCTCAAACCTATGAACTGCAGGTACCTTAGAATGTGCTTCAGATAATTCTGATTCAGATGCCCACATTTTCAGGAAATCCTCGGCAATCTGTCTATCAATCAAAATATCCAAAATCCAATGCAAATTATCTGCTTGTCGAGCAATTTGACTTACATCCTGCAGGTCTGAATCCGCAGCCCGCAAAAAGTAGTGACGAAGTAATTGCAGACAATCATCACATGCCGAGTATAATGACTCCTTCCGAAGATCATTCTGAGAAGAATTCTCATGGAGCATCTTCGACACCAACCCTTTCATCTCTCGCCTGGCCTTTTCATCTTTACCTTCAAGAACCACACGAATAAGTTTAAGCAAGACTTCCTCGTTATCATTCCCCTCTTCATTACCATTGGCAACTTCAGTGGAAACCCTCTTCAAAACCTCCACAGCTCCAACAGATTCAAGACGAAGTTCAGACAGGAGTGACGCCACTTTGTCTTCTTCATCCTCTGCCCACGGTGCCGCTTCCAAGTACTCCAAACAAGACAAAACCCCAGCATCAAATCCAATTGCAGCCGAAACCTAAAATAAAACAAAAAACAGACAAATCCATGAATCAGACAAGGACACCAGACACAAACACAGCCACGCAACACCCATAGTAATTTGATAAATAGAATAATTTGAACGTAACCAACCATACGGCTCGGTGTCCCAGACACTCTTTTAATCTGAAGTGCCGGTGCTACATAGGCTTTGACAGTTGCACATTTAGTAAGTAATATAATAACATGACGGAGAAATTATTTTATCCTATAACTATAATTGTCTACAAACAGTTAAAATCTAAAATTCAAACTTGCTATAGTCTTAACCTAATCCTACAATTTGCATTATAATTCGGTAAATAAAACAGAGCAAAAGTATCAAATCTCAATCTAATCCTACAGTATACTACATTATCAATCTAATAAAACAGAACAATTATTAAACCATAAACAACAAATTAAACAAACCCCACCAAAAAAAAACAAACAATAAATAAAAACTTATTACCTTCAAAATACCCAAAACTTTAGAAACATCCTCTTTCATAAGCTTTTTCCTAAGATCCTTACAATACATCAACCTCAAAGTCTCCACATAAACCTCAACATCATCACAATCCGCAATTTCAACAAGATACGGCAAAGCCGAACGCTGTTGACTCTGCGTCCACCGATCAGAAAGCTTGACAGAGAAAAATCTACTATGCGCAACAAGAATCTGACGATGCACATTCATAGAAACACTAAATCCATCTTTAGAACTAAGCGTAAGCTTAATATCACTAGAAGATGAATCATTGAAGTGATTACCAGGACTACGTGAAGATAATAGTTCAGAAATTCGATTCATCATTAGGGTTTCTCGATCTTGTGCAATAATTTGGGGTTTTTGCATTGAAGAAGTTGCATTATTGATTGGGATCTGATTTGTCCGTTGTTGAATATCGGGTTCGTTCACCATCATTTCAAAGAGCGTTGGACTTGATCGGGTTTTGTCCGGTGGCGGCGACATTGGGTTGAGAAGACCGGCGGTGAGTGCAGAGTTGAATTTGGTGAAGCTAGAAGGAAACGGGTCATGACCCGAACCCGAAGTCGAATGTCCGTTTGAAATTGGCGAAGAGGAGTGTGTGAAATCCATGATTGGTGAAAATCTACCAGGTGAGTAACGAACGGTGTAAGTAGAAGGTGAATCGGGTTCGGGTTCGGGTTGTGTGGCAGAAGTGGAGATTGTAGTTTCACGACACTTGCGTCGTTTAGGTTTGGTGATGGGTTGTTGTTGATGTTGGTTTTGAGGTTTGAGGGAATTGGTTATTGTTGTTTTAGTTGTTGTAGTTGTCGTTGCCATTATCTAAGGTTTTAAGCGGTTGTTGTCGTTTTGTGGTTCACCAAGGAATAGAGAAAGAGAGAGAGTGAGGGAGGCAAAGGTTAATAAATGGCGGTTCAATCGAGATGTGTTTGTGTGGTACTCTGTCAGATAAAATAGATATGGAAACTGCCAAGTCTGGCTTAGACAAGTACTACTTAAATTAATTACTTTTAAGATGAAGCATTAATTAATGTTAATTACAATTAATGGCCAAAAATTATACTATATGCTTTGTCCTCGTGAGCTTTTTTTTGTTGAAGAGACTAAAATGAATTTGTATTACCGCCCCAAAAAGGTCTCCTAGCACAAGATGTGCTAAAGAAGAAACACTAAAATCGAAACAGTGTCAGTACTATAATTACAAGGCAAAGTCAAACCGCACAAGCGGAAAATACAAAAGAAAGAACATAACAATTAACCAATGCCTAGTATGGTAAACGAATTAAGCCACAAACCATGGTAATTGAAGAGTAGATTGGCGTATTTCCCTTTCAACCACATGAAAGTTGTCGACTTAATCTTGTCAACCACCTGTTGAATTGAACATTTTTTGTCATTGAAGACCCTGTTATTTCTCTCTTTCCAAATTTTCCACACTGTTGCAAACCAAATAACCTGTAAAATATATTGCTTTGACTTTGCTGCACCACCAATGAAGCTGAACTGAATAAAATGGCTAGATACATCACAAGACATAACATAATAAATACCTAGCCACCTGAGAATAAAATTCCAAACATAACCAAAAAAATCACAATGTAAAAACAGATGAGAAGATGTTTCCATCTCTCCACAATCTCCAATGCAAGGTTGAGCATCAGTGTCAATGACATGCCGACGGGAGAGATTATCCTTGGTCGGAAGCCTATCTCGAAACAGACGCCAAGCAAAAATCACCACCTTCAAAGGAACGTTCTTGTGCCACAAAGAGGACACGGGCACTGCTTGATCAACAGCAACATTAGCATTCAAAAATTTATAAGCACTTCGAACAGTATAAACGGAAGATGTTTCCAACCTCCACAGTCTCCTGTCAACTCTATCAACCTGCAAAGTTACATTTTGAAGTAAGAACTTAAGTTCCCCCACTAACTCCTCCTCCCACACAAATAACCTCCGCCTCCACCTCCAAGCTCTTCCCTCACTCCCCCACCCTAGCGAATGCATACCAAAGATTGACTCCTCCTTCAGTAATGACAACTCAAATAATCTATTAAATCTATCTCTAAATGCTATTCCTCCTACCCACACATCTGACCAAAAGAGAGTATTTTTACCATCTCCCACAAACAGATTAACATTACCAAGAAACCATTCCTCCGCCCGCAAAGTTACGATATCTCTCCACCAACCAGAGGCTTCACGGCCACCATCTAACAATTGGCCCCCCTCCACACCGTAACGGGCCAACAACACCCTAAACCATAAATTATCCCTCTCCATCAACAGCCTCCAACACCACTTCCCTAATAAAGCTGTATTAAAATCCCTAATTCTCCTTACCCCCAAACCTCCAGCCTCCTGACCCCGACAAATAGATTACCAATCAATCCAAGTTATTTTCGTGTTGGGGGGGGGGGGGGGGGGGGGGGGGGGGGGGGGCGGGGCGGCGGCGGGGGGCGGGCGGAGC